>MTBK01094097.1_pt1 | contig 27785 bp, 29 predicted proteins | sample 1535981 | NCBI WGS metagenome assembly MTBK01 (sample SAMN06109225, study PRJNA356200) | anaerobic digester metagenome | isolation source: biogas reactors fed with pig manure or primary and secondary sludge | place: Spain | collected 2016-06-30
GTTCGGCCCCGCCGCCCCGGCCCCATTTGCGGCTCGACAGGGTGATGGCCTTGGACCGCAGATTCTCGCCCGATGCCACCAGCACCCCGGACTGCGGGGGAAAGGGGGTGCCGGGCGGCATCGCGAGGGCCAGCACCGCCGCCGAGGCGACCTGGACCCGGGCCGCCAACTCCGCGGCGCGGGGTGCCGCCCCGGCCAGCAGTGCGGCGGCCTGCGGCGCCGGCGTTGCCACCACCAGACCGTCGGCAACCCAACTGCGCCCGCTGCCGTCGGTCACCGACCACCGGTCGCCGTCACTAGCGATGGCGGTGACCGGCGCATGGATCAGTCGGGCCCCGGCGGCGGCGATCACAGCGTCGATCAGAATCTGGTAGCCGCCGTCGATGGCCCCGAAAACCGGACCCGGGTTACCGCCGGGCAGGACAGAGCGAACCGCGGCCGTGAGGTTGGGCGCCCCGGCGTCGAGGGCGGACGCCACGGCCGGCACTGCTGAGCGCAGGCCGATACCCGCCGCCGAACCGGCGTAGACCCCGGACAGCATCGGGTCGACCGAGCGTGCCACGACCTGCGCGCCGAACCGGTCTGCGACCAGGGCTCCGACGGACGGGTCGGAGCCGTGCAACCAGTGCATCAGCCGTGCCGGTTCGGCCGCGACGTGCTCCCGGGTGGCGGTGTCGACCAGTCCGGCCAGTGAGGCGGCCGACCCGGGGATGCCGTTGACGGTGCCGGGCGGCAGGGGGTGCAACCGGCCCTGACTGAAGATCGTGGTGCGCACCCCGGTCGGGCTGATCTGCCGGTTGGCCAGACCCAACTCGGCCAGCAAGGCGGGCACCTCCGGGCGACGCACGATGAACGCCTCGGCCCCGATGTCGAAGGGCTGGCCGCCGAGTGTCTCGGTACGGAGTACCCCACCCGGCCGGTCCGCCGGGTCGAACAGCACGATCTCGGCGTCCGGACCGGCCGCGGCCCGGATCCGATAGGCCGCGACAAGCCCCGAGATGCCCGCGCCGGCGACGCAGAACCTCTGCGTCACAGCGAGTGCACCAACGCCACCAGGTCGGTCAGCACGTCCGGATCGGTGGCCGGCAGGACACCGTGCCCCAGGTTGAAGATGTGCCCGGCCGCTCCGGCGGCGATCGCTCGACGACCGTCGTCGACCACGGTCCGAGCGGCCTGCTCCACCACCGGCCACCCGGCCAGCAGGACGACCGGGTCCAGGTTGCCCTGCAGGGTCTTTCCGGGCCCGACCCGCGTGGCGGCGTCGCTCAGCGAGGTCCGCCAGTCCACGCCGACCACACCAGGGCCGCCGATGGCTTCGGCCATGGCGCCGAGCAGTTCGGCCGTTCCGACCCCGAAATGCGTCATGGGCACCCCTGCGTCCGCCAGTTCGGCGAACACCCGGGCGCTGTGCGGCAGCACATGGCTGCGGTAGTCGGCCGGCGACAACGTGCCCGCCCACGAATCGAAGAGTTGAATGGCGTCGACGCCGGCCTGAATCTGCAGCCGCAGGAAGGCAATGGTCAGATCGGTCAACGCCGCCATCAACGCGTGCCAGGCGGCCGGATCGGCCAGCATCATTCGTTTGGTCTTCTCATGAAGCTTGCTGGGGCCGCCCTCCACCAGGTACGACGCCAGCGTGAAGGGGGCCCCCGCGAAACCGATCAGCGGGACCTGGCCGAGCTCGCTCACCAGGAGGCCGACCGCCTCGGCAACCGGTGTCAGCGAGTGCAAGTCGAGGTTCCGCAGCGCTTCGGCGTCTGCGGCGGTGCGCACCGGGTGGGCGATCACCGGCCCGACGTCGGGGACGATGTCGACGTCCACCCCGGCACCGCGCAGCGGCACCACGATGTCGGAGAACAGAATCGCCGCGTCGACACCGTGCCGGCGCACCGGCTGCAGGGTGATTTCGCAGATCAGCGCCGGGTCGAAGCAGGCCTGCATCATGGTGTTCTGTGCGCGCAACTGGCGGTACTCCGGCAGCGAACGACCGGCCTGCCGCATGAACCAGACCGGGACACGGGTCGGGGTGCGGCCGGTGGCCGCCGCCAGGTAGGGCGCCTCGGGGAGGTGGCGACGGTTACTCACCGGCACCATGCTGCCACGGTGTCGGACTCCCCTCGCGCACCGGCGCGGGTGGCACGGCGCGCCTGCCTGCGGGGTCTGCCGGATGCGGCTAGCGTCGCAGGGTGTGACCACCGTCGAGCCCGCGCAGTTCCGGGAGGCCGTGGCGGCGATGAATGCCGCCGGGGTGCGGCCGGAGATCGAGTTGGGCCCGATTCGCCCACCTCAGCGACTGGCGCCGTTCAGTTACGCGCTCGGCGCGGAGGTCAAGCGGGACGAGTCGACCGTCCTCGCCGATGGCCCTGGAGCCCCTGGGGCGGCGGGCCTGAGCGACGCCTTCGGACGGCTGATCCTGCTGCACGACCCGGATGGTGCGGATGCCTGGGACGGCACGATGCGCTTGGTCGCCTTCATTCAGGCGGACCTGGACTCCCATGAGGCGGTCGATCCGCTGCTGCCGGAGGTCGCGTGGAGCTGGCTGGTGGAGGCGCTGGAGTCCCGTTCCGACGAGGTTACCGCGCTGGGTGGAACGGTGACGGCGACATCCTCGGTCCGGTACGGCGACATCTCCGGGCCGCCGCGCGCCCACCAACTGGAGCTGCGCGCTTCCTGGACCGCCACCACGCTGGCATTGGGACCACACGTCCAGGCGTTCTGCGAGGTGCTCGAACATGCGGCCGGCCTCCCGCCGGTGGGCGTGACCGACCTCAGTACCCGTTCTCGCGCCTGACATGACCGAGGACAACGACGTCCACGTCGATGCCGTGCCGCCGCCGGAACCTGAACCCACTCCGCTGCGCTGTCCCACCGGCGGCGTGCCGCCGATCTCGGTCACCGCGGAGGACATCGCCCGGGCCGCCGAGACGCTGGCAGCGGGCAGCGGCGCTTTTGCCGTCGACGCCGAACGCGCGTCGGGCTTCCGCTACTCCAACCGCGCCTACCTGATCCAGATTCGCCGCCAGGGTGCCGGAACGGTTCTGATCGACCCGGTGAACCACGGCGGCAGCCCGCTCGACGTGCTGGCCCCACTAGCCGAAGTGCTGGGATCCGACGAATGGATTCTGCACGCCGCCGACCAAGATCTGCCCTGCCTGGCCGAGGTGGGTCTGCGACCGCCCGCCCTCTACGACACCGAACTGGCCGGCCGCCTGGCCGGTTTCGACCGGGTCAATCTGGCGGCGATGGTGCAGCGACTGCTCGGGCTGGGCCTGGCCAAGGGACACGGCGCCGCCGACTGGTCGACGCGGCCGCTGCCCGCAGACTGGCTCAATTACGCCGCCCTGGACGTCGAGGTGCTCCTCGAACTGCGGGAGGCGGTCGCCGAGATACTCGATCAGCAGAACAAGAGCCATTGGGCTGCTGAGGAATTCGAGTATCTGCGGCGCAGTGACCCCACGCCGACCCGACGTGACCGATGGCGCAAGACCTCCGGCATCCACAAGGTCCGAACCCAGCAGGGGCTGGCAGCCGTTCGGGAGATGTGGACGGTGCGGGACAGGATCGCCCGGGGCCGCGATATCGCCCCGGGCCGGATTCTGCCGGACACCGCGATCATCGCCGCGGCGCTGTCCCAGCCCACCACGGTCGAGGAGATCACCGCCCTTCCGGTCTTCGGGGGCAGCAGACAGAAGCGCAGCGCCACGGTGTGGCTGGATGCGCTGCGCGACGCGCGCAGCTGTACCGACCTTCCCGACATCACCGAACCGCTGGATGGGCCGCCGCCGCCGGTCCGCTGGGCGCGGCGGAATCCGGAGGCCGCAGCCCGACTCGAGGCTGCCAGGACTGCGCTGGGCGGACTTTCCGCCCGGGTCGGTGTGCCGGCGGAGAACCTGGTCTCCCCCGATCTGGTCCGCAGGCTGTGCTGGGACTGGCAGCCGGCGTCCGACGTGGGTGCCGCAGTGGCCGATTTCCTGCGCGAAGGCGGCGCCCGGAACTGGCAGCAGGAACTGGTCGGGCCGGTGCTGGCCGAGGCGCTGAACCGGGATCAGCCGGGCGCCAACCAGCAGCCGAGCTAGTCGACGCGCTCGCCGACCGGTTCGTCGACGGCCTGCGCGGCCACCCACCCGGTGATCTGACGGGCGATGTTGCGGTCGGTGAGGCCCACATCGGCCAGTACCTCATTGCGCGAGGCGTGGTCCAGAAACTGCTGAGGTACACCGAGGTCCCGGCATGGTGTGTCGATGTCTTCGGCCCGCAGCGCGGCCGACACCGCGGAACCGACACCGCCGCTGAGCCCGTTGTCTTCGATGGTGACGACCAGCTTGTGCGACCGGGCCAGCGGAGCCAGTTCCCGCGGTACCGGCAGTACCCAGCGAGGGTCGACCACCGTGACGCCGATGCCCTGAGTGCGCAGCCGCTCGGCGACCTTCAGTGCCATCGGCGCGAACGAACCCACCGCCACCAGCAGCACATCGGGACCCAGACCGTCATCGGGAAGCGCCAGCACATCGACGACCCCAACCCGCTCCAGCGCCGGAATATCTTCGCCCAGTTCGCCTTTCGGGAAGCGCAGAGCCGTTGGTCCGTCCTTGACGTCGAGTGCCTCGCCCAGTTCCTCCCGCAGCCGCGCGCCGTCGCGCGGCGCGGCGACCCGCATACCGGGCACGATGCCGAGTATCGAGAGGTCCCACATGCCGTTGTGGCTGGCGCCGTCGTTCCCGGTGACCCCGGCACGGTCCAGAACCAGGGTGACGGGCAGCTTGTGCAGTGCGACGTCCATCATCACCTGGTCGAAGGCCCGGTTGAGGAATGTCGAGTACACGGCCACCACCGGGTGCAGGCCGCCCATCGCCAGCCCGGCCGCCGACGTCACCGCGTGCTGCTCGGCGATCCCGACGTCGTAAAGCCGGTGGGGATAGCGCTCGCCGAACGCCGCAAGACCGGTCGGGCCGGGCATCGCCGCGGTGATGGCGACGATATCGCGGCGCTTCGCGGCGTACCCGATCAGCGCTTCGGAGAACACCGAAGTCCAGCCCGGAGCCGCTTCCTTGGTGGCCAGCCCGGTCTGCGGGTCGATCACCCCGCAGGCGTGCATCTGCTCGGCCACGTCGTTCTCCGCCGGCGCATAGCCCATGCCCTTGCGGGTGACCACGTGCACGATCACCGGGCGGTTGTATCCGCGGGCGTGCCGCAGGGCATTCTCCACCGCATGCTCATCGTGACCGTCGATCGGGCCGACGTACTTCAGCCCGAGATCGGTGAACATCGTCTGCGGGGCAACCGCATCCTTGATCCCGACCTTCATCCCGTGGATGGCCTGGAAGCACGCCTCGCCGATCAACGGAATGCCCCGCACCGCACTGCGCCCGCGCTCCAGCATCCGCTCGTAGGCGGGCTGCAACCGAAGACCAGCCAAGTGCTCGGCCAAACCGCCGATGGTCGGCGCGTAACTGCGCCCGTTGTCATTGACCACGACGACGACCGGCCGCTTCGCGGCGGCGATGTTGTTCAGTGCCTCCCAGCACATCCCGCCGGTGAGCGCCCCGTCGCCGACGACAGCGACCACGTGGCGGTTGCGCTGCCCGGTCAATTCGAAGGCCTTCGCCATACCGTCGGCGTAGGACAACGCCGACGAAGCGTGGCTGGACTCCACCCAGTCGTGGTCGCTCTCGGCCCGGCACGGGTAACCCGACAACCCGCCCTTGCTGCGCAGCGTGTCGAAATCGGGCCAGCGTCCGGTCAGCATCTTGTGGACGTAGGCCTGATGGCCAGTGTCGAAGATGATGGGGTCGTGCGGGGAGTCGAACACCCGGTGCAGCGCCAGCGTGAGTTCCACGACGCCGAGGTTGGGCCCAAGATGTCCCCCGGACGCGGCGACCTTGTGGATCAGGAACTGCCGGATTTCGACGGCCAGTTCGGTCAGCTGATCCTGCGAGAGGTGCTGCAGATCGGCGGGGCCGCGGACCTGTTCAAGCATTGGCTCAGTCTACGCAGCGCCGCCGCCGGTCGGCTCCTTCGACTGATAGACGTCGGGTACGCCGTCGCGGTCGGAATCGGTGCTCTCCGCTTGGCAGACCGCCCGGTAATGCCGGTTACGGATCCGCAGCAGAACCGCGGCGAACAGGGCCGCCAGCAAAGAGCCGGCGAGTACGCCGACCTTGACCACGTCTTCCCGGTGCGAGCCCGATCCGTACGCTAACTCGCCGATCAGCAGGGATACGGTGAATCCGATGCCGGCCAGCATCGAGACACCCAGGACGTCGATCCAGCGCAGTGCCGCATCGAGCGAGGCGCGCGTGAAGGCGGCCAGCATCCGGGTGGTGCCGAAGATTCCCACGGCCTTGCCGACGACGAGTCCGAAGACGATGCCCAGGGCGATCGGGTCACTGAGCGCCGTCACCAATCCGTCATAGCCGCCGAAGGTGACCCCGGCGGCGAAGAAGGCGAACACCGGGACCGCGAAGCCGGCCGAGATCGGCCGGATGGCGTGCTCGAAATGCTCGGCCAGACCTGGTCCGGGCTCTCCGTCGTGACGCATGACCGGCACCATGAAACCGAGGAGGACGCCGGCGACCGTGGCGTGCACCCCGGACTCGTGGACCAGGGCCCAGGTCGCCACCGCCAACGGGATCAACAGCCATCCGGACCGGACCTGGCGCTGCACCAGGATGGCGAACAGTGCCAGGGGGATCATCGCGAGCAGTAGCGCGATGACGTTGATCTTGGCGGTGTAGAACAGCGCGATCACCGTGATCGCCAGCAGATCGTCCACCACCGCCAGGGTGAGCAGGAAGGTCCGCAGCGCTGCCGGCAGGTGGGTGGAGATAACGGCGAGCACCGCGACCGCGAACGCGATGTCGGTCGCCGTCGGGATCGCCCAGCCGCGCAGTGCCCCGTCGCCCACCCCGGCGGTGAACGCGACGAAGATGCCCGCGGGCACCACCATGCCGCCGACCGCGGCCGCGATCGGCAGCGCCGCGCGGCCCGGGTCACGCAGGTCACCGGCGACGAACTCGCGTTTGAGTTCCAGTCCGACCACGAAGAAGAAGATCGCCAACAGGCCGTCCGCCGCCCAGCCGCCCATCGACAGCCGCAGGTGCAGACCGAAATCGTCACTGCCGACGCGCAGATCGCGAAGAGCGTGGTAGGACTCCGCCCAGGGCGAATTCGCCCAGATGAGGGCCGTTGCGGCGGCGGCCAGCAGCACCGCCCCGCCGATGGTCTCCTTACGGAGAATCGTCGTGATGCGCCGGGATTCCGACCAGGATCCGCGGGTGAAGATGCGGTTCGGCAGGATACGGGTGGGCAAGGTGCGCAGCGCTCGCCCGGTACGGCTGGGCGTCGGCGGATCGGGCTGGCTCACGGGCTTGTCCTCAGCGGTCGACGGGTCGGTGGATCGCTGCCGACCAGACTTCCCGGCACGCCTGTGGCCAATCTTACAAAGCCGCCCCTACCGGGTGAGCAGCGCGATGCACTCCACGTGGTGGGTGAGCGGGAAGGCGTCGAACACCCGAATCCGCTCCACCTGGTAGCCGCGGGAGCGGTACAGGCCGACATCACGGGCGAACGCGGCCGCCTCGCAGCCGATATGGATGACCCGCGAGGTTCCGGCCGCGGCGACCAGGTCGATGACGGCCTTTCCGGCACCGGCCCGGGGCGGGTCGAGCACCGCGATATCGGCCGGGTGGCGCTGGTCTGCCAGCACCGCACGCACCGATCCGGTCACCACCCGCACCGTGGGTAGATCGGCCAGGGCCACCCGCGCGGCCGCCGAAGCAGCCCACGAAGTGTCCACGCTGAGCACCCGGCCGCGTTCGCCGACCGCGTCGGCCAGAGCTGCAGCCAGCACCCCGGCGCCGCCGTAGAGGTCCCAGGCCCGAGCGCCGGGCAGGTCACCGGCCCACTGCCGCACCAGCGCACTGTAGGTGGCCGCAGCGTCCCGGTGGGACTGCCAGAACGCGTCGACCGGGAGTCGCCACTCGCGCTCCCCCACCCGCTGAAGCACCTCGCCGGAACCTTCGGCAATGGCCGCCCCGCGCCGGTCGGCCGAGGTCACGCCCACGTGCCGGCAACCGTCGTCATCAACCACCACGTGCACCTGCTGGCCGTTGCTCCAGCGCGGGCCGTCCAGTCCGGCCAGCATGCCGTCGGGTAACTGCCCGCACCGCAGGTCGGTGACCAGTTCGGCGCTGTGGTAACGGTGGAACCCGGCCCGGCCCTCGGCGTCGGTGTCCAACCGCACCCGGGTACGCCAGCCGCGAGCATCGCCGTCGCCGACCGGTTCGGCGGTTCCCTCCCAGTGCCAATCGCCCAGCCGCGCAAGCTGATTAGCGACCACCTGGCCCTTGATCAACCGCCCGCCAACGGGATCGACGAAAGCGAAATCGCAGCACCCGGCACCATCGACCCCACCGATCGGGCACAACGACGGGATCCGCTCCGGCGCGGCGTCGAGCACCTCGACCGCCTCGGCATGCCAGTAGGAGCCCTTCTCGGCGGTCACCCGTGCCCGGACCCGCTCACCGGGTAGCGCGTAACGCACGAACACGACGCGCCCCTCATGGCGTGCCACGCAACTGCCGCCGTTGGCAGCGGACCCCGTGGTCAGCTCAAGTTCCAGCGGAGTCGTCACCGCCGGACCGTCATTCCCCGAACCCCCGGCGGACGTCGCCGGGGGCGCTCTGCTGTTCGGGCTGTTTGACCCGGTCCGAGGAGTGCAACTGCCACGGCACCGAGGTCACCATGACGTTGGGCATGAACAGCAAGCGGGTCTTGAGCCGAAGCGCGCTCTGGTTGTGCAACAACCCCTCCCACCAGTGTCCGACGACGTACTCGGGGATGAACACCGTCACCACCGTCCGCGGCGCCTCCCTGCTGATCCGCTTGACGTAGTCAAGCACCGGCCCGGTGACTTCACGGTACGGCGAGGACACCACCTTCAGCGGAACCGAGACGTCGCTGCTCTCCCAGGAGAGGGTGAGCTTGCGGGTCTCCACGTCGTCGACGTTGACGGTCAGCGCCTCCAGCACGTCCGGCCGGGTCGCCCGAGCGTAGGACAGCGCCCGCAGCGTGGGTAGTTGCATATTCGACACCAGGACCACGGCGTGATTGCGGGACGGCAACACGATCTCGCCGCGCTCATCCTCGGCGGGGGTGAGTTCCTTCGACACCGTCTCATAGTGCCGGTGGATCGCCTTCATCAGCACGAAGAGTGCACCCATCGCGACGATGGCGATCCAGGCGCCGGCCAGGAACTTGGTGACCAGAACCACGATGAGGACCGATCCGGTGGCGATGAACCCGACCGTGTTGATGGCCCGCGAGCGCATCATCCGGTGACGCTCGGCCGGGTCGTCCTCGTTGCTCAGCAGACGGTTCCAGTGCCGCACCATGCCGATCTGGCTGAGTGTGAACGAGACGAACACCCCGACGATGTAGAGCTGGATCAGCTGGGTGACCTCGGCGCGGAAGGCCACGATGAAGGCGATTGCGGCGAAGGCCAGGAACAGGATGCCGTTGGAGAAGGCCAGGCGGTCGCCGCGGGTGTGCAGTTGGCGCGGCAGGAAACGGTCCTGGGCCAGGATCGACCCGAGTACCGGGAAGCCGTTGAACGCGGTGTTCGCGGCCAACACCAGGATCAGCGCGGTGACCCCGGCGATCAGGTAGAGGCCGACCGGAAAGTCGTGGAACACCGCGTCGGCGAGCTGCGCCACCAGCGTCTTCTGTTGATAGTCCGCCGGGGCGCCGATGAGCTGCTCGGCCGGCCGTTCGGCGATCTTCACCCCGGTGTCCATGGCCAGCAGGATCATGCCCATCAGCAGCGTGACGGCGATACCGCCGAGCATCAGCAGCGTGGTTGCGGCGTTGCGCGACTTGGGCTTCCGGAAGGCCGGCACCCCGTTGCTGATCGCCTCCACACCGGTCAGCGCCGCACACCCGGAAGAGAACGCCCGGGCCACCAGAAACACCAGGGCAAGGCCCATGATGTCGCCGTGCTCGGACTGCAGTTCGAACCCGGCCGACTCCGCGCGCAGGTCGTGGCCCAGGACATGGATCTGGAAGAAACCCCAGCCCAGCATCAGGAACATGCCGGCGATGAACGCGTAGGTGGGAACTGCGAACGCGGTGCCGGACTCCCGGATCCCGCGCAGGTTTATCGCGGTCAGCAGCAGAATCGCCGTCACCGCGAACAGCACCTTGTGTTGGGCCACGAACGGCACCGCCGAGCCGATGTTGGACATCGCCGATGCCATCGACACCGCCACCGTCAACACGTAGTCGACGAGAAGGGCGCTCGCCACCGTCAGCCCCGCGGTCGGCCCCAGGTTGGTGGTCACGACCTCGTAGTCGCCGCCCCCGGAGGGGTAGGCATGGACGTTCTGCCGGTAGGAGGCGACGACCACCAGCATCACCAGACCGACCGCCACCCCGATCCACGGTGCCATCGTGATGGCGGACAAACCCGCCACCGAGAGCACCAGAAAGACCTCTTCGGGGGCGTAGGCCACCGAAGACATGGCGTCGGAGGCGAACACCGGCAGCGCTATCCGCTTCGGCAACAGCGTGTGCGCCAGTGTGTCGCTGCGAAACGGCTGTCCCAGCAACACCCTGCGCAGGCCGGACGATAGCTTGGGCACGGTAGCCAAGGTTAAGCCTTCCCGGCCCTGGCGGTAACGTGACCCCGAGACCGGTACGGGTCGGCGCTGGTACGGCCGAGAGGACTTCTGGTGCGGATTGTGGTGATGGGCTGCGGTCGGGTCGGCGCGTCGCTTGCCGACGCTCTGGGCCGGATCGGCCACGAAGTGGCCATCATCGACCGAGATCCCACCGCCTTCAACCGGCTGTCCTTGGAGTTCAACGGCGAGAAGATCCTCGGCATGGGATTCGACCGGGATGTACTGCTGCGTGCCGGCATCGACCGCGCGGACGCCTTCGCGGCGGTGTCCTCCGGGGACAACTCGAACATCATCTCGGCCCGGGTCGCGCGGGAGAACTTCGGTGTCCAGCGGGTGGTGGCCCGCATCTACGACGCCAAACGCGCCGCCGTCTACGAGCGGTTGGGGATTCCCACCGTGGCCACCGTGCCGTGGACCACCGACCGACTGCTGAACACCCTGGTGCGTGACGCGGAGACTGCGCGCTGGCGCGACCCGACCGGAACCGTCGCCGTCGGCGAACTCGACCTGCACGAGAATTGGGTCGGTCATCGGGTCACCGACCTCGAGGCTGCGACCGGCGGCCGGGTGGCGTTCGTGATCCGATTCGGCGCGGGGGTGCTGCCCGACCCCAGGACCGTCATCCAGGCCGGTGATCAGGTCTACCTGGCCGCAGTGTCCGGCCGCGCCGGCGAAGCGCTGGCCATCGCGGCCCAGCCGCCGGCCGAAGGGACCGGGGAATGAAGGTGGCCATCGCCGGCGCGGGAGCCGTCGGCCGCTCGATCGCCCGCGAGCTCGTGCAGAACTCCTACGAGGTGACGTTGATCGAGCGCAACCCCGGCCACTATGACCCGGACGCCATCCCGGCGGCGGACTGGCGCCTAGGCGACGCCTGCGAGCTGAGCCTGCTGGAGTCCGCGCGCCTCGAAGAATTCGACGTGGTGATCGCCGCGACCGGTGACGACAAGGTCAACGTGGTGCTGTCGCTGCTCGCCAAGACCGAGTTCGCGGTGCCGAGAGTGGTGGCCCGGGTTAACGACCCGCGCAACGAGTGGCTGTTCGACGGCAACTGGGGTGTCGATGTCGCGGTCTCCACACCCCGCATGCTGGCCTCCCTCGTCGAGGAGGCGTTCGCCGTCGGTGACGTGGTCCGGCTGATGGAATTCCGGAAGGGCAATGCCAATCTGGTGGAGGTCACGCTGCCCGACGACACCCCGTGGGGCGGGCGGCCGGTGCGCAAACTCACCCTGCCGCGGGATACCGCGCTGGTCACCATTCTGCGCGGTCAGCGGGTGATCGTGCCCGAGCCAGACCAGCCCCTCGAGGGGGGCGACGAACTGCTCTTCGTCGCATCCCCGGACGTGGAGACCGAGTTGCGCGGGCTGCTGCTGCGCGGCGAGTAGCGGCGTCCCGCGCGGGTCGAGTTGCTCGGGCCCGGTCAGACCTGCTCGGAGGCGCGCAGAGAGCGTTGCGCCGCCCGGATGGCGAGGTAGGTCACCAGAGCCCCGATGGCGGCCAACGGCCACCCCATGGCGATCCGGGCGACCCCGAGCCAGCCGGTCTTGTCCGCGTCGTAGAGGTGGTGCTGCACCACGAAGCGCGCGCCGAAGACCAGCACCCAGGTCAGGGTGGCCAGATCGAAGGCGAGCACGGCCCGGCGGGACTTCCGCCAGGCCCGGTCATGCCCGTTGATCCAACTCCACACGAAACCCACCGCGGGACGGCGGATGAGCACCGACAGGGTGAAGACCACCGCCCAGAACAATGACATCCAGATGCCGAGGAGGAAATACCCCTTGGACTCGCCCACCCACCAGGCGATCAGCGCGCTGATGCCGACACCGGCGAATCCGGCGACCGCGGGCTGGACGGAGTCCTTGCGCACCAGTCGCCACACCAGGATCGCGGCGGCGGCGGCCAGCGCGGACAGAATCGCCGGCAGCAGGCCGAACGCCGTGTTGACCGGAACGAGTACCGCCACCGGCAATGCGGAGTAGATGAGACCGCTGACCCCACCCATCTGGCCGAGGAGAGCCTGGCCGGGGGTGGTACTTGCAGGGGGATCGTCGCGATCAGTCCCGGTATCGGCTTCGGTCAACGCTGGATCTCGTAGTGCGGGTTGTAGATCGCCTTGCCTCCGTTGTCGAGCGTCCCCAACCGTCCGCGCACCCGCAACGTGCGTCCGCATTCGATGCCCGGTATACGGCGCTGGCCCATCCATACCAGTGTCACCATCTCGGTGCCGTCGAAGAACTCCGCCCGCACACCACAGCCACAGCCCTTGGCGTTGGTGTCCACGCTGCGCAATTCGCCCACCATGGTCACCTCCTGGCCGCGACGGCAGTCAACCGCCCGCTGGGCAGCGGACTCACCGGTACATTCCTCGGCCTCGCGCTGCTCGGGGCTCTCGGTACGCCGACGGGTGAGGCGGCGGGCAAAACCTTCGGCCGGGGCCATGACTCTCCTGAATTGGTGCCCTGAAATTTGGTGCCCTGAAATTGGAGCGCTGTGCAACGCCACGGTAGACCTTGCGATTCCATTGCGCCACGAGGCGTACCCACCTGCCCGGACTTAGACCGTTCGTCCGGCACCATCGTCTGGTGTCGGTACCGCTTCAGGGTGTGTTGACCGTCCTCCTGCCGGGGACGGGGTCAGATGAGGACTACCTACGGCGGGTGTTCGCCGAACCTCTCGACCGGGTCGGCGCCGTCGCCAGTCCGGTTCGTCCGGTCCCCCGTGATCTCGTCACGGGCTATCTGGACGCGCTCTCCGACGCCGCAGCCGACCAGCGGATCGTCGTCGGCGGAGTGTCGTTGGGGGCCGTGGTCGCCGCTGTCTGGGCACTGGCCAATCCGGACCGGACGCTCGGGGTGCTGGCCGCGCTGCCACCGTGGACGGGAGTGCCCGGCGCCGCTCCGGCCGCCGTCTCGGCCAGACACACCGCCGCCGAACTGCGGCGTAGCGGCCTGGCTGCGGTGACAGCACAGATGCGCGCTTCCAGTCCGGACTGGCTGGCCGCCGAGCTGAGCAGGTCATGGCTACGGCAGTGGCCCGATCTCCCTGACGCGCTCGACGCGGCGTCCGAGTACGTCGCCCCCACGGTGGACCAGTTGAGCCGACTGCAGCCACCGATGGGTGTCGCGGCCGCTTCCGATGACCTGCTTCATCCGATCGCCGTGGCCCGCGAATGGGTCCGCGCAGCACCCCGGGCGGTGCTGCGAACGGTTCAACTAGATCAGTTCGGCCGCGATCCCGAGATCCTGGGAACGGCCTGCGTCGACGCGCTCATCGCGGCCGCAACGACGAACACCGACGCCGGGTGACCCGGATTCAGCCGCCGCTGCCCGTCCCGCGCAACTGCTGCATGGCCGACCCGGCTGCGCTGCGCCGTTCGTCAGCGTCACGAGGCTCCGATGGTGCCGGCGACCGCTCGGCCTGCTGCTGTTGCTGGGCCAGCAGAGCCTGCTGGGCGGCCAACATGGCCTGCTGAGCCTGCTGAGCCTGCTGAGCCGCCAGAATTGCCTGCTGGGCCTGCTGGGCCTGCTGGGCCGCGGCCGCCCGCAGTTGAGCGGCCAACTGCTCGGGCAACTGAACCGGGAGCGGAGTCCGCGCGGGCATCGGGGTCTCGCCGCGCCGGACAACCGTGTCGGAAAGTGCTTCGCGGGCCTCGGCGGCCAGCGCCTCCATCGAGTCCGGGTTGCCGTTGACGACGCAGCGGATCATCCACCGATAGCCGTCGATCCCGATGAAGCGAACCACCCCCGCGCCAGAACCGACCACCTCCCGGCCCCACCGGCCGTCCTGGATGGACACCGACGCATTGTCCTTGCGCAACGCTTCGGCGAGTTCGCCGGCCACTTCGCGCCACTGACCCGCGGACTTCGGCGCCGCGTAGGCGGCGATCGTGAACCGGCCGTTGGGGGTGACCACCCAGATCGCGCTCGGCACGCCGTTCTGGCTGAGTTCCACCTGGACCTGGCCACCGGCCGGCATCGGGATGAGAACCGACCCGAGATCGAGGCGCGCGACGAGAGCATCCTCGGGGTTGTCGAAGTCCTCGATATCGAACGGACCCTCATCGGAATCATCCGACTCGGCGGGCTGACTCTGGGCAGCTCTGACCGCAGGAGCCGGGTCCGACGTTGGGCCGGCACTCGCCGAACCGACATCCTCGACCGCATCGCCGGGCTTCGCCTGCGCCTGGTCGGCCGGCTGCTGGTCTTTTTTACGTCTGCCGAATGCCATCACAAACTCGCATGTCCGCCGGAGGAACCGTGGCCACCGTCGCCACGGGATGTGTCAGCCAGTCCAGCCTCGTCAAAAGAAGCCACCTCGACCAGCTCGGGTAACTCGACCCGCTGGACCAGTAACTGGGCGATGCGGTCGCCGCGCCGAATGATGATCGGCTCGGTCGGGTCGAGGTTGATCAGTGCCACTTTGATCTCGCCACGGTAGCCCGCATCGATCGTGCCGGGACTGTTGACGATTGAAAGCCCAACGCGCGCAGCCAGACCCGAGCGGGGGTGAACCAGGCCCACCATGCCGTGCGGTATTGCCACCGCAACGCCGGTGGGCACCAGCGCGCGCTGACCCGGCCGAAGTTCGACGTCCTGGGCGCTGAACAGATCAACGCCGGCATCGCCCTCGTGGGCGCGGCCGGGCATCGGGAGTTCGCGGTCGAGGCGAACCACCGGGAGATCAATGAGCACGAGGGCAAAGACTACCCTTGGACCGGTGTCTGCCCCGCGCGTGACCTCGCAAACCGTGCGCTATCGCGAACGACTACGGGTGCCCTGGTGGTGGTGGCCGCTCGGAATCGGCGCATCGGCGGTACTCGCCTACGAGGTCAACCTGGGCGTGCGCCCACTTCCCGACTGGATCCCGTACGCGGTTCTGGCGATCGCCGCGGCCGGGGTGCTGCTGTGGCTCAGCCGTACCGAGATCCAGGTGGTGAGCACCCCTACGGGAGTCGAACTCCTAGCCGGCCCCGCACATCTACCCACGTCGGTGGTGAGCAAGTCAGCCGCCGTTCCGCGGACCGCGAAGTCGGCTGCGCTGGGGCGTCAACTCGACCCGGCCGCATTCGTGCTGCACCGGAGTTGGGTCGGCCCGATGGTCCTGATCGTTCTCGACGACCCGGACGACCCGACTCCGTACTGGCTGATCAGCACCCGCCACCCCGAGCGGGTCCTGTCAGCGCTGCGCAGCTGAACCGACTCCGGAACCACGGGCGCTCACGCGCAGTGCCGCGTCAGGCTGCGCAGTCGGTACAGATCATCATCCCGTTCTTCTCGCTGGCCAGGCGGCTGCGGTGATGTACGAGAAAACAGCTCGAGCAGGTGAACTCGTCGGCCTGCTTGGGCACAACCCGCACCGAAAGTTCCTCGCCGGAAAGGTCCGCGCCGGGGAGTTCGAAGGACTCGGCAGACTCCGTCTCATCGACATCGACGACGGCGGACTGCGCCTCATTGCGGCGCGCGGTGAGCTCTTCCAACGAGTCTTCGGAAACCTCGTCGGTCTCTGTACGCCGGGGGGCGTCGTAGTCAGTTGCCATATCCACTTCCCTCAGTGAGGACCTCGTGCTGAGCCCCAGCAGAGGTTTGTATCAGCGTCGAACGCCTCCGCCAAACAATTACTGCCCGGATAGCGATAACCGCTGTGTGATTTCCGTCACTATCGTGATGGAGTGTGCCGGACCTGGCACGAGATCGGGCCACTACAGTGCAGATCGTGGTCGCTCTCATCACCGATGGCTCGTCGCTCGACAAGGACGGCCAACCGTTCCGGCGGCGCAACTATCGGCCGGCCCTGGTGGCGGTGGCGGTCCTTGCGGCGATGACGGCGGTGGCATGGGGCGTGGTGTTGACCCGCCCGGTGACCATCGCCGATACGGCAACCTGCAACGCGCCCCCGACGACGACCGACGCGGCGGCCCCCAAGCTGGGCCAGCGGGTGTCGGGTTCGGTGCTGATCGACGTCGCGCCCGCCAAGCTGGCGGAGACCAAGATCCGGGTGCTCAACGCCAGCGGCATGGGCGGGCAGGCCGGCGAGGTCGCCGGGGCGCTGCGCGACCTTGGATTCGCCGCGCCGACCGCCGCCAACGATCCGATCTACGCCGGGACCCGGCTGGCCTGCCAGGGCCAGATCCGGTTCGGCGAGTCCGGCAAGGCCAATGCCGCGACGGCCTGGCTCGTGGCGCCCTGTGTGGAGCTCTACCGCGACGACCGCGAGGACGACTCGGTGGATCTCGTCATCGGCACCGACTTCACGTCGTTGTCCAACAGCGACGACATCGCCGCGGTGCTTTCCGGACTCCGGCCCGGCGCCGTCGAACCCGCCGATTCCGCTCTGCTCACCAAGATTCACAACGGCACCTGCTGAGCGGGGTGATCGTCCGGTCAAGGCCCCCTGGCCGCGGTCAGGGCAGCGGCGCCAACCCACCCAGCCTGCAGAGGGTTTCGCGAAGCTCGTGGGCGACCCCGGGCGCGGCGGCGATCAACACGTCTTCCGGCTCGGCGGGTGTACGCACCACCGCACCGGCTTCCTTCGCGATCAGTGCGGCGGCGGCCCAGTCCCACACGTTCAAACCGTGCTCGTAGTAGGCGTCCAGGCGCCCGGCGGCCACGTGGCAGAGGTCCAGCGCGGCGGATCCGAACCTGCGGACATCACGAACCTGCGGAAGCATCCGCGCCAGCAGCGCAGCCTGAACCGCCCGCCGCTGCGGCTGGTAGCCGAACCCGGTGCCCAGCAGCACCATGGAGAGATCCGTCACAGCCGTACATCTCAGGACCCGGGACTCGCCGCCCACGGCGACGGTTGCGCCGCGGCCCTGCGCTGCCGAGTAGATCTCGCCGCTGACCACATCGGCCACCGCCCCGGCCACGGAGACGCCGTCGACCTGCGCCGCCAGCGAGACGGCATAGGCCGGTATCCCGTAGAGGAAGTTGACCGTCCCGTCGATGGGATCCACGACCCAGCACAGCGGGGCAGGTCCACCCGCAGGGCCACCGCCCTCCTCCCCCACGATCGGCTCACCGGGCCGCAGGTCGGCGAGAAGGTCACGCACCAGCCCTTCGGTCTCGGTGTCGGCCACTGTCACCGGATCGGTGGGGCTGCTCTTGGTCCGCACCGATCCTCCGCCGTCGGCCGCGAACATTTCGGCGCGTCGCCGTCGCACGAACCTGGCGGCCACGTCGACCACCTGTTCCGCCGTTACGCGCAGAGCATCGACATCAACCTCGGACATGCCTCCTATCGCAACACAATCCCGGTATCGCGGGCCGGCCCACCCATTAGTGTTGGGGTCCGACCGATGGGAGATCCACCATGACATCGACCCAGCCCAGCACCGCGCGCCACGCCCTCGGCGTCGACGTCGGTGGCAGCGGCGTCAAGGGCGCTCTGGTCGACCTCGACACCGGAAGGCTCGTCGGCGACCGCTTCCGTCTCGAGACACCGCAACCCGCCACTCCCGGGGCCGTCACCGAGGTGGTGGCCGCGGTGGTGGCGCATTTCGACTGGGACGGGCCCCTGGGGGTGACCTATCCCGGCGTCGTGGTCGACGGTGTCGTGCAGACCGCCGCCAACGTCGACCGGGACTGGATCGGCGTGAACGCCGCCGAGGCGTACAGCAAGGCCATGGGTGGTCGCCCGGTCACCGTCCTCAACGACGCCGACGCCGCCGGGCTGGCCGAACAGCACTACGGTGCCGGCCGCAACCGAAGCGGCGTGGTCGTGCTTCTGACCTTCGGCACGGGCATCGGTTCGGCCGTCATCCATAACGGCATGTTGCTCCCCAACACCGAGTTCGGCCATATCGAGGTGGACGGCAAGGAAGCCGAGCACCGGGCAGCGTCCTCGGTCAAGGAACTCAAGGATTGGGGCTACCGGCGCTGGACCAAGGAGGTCACCAAGGTTCTGGTGGCCGTCGAGAACGCCATCTGGCCGGACCTGATCATCGTCGGTGGCGGAATCAGCCGAAAATCGGAGAAGTGGATTCCGCTGCTGAAGAACCGCACACCCGTGGTAGCGGCCGAACTGCTGAACACCGCGGGCATCGTCGGAGCCGCGATGGCGGCGGCCGAAGCCCAGGCCAAGTCCTGATCCCAGGCGTCGCTGGCCGACGGACTCCCCGTTGGTCGTTACAATGGCCCACGGCGGTCGCGGACCGGAAGCGGCGAGGCTCGCTGAAGCGGTCAGGCCGATACTTCCGATAACCGACGTTTTTGGTGCGACTGCTACGTCCGCCGAAGACTGCATGACTGAAAGGGCGTACGTGGCAGCGACCAAGGCAAGCCCCGCTACCCAGACTCCCGCGAATGCCGCGACAACCGCGACTCCCGCCAAGAAAGCCGCCGCCCCGCGGACGAAGGCAGTCAAGGCGACCACGCCGGCCGCGAAAGCCGCAACCAAGGCCCCGGCGAAGAGCGCCGCAAAGGCACCGGCGAAGGCTGCGAAGGCACCCGTGAAGGCCGCGGCGAAGGCACCGGCCAAAACCACCCGCAGCCGCGCGAAGAAGGCCACAGCGGCCACCGACGCCGTTGCCACGGAGATCGTCGCCGATACCGACCTGGCTGTCGACGACCTGGAGACCCTCGGCGCGGAGCCGGAGATCGACACCGTCGCGGAGGTCGTCGAGGTCGACCTCGCCGACCTCGACGAGGTTGTGGAGACCGCCGACGACGGCTCCCCGGCCGCGGTGGCCGTCGATTCGGAGGCCGGCGACGACGACGAGTCCGCCGAACCGTCCGACAAGGACAAGGCCTCTGGCGACTTCGTCTGGGACGAGGAGGAGTCCGAGGCGCTGCGGCAGGCCCGCAAGGACGCCGAACTCACCGCCTCGGCCGACTCCGTCCGCGCCTACCTCAAGCAGATCGGCAAGGTGGCTCTGCTCAACGCCGAGGAGGAGGTCGAACTGGCCAAGCGCATCGAGGCGGGCCTCTTCGCCACCCAGCGGCTGGCTGAGATGATCGAGGCCGGCCAGAAGCTTCCCGTCCAGCAGCGCCGGGACATGCAGTGGATCTGCCGCGACGGCGAGCGGGCCAAGAACCACCTGCTGGAGGCGAACCTGCGACTGGTGGTGTCGCTGGCCAAGCGCTACACCGGCCGCGGAATGGCATTCCTGGACCTGATCCAGGAGGGCAACCTCGGCCTGATCCGCGCGGTGGAGAAGTTCGACTACACCAAGGGCTACAAGTTCTCCACGTACGCCACGTGGTGGATTCGTCAGGCCATCACCCGGGCCATGGCCGACCAGGCCCGCACCATCCGCATCCCGGTACACATGGTCGAGGTCATCAACAAACTCGGGCGCATCCAGCGCGAGCTGCTCCAGGACCTCGGTCGCGAGGCCACTCCTGAAGAGCTGGCCAAGGAGATGGACATCACGCCGGAGAAGGTGCTGGAGATCCAGCAGTACGCCCGCGAGCCGATCTCGCTGGACCAGACGATCGGCGATGAGGGCGACAGCCAGCTCGGTGACTTCATCGAGGACTCCGAGGCTGTGGTGGCGGTGGACGCGGTGTCGTTCACACTGCTGCAGGACCAGTTGCAGTCGGTGCTCGAAACCCTGTCGGAGCGCGAGGCAGGTGTTGTGCGCCTCCGATTCGGACTGACCGACGGGCAGCCCCGTACCCTCGACGAGATCGGCCAGGTTTACGGGGTCACCCGTGAGCGGATTCGCCAAATCGAGTCCAAGACCATGTCAAAGCTGCGCCATCCGAGCCGCTCTCAGGTCTTGCGCGACTACCTGGACTGAGCCCGGGGTCGATCCCCGGCGTCCCGGCTATCCGATCGGCGCGAATCGTCCGTCGGAACCCGGCAGATAACTGCTCACGGCGATGACGGCACTGGTCGGCAGTGGTCCGTACAGGTGCGGGAATCGGAGCGTCGGGGGATCCTCGGGCAGACCCGGTTCCCACCGCAGTGGTGCATCCAGGCGATCTGGGTGGACGTACAGCAGCACCACGTCACTGCGTCCGGCGAAGAGGCGATTCGCCGGCAGGTGGACCTGCTGCCGCGTCGACAGGTGCACGAAGCCGACCGTCCCCAGCGACTCCGCCCGCACCTCCCCAGCCACGCGGGCGGCCGCCCATTCGGCGGCCGGGCACAGATGGACCAGCGGTTGCGGTTTCGGGCACATACCCCCACACTGCATGACACGCGATCACCGCACGAACCGACGATCGGGAGCGTGAGACACGACACATCGGTAGGGCACGGGAACAAGTACCCGCGCTCAAACGTCTGAGACAGTAGATACACGCTCCCCGACGGGACGACCGATCGGCGAGCACCGTGACCATGGAGGAGCCCATGAACGCAACGCTGACCAGTCCCGAACTGACTCGGGCTGATCGCTGCGACCGCTGCGGCGCCGCCGCGCGGGTCCGGGCCAAACTGCCCTCGGGTGCCGAGTTGCTGTTCTGCCACCACCACGCCAATGAGCACCAGGCCAAGCTGATCGAGTTGGCAGCCGTGCTGGAGGTCGATCCCGACAACGACTGACCGGTATACGTCGTCAGAGTTGCACACCATGCCTGCGGTCGTGAGGAATGCTGGGAGGCGATGAACGACCAGTCGGCCCGGCCGCAGCGCCACCACTTCTGGCGTATCGCCAAGCGGACTCTCGCTAAAAGCTGGGATGACTCGATCTTTTCGGAGTCCGCCCAGGCCGGTTTCTGGTCCGTGCTGTCGTTGCCTCCGCTGTTGCTGGGTCTACTGGGCAGTCTGGCCTACGTAGCCCCGCTGTTCGGGCCGGACACCCTTCCGGCCATCCAGGCCCAGCTGATCAGCACGGCCAACAGCTTCTTCTCCCGCAACATCGTCACCGAGATCATCGAACCCACGATCGCCGACATCGTCCAGGGTGCACGGGGTGAAGTCGTCTCACTCGGATTCGTCATCAGCCTGTGGGCCGGGTCGTCGGCCGTCTCGGCGTTCGTCGACTCGGTGGTCGAGGCCCATGGTCAGACGCCGCTGCGCCACCCGGTCCGACAGCGGTTCTTCGCCCTCGGGTTGTACGTAGCCGGACTGCTGATCGTGATCGCCTCGGCACCACTGCTGGCACTGGGACCCCGCAAGATCGGCGCCTATATTCCGGAGAGCTGGAATTCGGTGCTGCGATTCGGCTACTACCCGATGCTGGTACTGGGGCTCATCCTGGCTGTAACGGTGCTCTACCGGGTTTCGCTGCCGCAACCGTTGCCCACCCACCGGCTCGTGTGGGGCGCTGTACTGGCCACCGCCTTCTTCATGGTCGCCACCGCCGGGCTGCGGATCTATCTGCAGTACATCACCCGCACCGGCTACACCTATGGCGCCTTGGCCACACCCATCGCTTTCCTGTTGTTCGCGTTCTTCCTCGGTTTCGCCATCATGATCGGCGCGGAACTCAACGCCGCTATCGAGGAGGAATGGCCGGCGCCGCCGCCACACTTGCAACGTTGGCGGGAGCGCGCCCAGCGCGGCGGCCCGCAACAGGGTGACACGGATCAGAGCGATGAGGGCTCCGGAGCCGAGACCGGCGCGGGACCTGTCTCCACGGTTGGGGAAGGGCACCCCGAGCCTGCGGCAGTCAGCCCTTCTTGAGGGTTTCGTAGATCCGCTTGCAGTCCGGGCAGACCGGCGAACCGGGCTTGGCTGCCCGGGTGACCGGGAAAACCTCACCACACAGGGCCACCACATGGGTGCCCATCACCGCGCTCTCGGCGATTCTGTCCTTTTTGACGTAGTGAAAGTGTTTGGGCCTGTCGTCGTCAGTGCCGTCGTCGACGCGTTCATCGCTGTCGGTGCGTTCGATGGTGTCGGTTTGCATGCCGACATTCTGCCCGTTCGCACCCGAAACAGGTAAGGCAGCTGTAAGGAAAATGGTCTCGTCCCGCAGTGCCGAGGTGTGGAACAGTGCAGGGTATGGAGCGCGATCTCGGATTTGACGACGAGGGCCGGCCAGTGCTCATCACCCGCGCGGCGCTCTCCTACGAGGAACAGCACCGGGCCCGGGTCCGCAAGTACCTCGCGTTGATGTCCTGGCGCATCCCTGCATTCCTCGGCGCGGCCATCGCATACGGCATCTGGCACAACGGTTTGTTGTCTCTGGCGATCCTGGCGGTTTCGATTCCCCTGCCATGGATGGCTGTTCTGATCGCCAACGATCGCCCGCCGCGGCGGGCGGAGGAGCCCCGGCGGTTCCCCGACGCCCCCGAGCACACCGCCCTGTTCCCGCGGGCGGAACGCCGCGCACTGGAGTCCGGGCAGTCCGCGCAAAATCAGCCCGCACCGCCACCCGAAGAACGTTCCCGATAGCGCCCCGGATTGGGGACTCTTAATGGATTCTCAGAACCTGTCCGGATTTCCGCACGTCAGAGCGGGTGAGATCGGGAGCCCATGGGAACTCTGCGAGCAGACAGGGCGTTGGACAGAGTGACAGTCAGAGCCGATCAGGAGGCCACCATGGCAAACGTCACCAGCAGCGGAGCAGACCGCGACCTGGACACCCAGAGTCCAGCCGCCGATCTGGTTCGCGTCTATCTGAACGGCATCGGAAAGACGGCTCTTCTCACCGCCGAGGACGAGGTCGAACTGGCCAAGCGGATCGAGGCGGGCTTGTACGCGCAGCATCTGCTCGAGACGCGCAAGCGTCTGGGCGAGAGCCGCAAGCGTGACTTGGCAATCATCGTTCGGGACGGCCAGGCGGCACGTCGGCACCTCTTGGAGGCAAATCTGCGTCTGGTGGTGTCGCTGGCCAAGCGCTACACCGGCCGCGGCATGCCCCTGCTGGATCTCATCCAGGAGGGCAACCTGGGTCTGATCCGGGCGATGGAGAAGTTCGACTACACCAAGGGCTTCAAGTTCTCGACCTACGCGACCTGGTGGATTCGTCAGGCCATCACCCGCGGAATGGCTGACCAGAGCCGCACTATCCGGCTTCCTGTCCACCTGGTGGAGCAGGTGAACAAGCTCGCCCGGATCAAGCGCGAATTGCACCAGACCCTGGGCCGGGAAGCTTCCGACGAGGAGCTAGCGGAGGAGTCCGGAATTCCTGTCGAGAAGATCAACGACCTGCTCGAGCACAGCCGCGATCCGGTAAGCCTGGACATGCCGGTGGGAACCGACGAGGAGGCCCCACTGGGCGACTTCATCGAGGATTCCGAAGCGATGTCCGCTGAGAACGCAGTGATCTCGGAACTGCTCCACACCGACATCAGGCACGTCCTGGCCACCTTGGACGAGCGCGAACAGCAGGTGATCCGCTTGCGATTCGGGCTCGACGACGGACAGCCGCGAACCCTCGACCAGATCGGCAAGTTGTTCGGGCTGTCGCGCGAACGGGTCCGCCAGATCGAACGCGAAGTCATGAACAAGCTGCGCAATGGGGAGCGCGCTGAGCGGTTGCGTTCCTACGCCAGCTGACAGGTCCTGTGCACTGCGATGCCCGCCGATCTCCCGGCGGGCATCGCTATTTGCGTCCCGGACCGCTCATCCGGGGAACCTCGCGCCCGGGACAGACGTAGACTCGCGAAGCGAAGAAGGGTGCCCTAATGAATGATCTGGTCGACACCACCGAGATGTACCTGCGCACCATCTACGACCTCGAGGAGGAGGGCGTGGTTCCGTTGCGTGCGCGAATCGCCGAACGCCTCGAGCAGAGCGGGCCCACTGTCAGCCAGACAGTGTCGCGGATGGAGCGCGACGGGCTGTTGCATGTCGCCGGGGACCGCCATCTGGAACTCACCGAGAAGGGGCGTCGGCTCGCCGTCTCCGTCATGCGCAAGCACCGGCTCGCCGAACGCCTTCTGGTCGACATCATCGGGCTGCCCTGGGAGGAGGTTCACGCCGAAGCGTGCCGCTGGGAGCACGTCATGAGCGAGGATGTCGAGCGCCGACTGGTGCAGGTGCTGGATAACCCCACGGTGTCGCCATTCGGCAACCCGATCCCGGGCCTGTCGCTGCTGGGCCTCGACGATTCGCCGGCCTACCAGGACACTGCCACGCTGGTCAGGCTGACCGAACTCCCGGCGGGCGCCTCCGTCGCGGTGGTGGTGCGCCGGCTCACCGAGCACGTCCAGGGCGACGCCGCCCTGATCGGACGTCTGAAAGACGCCGGTGTGGTACCCAACGCCAGGGTTTTGGTCGAGACCAACGCGCACGGTGACGTGACGATCGTCGTCACCGGCCACGAGAACGTCGAACTGCCCCACGAGATGGCCCATGCGGTCAAGGTGGAGAGGGTCGTCGAGAAGGTCTAGCGCCACGGTCATACCGCACGCCGGCCGAAAGGCCGGCGCCGTGGAAGTCGGACGCCGATCTTCTTGGCGATCCGGTAGCCGGTTCCGGCAAGCTCGCGAATCTGCTCCGGCCGCATGCCCGACTGAAGTGCCGTGTCCAGCATGCCCGCCATCCGGTGTGAGGGATCGGACCGCAACGCCGCCTCCAGGCAGACACCGGCCAGCGGTCCATCCCCTCGGGCGTAGGCCGAGAACGCCAGTAGAACCAGCGCATCCACCCGCCACGGATCTGGTAGTTCGCGGGCGAGCAGCGCCCACAGCGCCTCCGCGCGATCGCAGTCGTCTCCCACCGCCAACGCGTAGAGCGTGTCCCGAACAGCGACATCGGTCAACGCACAGGCCAGTACCGCAAGCTGCCGATCGTCGAACTCAGACCCATCCCAGGCCATCGCCGCCGCGGCCAGTGCCGTCTCCACATCGCGCCGGCCGCACCCGTCGGGATCAAGGCCCCACTCCGCGTCCCGCTCCTGCTCTCGGGTCGTGATCGCTTCGGTCCGTTGGGGTGATCGCGCGGCATCTGACAGCTCAATGACGGACTGCAACTCCGATCGGCGGGAATAGAGCCTCCTGCCGTCCAGAACCGCCGCAACGGCCAGCGGCGAGGCGCTCGGGTCCTCCACCCGCCCCCGCTGTCCGCACCCGTCCACACAATGCCAACTGCCATCGGCCTGGACACGGTCAACCACGTGTACGGCGTAAAGTTCGACGGCGCGCTGCGCCAGCGCCGACTCCAGCGCACCGGCCAACCGGCGATGTTCCTCGCCGCACACCGGGCATAGGGCGCCGTCATCATCGATGATCACCGCAACGACCCGTTCGGCGCCTGAAGTCTCGGCAATCTCTGCAAGTCGCTCGATATTGCTGACAAGCTCGGCCGACAGATCTGCGCGCATGACGGCACCCATGACGCCGCCTTCGATGGACACCAGCACAAGGGACTTCTCCGGGACGAAACCGAGGACGGCGGGCAAGGCCGCGATGAGCGAACCGGGACGATCGAAGCAGAAGTCGGGCCGGCCCGTGTGATCTGAGGTCATGCGTCCGACGCTTTCAAGTGCCGCCGTCAGTTCCGGCGCCAGCAGGCGCAAAGAGGCCTCGCCTGTGCAGCAACTCGGGACTGGGGAGAGAATAGGCACGCATCGGGAACGACCGGCGGCGGCGCAGCGTTGTGCTTTCAGAACAGGTCAAACTCGCCAACCGAGGGACAGGAGGCGCGACAGTGGCCGACGAACACAGCCGTAACCATCCGTCCGAGCAGATCTATGACTTGGAGGTTCCCGCACCACGGCTGACTTCCAGCGACGGTAGCGGTCCCGTGCTGATTCACGCGCTGGAGGGATTCTCCGACGCCGGACACGCCATTCGACTCGCCGCGGACCATCTCAAGGAATCGCTGGACACCGAACTCGTGGCCTCGTTCGCCATTGACGACCTGCTGGACTATCGCTCCCGGCGGCCGGTGATGACCTTCAAAACCGACCACTTCACCAGCTACCAGGAACCACAGCTCGGTCTGTACGCCTTGCGCGATGCTGTCGGGACTCCCTTCCTGCTGTTGGCAGGCCTGGAGCCGGACTTGCAGTGGGAGCGCTTCGTGACCGCCGTTCGACTCCTGGCCGAACGCCTCGGGGTGCGGCGCACCATCGGCCTCGGAACGATCCCGATGGCCGTGCCGCACACCCGTCCGGTGTCGATGACCGCACATTCGAACAATCGCGATCTGATCGCCGATCACCAACCGTGGGTGGGCGAGGTCCAGGTGCCGGCCAGCGTCTCGAACCTGCTGGAGTATCGAATGGCCCAGCATGGCCACGAGGCCGTCGGATACACCGTCCACGTGCCGCACTACCTTGCTCAAACCGACTACCCGGCGGCCGCCGAAGCCCTACTCGAGCAGGTCTCTCGGTCTGCCGACCTCCAAATTCCCCTCGGGGATCTTGCGGAGGCCGCGGAATCCGTCCAGACGAAGATCGATGAACAGGTTCAGGGTTCGCCGGAAGTCGCGCAGGTCGTCAGCGCGCTGGAGAGCCAGTACGACGCGTTTGTCACCGCACAGGAGAACCGCTCCCTACTGGCCCGCGATGAGGACCTGCCCAGCGGTGACGAACTCGGTGCGGAATTCGAGAAATTCCTGGCCCAGCACACCGAGGACTTCAAGGATGGCGGAGCTGACGGCTGAGCTTTGACGATGTGCCGCGTGGATCCAACGCCTGCCCCGATTCCCGGAACCGACTCAGTGCCCGGAGCCGACTGAGCGATGCGACCGCAAGGCCGCGATCTCACGTTCAAAATCCTCCGCCGAGGTGAACGAACGGTAGACCGAGGCGAACCTCAAGTACGCAACCTCGTCTAGCTCACGCAACGGGCCGAGAATCGCCAAACCGACGTCGTGGCTCGGTATCTCCGGTGAACCGGCAGCCCGGACCGCGTCTTCGACTTGTTGAGCCAGGACGTTGAGGGCGTCGTCATCCACATCGCGGCCCTGACAGGCGCGGCGCACTCCGCTGATCACCTTTTCCCGACTGAACGGCTCCGTGACCCCGCTTCGCTTGACCACGGCGAGCACTGCGGTCTCCACGGTGGTAAACCGGCGACCACACTCCGGACAGCCCCGGCGACGCCGAATAGCCTGTCCCTCGTCGGTCTCTCGCGAATCCACCACCCTCGAATCCGGGTGCCGACAGAACGGGCAGTGCACGTGTACGCGCTCCCTCCGGCCGAACGATTCATCTGCAGGTGCTGACGGCTGCGTGCCGCGCACCCGAAGCACACCGACAATCGCGCCGTCGACCTCTGAGGGTACCTGTGTAGATCCGTCATAGTTCAGACTGCTGCACACCAACCG
>MTBK01124375.1_pt1 | contig 27773 bp, 22 predicted proteins | sample 1535981 | NCBI WGS metagenome assembly MTBK01 (sample SAMN06109225, study PRJNA356200) | anaerobic digester metagenome | isolation source: biogas reactors fed with pig manure or primary and secondary sludge | place: Spain | collected 2016-06-30
GTCCTACACCCTCAACGGGGCGTCCCTGGCTGAACTGAGCCCGGCCAACATCATCGCGCTCGACGATGGCGCACGGCAGAAGTGGGCTGACGCGATCAACACCGCGACCCCGGCGGTGTCGCTGCCCCGGCTGTCGGTTGCCGATACCAGCGTGGTCGAGGGCAATTCGGGTACGCCGAGCATGGTGTTCACCGTGACGCTTTCCAAGGCCTCCAACGAGGTGGTGACGGTGGGTTACACCACCAGCAACGGTTCGGCGTACGCCGACGATTACCTCCCGGCGGTGGGTTTGCTGACGTTCGCTCCCGGGGAGACGTCCAAGACCGTAGCCGTGGGGGTGGTGGGTGACACGCTGGTGGAATTGGACGAGCAGTTCAGCGTGAATCTCTCCGGCGCGAACAACGCCACCATCACCCGCGGCGTCGCGGTCGGCACGATCGTCAATGACGACGTGGACCAGTCACCGGCGACACTGCCCACCGTCTCGATCGCTGATCGCTCGGTGACCGAGAGCAATGGTGAGCATGCGCATTTCATGTTCACGGTGACGTTGTCGAAGGCCTCCGAGGAGACGGTGACCGTCCAGTACGCGACGTCGGACGGGACGGCGCTGGCAGGCAGTGACTACGGGGCCACCACCGGCACGGTCACCTTCGCGCCCGGCGTGATGTCCCAAATGGTGCACGTGGACATTTCCGGTGACACGGCTGTCGAGCCGGATGAAACGTTCACGGTGACCTTGTCGAACCCGTCGGGAGCCACCATTGCCCGGGCGAAGGCCACCGGGACGATCGTCAACGACGACGCGGCCACCGATCCGGGTGGCGGTACCGGCACCCCGGGCGGCGGTGTGAATTCCGGGAACGCCGGCGACGCGTTGTGGGGCGAGGCCTTCTTCGCCCCCTACGTGGACATGACGTTGTACCCGACCCCGGACCTGATCGGCATCGCTCGCGACAACGGGGTATCCCTGCTCACGCTCGGGTTCCTGCAGGCGACCGAGGACGGCCGGCCCGGCTGGGCCGGATTGGCGGCGTTGGCGACCGACTCCGAGCATGAGCAGGCGAAGGCGATCAACGCGTCGATCGCCGCGTTCAAGGCGGCGGGCGGGGACGTGATGATCTCGCTGGGCGGGGCCAACGGCGTCAGTCTGGCGCAGAGCTACGCCCAACGTGGGAAGTCCGCGCAGGAGCTGGCGGATGCCTACGGCGCCGTGGTGGATACCTACGGGCTGAACCGGATCGATTTCGACATCGAGGGCAACGCGGTCGCCGATCCGGCATCGATCGCGCTGAATGCCCAGGCGCTGAAGCTGTTCCAGCAGGAGCGTCCCGACGTGGAGATCTGGTACACGCTGCCGGTGCTGCCGTCGGGTCTGACCGCCGACGGGCTGAACGTGGTGAACAAGGCATTGCAGGCCGGCGTGAGACTTGACGGCGTCAATGTGATGGCGATGGATTACGGGGAGGGCCCGGCGCCCACCAGCGGCCCGAACGCCAAGACGATGGGCGCGTACGCCATCGACGCAGCGGAATCGACCTACGCTCAATTGAGTTCGCTGTACGCCGGCCATGGGCAGACCTTCGGCTGGAACCAGCTGGGGGTGACTCCGATGATCGGGGTCAACGACGTCCAAACCGAGGTGTTCACCCTGGCCGATGCGCAGGCACTGGAGAATTTCGCCCGTGCCAAGGGGCTGGGCATGCTGTCCATGTGGTCGGTCGGCCGCGACAATCCCGGACCCGTGGGTGCGGTGCTGCCGACGTCTTCCGGACTCAGCGACCCCGCCGGCAGCTTCAGCCGCGCCTGGAATGACTACGGCACCATCAACACCATGAGCCTGCCGGCAGGAGGTGGGGGAGGGACCCCGGTCGAGGGTGGGGGAGGCTCCCCGGTCGAGGGCGGCGTCACCACCGTCGTCGGCTGGCACTGGGGCAGCAATTCTGTGCTGGACTTCGATCCGGCCAAGGACAAGCTGGATTTCGTGTGGATGCAACCGGGGAACTTCACCGTCACTCAGACGAACGGTTCCACGGTGATTGGCATCGTTGACAACAACCAGACGTACACCCTCAATGGCGTCGCGCTGAATCAGTTACGGATCGGCAATATCGTCGCGTTGGACAGCGCCACCACCGCGAAGTGGCAGAGCCTCATCAGCAGTGCGCTGGCTGCCTGAGCCGCTGCTGCCATCCCCCGATGAAAGGAAATCTCCCATGAGACCGTCAGCACTGCGACTGTCAGCACGCCGCGTCCTCGGCGCCCTTGTTCTGGTGGCTGCGCTTCCGCTGGCCATGACCGCGTGCGGGGGTGACGGCTCGACATCCGGTGACACCATCGTCATCGGCACCAAGTTCGACCAGCCGGGTCTCGGGCAGAAGAACCCCGACGGGTCGATGAGCGGCTTCGACGTCGACGTCGCCCGCTATGTCGCGAAGGAACTCGGCTATCCGGAGGACAAGATCGAGTGGAAGGAGTCGCCGTCGGCGCAGCGCGAAACCCTGATCGACAACGACCAGGTGAAGTTCATCGTCGCGACGTATTCGATCACCGACGCGCGTAAGCAGAAGGTCGACTTCGCCGGGCCCTACCTGATCACCGGTCAGAGCCTGCTGGTCAAGGCGGACAATTCCGACATCATCGGACCGGAATCACTGCAGGACAACAAGAAGTTGTGCTCGGTGGCGGGATCCACCCCGGCGCAGCGCATCAAGGACAAGTACCCGGGTGTGCAACTTCAGCAGTACGACACCTATTCGGCGTGCGTAGAGGCATTGCGCAACGGGGCCATCGACGCGGTCACCACCGACGAGGTCATCCTCGCGGGGTACGCCGCCCGCACCCCCGGCGAGTTCAAGATCGTCGGCAAGCCGTTCTCCGAGGAACGCTACGGCGTCGGCCTGAAGAAGGACGACTCCGAACTACGGGCCAAGATCAACGACGCGCTGGCGAAGATGGAAGCCGACGGCGCGTGGAAGGCGGCCTTCGAGAAGAACCTCGGCCCGGCCGGCCTGGCTACGCCGGAACCGCCGGCCATCGACAGGTACTGAGCCGAATCGGTACCGGGGTCCAATCGGTACTGGGCTCCAATCGGTGCTGGGCTCCAATCGGTACTGGGGTCCAATCGGTACTGGGGTCCAATCGGTACTGGGGTCCAATCGGTACTGGGCCGCAACCGATCTCGTTCAGACGGCTAGCCGTTCGATCACGACGGCCACCCCGAGGCCCGCGGCGCCGCTGACCGCCGCGACGCCATAGCGGCCGTTGCGACGTTCGAGCTCTTCCAGGCAGCTACCCACCAGGATTGCCCCGGTCGCGCCGAACGCGTGCCCCATCGCCATGGTGCCGCCGTTGGGGTTCATCCGATCCGGCCCGGCGTCGAGGTCGCGGCGGAACTTCACGCACAGCGCCGCGAAGGCCTCGGCGAACTCGAAGACGTCGATGTCGGCGGGCCGCAAACCCGCGCGCTCGATGGCTCGTACCACCGCGCTCTGGCCGGCGGTCAGCATCAGCACCGGATTCACCGCCGTGGTCGCCACCGCCACGATCCGCCCACGCGGCGCGATGCCGGCCGCCTCGGCGCCGTCGCGGGTGCCCAGCAGCAGAAGCGCTGCGGCGTCGGCCATTTGGGGTGAGGTCCCCACTGTGTGCAGGTGCTCGATGGACGGTACGGCCGGATAGGCGTTGAGGGCGATCTCGTCCTGACCATCGGCGCCCAACTGCGCGAACGCCGGTGGCAGCGCCGCCAGTGACTCCAACGTCGTAGTCCCGCGGACCAGTTCATCGTGGTCCAGTCCCGGGCCCTGCTCGCTGGGTCCAACCGGTACCACCGATCGGGCGAACGCGCCTCCGGCCCACGCCGAGGCCGCCTTCTGCTGGGTTTCCACGCCGTAGCGGTCGAGTTCCTCGCGGCTGAATCCCTCGATCGTGGCGTTGAGGTCGGCGGCCACGCCCATGTGCACCGAGCCCACCGCGCGGATGGTGGGCGGGTCGGTCCACAGCGGGCCGCGGTCGGCGAACAGCGGAACCCGGGAGACCGACTCGACCCCGCCGGCCACCGCCAGGCCGAGGTCGCCGGCTCGCAGTCGGGCGGCGGCGTGCGCGACGGCGTCGATCCCCGAGGCGCAGAAGCGGTTGATCGTCACTCCCGGAACGTGATTGCCCCAACCGGCCAGCAGTGCCGCGGTGCGGGCAATATCGGCGCCCTGTTCGTCAACCTGTGAGGCGCAGCCCACGATGACATCGTCCACCCGGCCGGGATCCAGGCCGGTGCGGTCGACGAGGGCGCCTTTGAGGTGAATGAGCAGATCTATGGCGGTGCGGTCATGCAGAGAACCCTTTGGCGTAGCTTTGCCACGCGGGGTCCGCACATAGTCGAGAATTAGGGCGTCGCTCACTCGGCGGAAGTTTACGGCGCGTACCGAGCCCGCAGGCCACGCTCCTGCGATAACGCCTGCTGCTCGCTTTGGTCACGAACAGCGGCGAGGCGTATCGGATCTGGGGAACCGATGTTTGGATCGGGCGATCGGCCGACGCGGACGGCGGCCCGGAGGTGAAATGTGGGCTGGTGGGCAACGATCCTGGTGACGGCGCTGGTGCTGGTGGTTGCCGGTGCCTCTGCCGCGGGCGGGTTCTGGGTGGCGGTGTCCGGACGAGGCAAGGTGTCGCGCAGTCGCGGGCCGTTCCTGGTGGGAGTGGTCTGCGGATTCGGGGCGGGCCTGATTCTGACCGGAAGGCGTCATGGACCGCGTGCTGCGGTTGCCGCCCTTGCGCGAGCGATTCCGGCTGTGGCGTCGCTTGTTCGGCGCAAGCCGGTGGCGGCCTGGAGTTGGACGGGTCTCCGATGATGACCCGACGGTCCGATCAGGACGTCCGCCAACGCTCCCAGGCGGCCTGCCGTGAGGTGCCGGAGATCTCGGCGACCTGACTCCACGAGTTGGACTCCGCCACCAAGCGGGCGGCGTCGCCGACCCCCTGGCCGACGTAGGCGACGATCCGCAGCATCTCGGAGAACCCCTCACGGGTACCGCGGCCGCTCAACTCGTCGGTGATCCGACAGATCAGCGAACCCAGCTCAACTTCAGATAACCCGTCCAGCGCCAACCCGTCCAGCGCCAATTCGGCCGGCACCATCTCGGGCGCAGCGTCGGGACCATCAGCCATAGGCCGATTTTACGGTCGTCAGGCGGCGGGGACATCCAGGCGGATCTCGGCGTCGGTGGAGTCGATACGTCGGCTCCATGTGGTGCCCGGCCACCGGTAGTGGACCTCGCCGCTGTCCGGGCGGTAGTCCGCGGTGTAGAGCGTCCCAAATCCGTTGGCGTAGCCGGTGCTTCGCAGCGGAGGGCGCAGAAACTCGGCGGCCACCTGGTCTGCCGGCAGCTGCTCGCTGAGCAGTCCGCGCAGGTGCGCCTGACGTTCCAGGCTGTGGAACCTGCGGGCGTGTGCGCGATCCTCAGGCTCGTCGAACCGGTGATTGGTGGCCACTCGGCAGTCCTGCTGTTCCATGACACCGCCCGGGGCGAGGTAGACGGTGCGGACGTCACCGGTGCGGTCGGTGAGAGTCAGGTTGTAGGACATCGAGATCGGGATGCGGGACACCGCGGCCACCGCCTCGTCGACGGTCCCGGTGACTTCCAATAGGTAGCGCACCACCACCGGGATGCCGAACCCGGTGCCGCTGCCCCGCGCGCCGCCGAACGTCAGCGAGATCGCCAGCCCATCGGAATTCATCCCGTCCAGCAGACCCCAGAGACAGTCGCTGGTTCCGACCACGTCCCGATCGGTGAACCGGGTCGCCATCACGACCTGCTCGAACAGGTCGGGGTGGTAGTCGTAGTTGCGGATCAACGCCCGCTGCCCCGTGCTGACCACCACCTGCGAGCAGGCCGGCGCGAAAGCGGGCATATTCCAGCCGGTCAGCATCGAGGCCGTCGTCGAATCCCGGTGGGTCAGCGCGACCAGGCGCTCCCAGGTCGGATGCAGTTCGGGCATATGTCGCAACAGGGCTTGCTCGGCCTCGGAAACCGTTGGGCGGCGGCCGGTTCCGGGACGCAGGTACCACGACCGATAGCCCGGCCAGGCCGCGTCGTAGAGCTGACGCCACCGCGGACCGGGGAGGTCTTCGCGGAATGCGTGCAGGGCGATGGACTGCACCCGGGGGTGCGGGATATGCAACATGCGTCAAGGTTTACCTGACGGCGGGATGGGCGTCAAGTCTGGCTTGACGGTGGTCGATGTAGTGCGGCCAACAAACGCGGCATCTGGTCGAAATGATGAATCTGCGACAAGGCACCAATGCTTAGGGATACCTTAGAAAAACTGAATCCTGGCGCTACCGGAGGTTGCGGAACAATGCGAACCCAAAAAGTATGTCTCGGCGTGGCGGTTGCCGGCGTCATGAGCCTCGGCTCACTGGCTGCGGCGGCAGTGGCCGACGCCGACTCGTCCGGGAACGACCCCGGTCCGTCCAACACGGCCGCCTCATCCAGTGGCGAGTCCGCCGATGCGGGTAGTTCGTCTCCGCGTTCCCGGACCCGCGCGTCCAGTGGCGAAGCGCCGGTGCGTGCGGGGGAGCGCAACGCCGCCGGATCTAAGGATGCTGCCGGATCTAAGGCTGCCGGATCCACGGAGGCCGATTCTCACGCTCAGCAGTCGGACAACGATGCAGACGTACGGCTTTCCCGTCTCGCGCGGGCGGTTGGGGCGTCGACGGAATCGGCGAGTGCGCCAGGGCGGGCCTCGGCGCAGGTCCGAGTTGCTGAGGCGGCACCGTCTGCCCCGGCCGCCGCAGTAGCGGCCGAGGCCGCGGCGTCAGCCTCGATCGCCGAGGCTGCCCCCACCTCGGATCAGTCCGCCGGCGCACCGGTGGCGCTCGCTGCGACGGCTCCGGTGGCCGCCGTCCCGGTCCGGCCGGCGCGTGCACCCGTCCCCTTGCTGCCGTTGCCACTGCCGACCCTTCCGGTCTTGCCCGCCAGTGCCGCCACGGTGCCCACCTCTGTCATGACCGGGCGCAGCCGGGGTGTCAACGCGGCCGCCGCCGTCACGATGATCTCGGAGCAGTACCAACCGCTCTCGGCGGGTGCCGCACAGCACGTGCTGTTGATCGGCATCGACGGGACCGACCTCAGCTCCATCCTCGCGGACCCGGCCAATCAGAATCTGTTCAACCTGATGAACAACGGCACCACCGCGGTGTCGACGATCGTCGGCCACACCACTATCTCCAACCCCTCGTGGACCGGGGTGCTGACCGGGGTGTGGAGTGAAACGGCCGGGGTGATCAACAACGTCTTCACCCCGTGGACCTACGACACCTGGCCGACCGTCTTCAACCAGCTGGAGACCTACGACCCGACCATCGAGACCACCACCATCGCCAACTGGTCTGTCATCGCCCAAATCTCAGGCGCTGGTTCGATTCCCGCCGACACCATCCTCTACTACCCGAAGATCAACGACAGTTGGCTGGACACCGATGACGCGGTCGGCGCGGCCTCCATCGACGCGATTCTCAACACCGCCCCGGGCACGCCGAACTTCCAGTTCACCTATTTCGTCGGGGTTGACGAAACCGGGCACGAATTCGGAGGCTCCGGAACACCGGAGTACGCCGAGGCGCTGCGCAACGTCGACCAGAACGTCGGGGACATCATGGCCGCGGTCGACGCCTGGGAGCTCGCCAACCCCGGCGAGGAGTGGACGGTGATCGTCACCACCGACCACGGCCAGGCGGCTCATCGACCTGGCTTCATCGTCCATGGCTTCCAATCTCCTCCGGAGACAACGACATTCGTGATCGCCAATGGGGATGGATTCGTCCCGGGGGCGGTCAACAACACCTACCTCAACATCGATGTCACACCGACGGTGATGCAGTTGTTCGGTATCGCGCCAGAGCCTTATTCGGAGGGCAAGCCCCTGATCGACCGCTCGGCGAACGACTACATGCCGATTCTTCCCGGCCAGGACGCGCTGCATCTCGCGCTCAGCGACGCGATCGCGATGTACGGCTATCCCGATATCCAAACCGATCTGGCGCTCGCGGTGCGTACCATCGCGGCGACGGTGCCCTATGTCGTCTACACGATCTTCAACGATCTGGCCGCGACGGTGCCCGATTTCCTCGAGTTCCCGGTGCAGTTGATCGGCGCGATCATCTACCAGATGGTGAACATTCCCGCGCAGATCATCGCCCGGCTGACCGGCGTCGAGGGCAACAGCATCATCCCGCCGGAGTGGTGGCCGTACAACCCGGTGCCCGGAACCCAGACGCCGCCGTCGGCGGAGGTCCTTCGCGCCCCGGCGCCGGTCTGCGTTGACGTTTGCCTGGCCAGCTGAGCGACTCGGCGGTGAGCGAACCCCCCACCATCGCGGGTGTGCGCCGATCCTTCGTTGACGCGCGGGGGGTTCGGTTTCACGTCACCGAAGCCGGCCCGGAGGACGGCAGGCCGGTGATCGCCCTGCATGGCTGGCCGCAACATCATTGGGTCTACCGGGATCTGCTGGCCGACCCACCGGAGGGACTGCGGATCATCGCCCCCGATCTGCCCGGGTACGGGTGGTCGGGGCCGGCTCCGCACCGATGGGCCAAGGAGGATGTCGCCGCCGACATGCTGGCCCTGATGGATGCGCTCGGCGTACAGCGGGCGCTGCTGGTGGGCCACGACTGGGGCGGGTTCGTCGCCTACCGGATGCTGCTGGCCGCGCCCAAACGGTTCGATGGGTATCTGGTGTGCAATATGGCCCACCCCTGGCAGACCCCGCGGACGACACTGCCGCACTTCTGGCGGTTCCTGGCCTACCAGCCGTTCGTGGCCAGTATCGGGGAGACCCTGCACCGGCGCACCCGCTACCTCGAGCGTGTCGTGTTCGCCTTCGGACCCAAGGCGCACCGGGTCGACCCTGCAGCGGCGAAAGTCTACGCCAACCGGTTCCGCGACCCGGTGGTGGCCCGCACTGCCACCGACACCTACCGCACCTTCCTGCTACGCGAATTACCCTCGGCGGCAAGTCATCCCGAGCAGCGGCGGGCAACGGTGCCGATCCGCGCGCTGTTCGGCATGCATGACTTCGCCGTTCACCACTCGCTGGCGTCACCGACAACCGCCAAGGCCGACGACTACACCTTCGAAGCCGTCGACGCCGGGCACTTCATCATCGACGAACGCCCGGACCTGGTGCGGGCCCGGCTGATCGCGTTGGCCGAGGAGACGAAGGCCGGGGAGACGAAGGCCGAGGAGACGAAGGCCGGGGAGACGAAGGCCGGTTCGGCAACGCCCTCGTGACCACGGCTGACCGTTTCGACTTCCCCAGCGCGCAGGGCCACACCCTCAGCGCCGTACTGCAACGGCCCGTGCGCACTCCGACCGCATATGCGTTGTTCGCGCACTGCTTCACCTGCAGCAAGGACAGCCGCGCGGCGCGGGGTATCGCCGAGGCACTGGCCGCTTCCGGGATAGCCGTGCTGCGGTTCGACTTCACCGGCCTGGGCTCCAGCGAGGGCGACTTCGCCAACGCCGACTTTTCCTCCAACATCGACGACCTGGTCGCCGCCGCTGACCACCTGCGGGCCACCGAGCAGGCTCCGGCGTTGCTGATCGGGCATAGTCTCGGCGGCGCGGCGGTGCTGGCGGCAGCATCGCGGATCCCGGAGGCCACCGCCGTGGTCACCATCGGGGCACCGGCCGATCCGGGCCATGTGACTCACTTCTTCGCCGACGCGATCGACACCATCCGGGCGAACGGTGAGGGCGAGGTCAGCCTGGGCGGTCGGGTGTTCCGCATCCGCAGCGACTTCCTCGACGACGTCGCCGAACACAATCTGCTCGAACAGGTCGTCTCCCTGCGGAGGGCACTGCTGATCCTGCACGCGCCCGCCGACGAGGTGGTCTCCATCGACAATGCCGCGCAGATCTTCTCCGCTGCCCGCCACCCGAGAAGCTTCATTTCCCTCAATGACGCCGACCACATGCTGGGCCGGCGTCGAGACGCCCAGTACGCCGCCGACATCATCGCAGCCTGGGCCGGGCGTTATCTGCCCGATCCGCCGCCCCGCGATGCTGAAGGCGACCACGGCGAGGTGGTGGTCGCAGAGACCGGGGATGGCAGCTTCCAGCAACTGATCACCATTGGCACCCATCGGCTGCTGGCCGACGAACCGGTCGGCCTCGGCGGTACGGACACCGGCCCCTCGCCCTACGACCTGCTGCTCGCCGGGCTCGGCGCATGCACGGCGATGACGCTGCGGATGTATGCCGGACGTAAAGGTCTGCCCCTGGATCAGGTGCGGGTAGCGCTGCGGCACGCCAAGATTCATGCCGCTGACTGCCAGACCTGCGAGACCACGCAGGGTCAGATCGACCGTATCGAGCGGGTGATCACCCTGACCGGCGATCTCGACGACGCACAGCGGGCCCGGCTGCTGGAGATCGCGGACAAGTGCCCGGTGCACCGCACGCTGACCGCCGAGATCAGCATCCAGTCCCGGCTGGCCCTCTGATTCGCCGGCGCCGCGGCGATTTTTGTCGTACCTCCCTGTGATGATGGGGTCATGTCATCGAGGGCGGCTTCCGGGGTGGTGGGGGTGAGTCCTGTTGAGCGTCTTGAGGTGTTGTTCGGGGAGTTGGCGGAGCTGACCGGGCAGCGTAATGCGATTGATGGGCGGATCGTGGAGATCGTCGCGGAGGTGGATCGCGACGAGTTGTGGGGTGCTACCGGTGCGCGGTCGATTCCGGCGTTGGTGGCGTGGAAGACGGGGTGTTCGTCGGTGAACGCGAAGTCGATCGCGGCGGTGGCGAATCGGTCGGCGGAGTTCCCGCGGTGTGTGGCGGGGATGCGGGAGGGCCGGCTGTCGTTGGATCAGGTCGGTGTGATCGCCGCGCGTGCCGCGGACGGGTCTGATGAGCACTACGCGCAGTTGGCGTCGGTGGCCACGGTCAACCAGTTACGCACCGCGGTCAGCCTTGAGCCGCGGCCCGACCCCGAGCCACGGCCCGGTCCGGATCCGCGCCCGGAGCCCGAGTCGGCGGGTTCGATCACCAAACGCAGCGACGAGCAGTTCGCCTACTGGCGGATCACACTCCCGCACATTGAGGCGGCGAAGTTCGAGGCGGCGCTGGCCTCGCACCGGGACGGGTTGATCGCCGAGTGGAAACGCGACCGGGATGCCGCCGGCGGCACTGGGAGCGAACGCGGGGAACACGACCCCGAGGGAAGCGACCCCGGGAGCGAGGCCGGTCGGTGCCGGCCGTTTCCGGGCACGATGGAGGCGTTTTGGCGGCTGGTGGAGACCGGTTGGGATGCCGAGGTCGCGCGGCGTCCGCACGGCCAGCACACGACGGTGGTGGTGCACCTTGATGTCGACAAACCGGCGGCCGCGCTGCATCTGGGTCCGCTGCTGAGCGAGGCCGATCGGCAGTATCTGACCTGCGATGCGACCTGTGAGGTGTGGTTCGAACGCGGCGGTGAGCCGATCGGGGCCGGGCGGGTGACCCGGACGGTCAACCGGCGGTTGCGCCGCGCTCTGGAGCACCGGGACCGCTGCTGTGTGGTTCCCGGGTGCGGGGCCACCCGCGGTTTGCACCCACCACATCCGGCATGGGGAACACGGTGTGGGCCTACCGAGTTGGCCAACCTGGTTCTGGTGTGTCCTTTCCATCACCGCCTCCATCACCGCGGGGTGATCACCATCACCGGCACCGCCGACGATCTGACCATCACCGACGGCGACGGCAACTCCGTGACGGCGGCGTCGCTGGCCCACCCGCCGACCACGCCACCACCGGCGGTACCACCATGCCCCGGACCCACCGGCGAACGCGCCGACTGGTGGTGGTATCCACCCTTCCAACCACAACCCCCACCAACCAACAACTAGCCGGGACGGGGGAGCGGGGCGCGGCCGCTGTGCCGAGCCCCGAACGCCAAGACCGCCAGCGCGAACAGTTGCGCGACGACGGTCACACTGAGGGTGATGGCATCGGGAACACTGTGTCCCCGTAGGTGTGCCAGCACGCCGATCAATGGCTGAAAGGCCAGCCCGCCGATGCCCATGATCAGCATGTTCGTCAAACCCATCGCCACGCCGGAAAGTTGCTGTGGAGCTTCGTCTTTCACCATCGAGAAGGACAGCGCGTAGGACGCGTTGAACATTCCGAGCACGAACATCGCGACGCTGAGGGCCACCTGCCCACGGAGCACGAACAGGATCAGGACCATCGTCACCGCCGTCCCGACGGCGCCCACCGCCAGCAGCATCGCCGGCCGGCCGGATCGGGAACACAGCCAGGCGAAACCCAGCAACCCCGGCAGGCAGCCCCAGAAGTAGAAGGAGGCACACACCGAGGCCGCCGACAGGCTCATCTGGTGGTAGTCCTGGAAATACGAGACGCCCCAGAGCATCCCGAAGGACACCCCGGCCGCAGCGACGAAGCCGCCGGCCACCGACGAACACAGTATCGGCACCGAGCTGATCAGCCGTTTGATCTCGGCCGCCCTGGGCCAGTGTTCATCGCCCCCGGAACCAGCGCCGACAGTATTGCGGTTGCGGACAAAGAGCACGATCAGCACCAGCAGGATTGTCGACAATGCCCCGCAGGTGAACATTCCGGCACGCCACCCGGCGCGTTCGACGATGAAGCCGAGGGTCTCCTGGCCGACGGCGGCACCGGTCATCCCGGCCACCTCGGTCAGCGCTGCCAACAGGGGAAAGAGTCGCGCCGGAAACCACTGGGCGGCAAGGGTCATCGCGCACACCACGGTGGGCGCGGCTCCGAATCCCATCAGCACCCGGGTCAGTTCGGCCGAAGCGGCGGACTGGGAAAGCGCGAAAAGGAAGGACGCTACTGTGCAGAGCAGCGCCCCGGTGATCAGCACCCGTCGTGGACCGAAGCGGGCGACCGCGATGCCGGCCGGGATCTGCAGCAGGATGTACGGGTAGTAGAAGCTCGACGACAGGCCGCCGAAGCCCGTGTCACTGAGCGAGAGGTCGACGACCAGGCCCTCCCGCATGACGCTGGGGAAGGTCTGCAGCACCATCTGGAAGAAGACGAACATCGCCGCCGTGCCGAAGACCACCCGGGCCACGGTGGGGGAGAAGCGGGCGTCCGAATTCATCGGCCGCCCTTGAGGCGTTTGATCCTGGTGCGGAGCATCTTTGCCAGTGCCGCGGTCTGGCGGTCGTCGAACCCGATCCACTCGCACCGGTCCGGCCAGCCGCCGGCACCCTCGACAAGCGCGTCGATCATCGCTACGACGGCGCGCTTGCGGAGGCCCAGACGTTGCCCGGCGTCCACGAAGCTGGACCTGCTCAGCATGCTCGCCCTGCCGTAGAGGGTGAGCGCCATCGGGTCGTTCCAGCCGCTGTAGGCCTGCGTGCAGAGCAGGTCGTAGGCCGGTGTCGGCTGCCACATGCCGTCGGCGTGGTGGATGGACAGGTTCTTGCCGTGTAACTCACCGTTGCCGATCAGCCAGGAGAAGACGACGGTTTTGAACAACTCGGCGAGCGTCACGATGCGCGAGCCCCCGCCGCGGGCGCAGGCGTCAGCCAGGCTCAGCAGCGCGGTCTCGGTGGTGATGCGGTACTTCGACGCCGGATACACATCGGCCACCTGGCAGGCGTCTTCCTGCGCAATCCGGGTATCGCCTGCGCGGTCGAATCGTGCGATCAGCAGGGCGCTGCGCCCGGCGGCGTCGTGGATCAGCGAGGTCGGTGCGACCCGAAGCCCGCAGGCTGACGCCATCGTCATGAAGAAGTGCTCGTTCTCGATCAGCCGTGGGTAACGCTGCGGGTTGAGCTTGAGAATCGCCGGGCCGGCAGGGCCGCGGGCGGCCACCGACGGCATCCGGGCGCTGGCCTTCGGCTGGATCCCGGCCAGCGCCACCGGGTCCACACCGGCGGCGAGACGGTCGGAGACCTCCCGGAAGTCGTCATCGCGGTCCGGATCGAACAGCGGTTGCGGACTGGCGGGTTCGAGTCCCGCCGGGACGATGCGGACGTTCCCGATGGTGTCCGCGCCGACTGCCAGCAGCAGTGTCAGATGATCATTGGCGGGTGTCCCGGTGGCGGCGGCGACGGCGCTGAGGCGATCCCCCTCGGGGAGGAGACCGGCGAAAAATGCCGGAACGGCAGGACCCTTTGTGACAACGGGATAGGTTCCCGACCGCAGCAGCGACCAGGCGACCGATCGCTCCCGGATCGGGCCCGGGGGGCCGGCATCCTCGAGGTAGTCGAAGCTGATCCCGTCGTCGCGGCTGCGGGTCAGGTGCGCCACCACGTCGTCGCCGATGTAGACGTCGGCTTGGGCGATGTCGCGGAGATCCTCGAGGCGGGGAGCGGTCATTCCGCCGTCGCGCCCGCCGTGAGATTCAGCCCCAACACATCAGCGATCGCCAGGATTGAACTGATCCTGATCGAGTCGTCACCGCGCTCGAGGGATTGGACGCTGTAGCGCGATACCCCGGAGAGATCGGCGAGGTTCTGCTGGGTGAGCCTCAGCGCGAGTCGCCGGTCGACGAAAGTCTGCGCTAAGTCTGACATTTCGGGTATAGCAGACGGTGTGCCCCGCGCTGACCGGCGTGGGCCCTTGGTTCGTCGCCTTATGCCCGGCAATTCACGCATACATCAGTTTGGCACGCTTGGGCAGGGCTGTCGCGGTTCCGACCTGCAATGTTTGGAGCTTCTACCGTGGCGGAGTGTCGGCGCCGCCCGCTGCCTGAAGGGCGTACCCGCACTTGAGAAGCGCCTTCCGGAACCTCTGCTCCTGCTCGAACGCTACGGCGAGATGACGGCCACCGATTGAACGGCAGAGCGGGCGAAGACGACGATCGTTGGCAAGCAGAGCGGCAGTCGCGTCGTCGGCGCATTCGATCACTCGGACATGGCCGAGGTCGGTCAGCGCGGCTGCTCTGCGCTCGATGTCGGCAACGAGTGTTCGCACGGGGCTGGGCAACTCGTGCTTGGTGCGCGCGGTGAGGAACGCGGTGAACTCGGAAAGTTTGCGGCCGGAATCGATCGCGCCAAGGAGGCTGTCGGCCGAAACCGTCCAGACGTGGTCGGAAGTCTGGGTCGCGTAAGCGCAGAGCAGGAGTCGGTCTGCGGCGGGCAACGCCCCGGTGGCGACGATGTCGAGGTTCGCCAGGACCGTCACCGGGGAGCTGCCAATCGTGGCGTCCTCGGGCCCCTCGTAGTTGTCGGCCAGGCCCAGGACATAACAGCCCAAGTCGTTGAGTCTGATCGAGGTCAATCCGTCATACCGACTGAGTGCCTCCAGATCGTCGCCGCCCCAGTTGTCCCGGTAGTCGTTCCTCGCGCCGGCGGGCTCGACGTAGTCGAGATCGATCAGTCCCAGGGTGCCTGCGTATTCAAAGAGGACAGCGAGTGTGTAGCGCCCCTCCACCAGTGCCCAGTCGCCGTAGCCGGCATAGCCGAGGCTGCCGTAGTAGGGATCGACGAGATACAGCTTCCACAACGCGCGTTCGCTACGGGCGATCACAGGGCTGATCCGGTGCTGCCGCATCGTGTGGAAGAGGGCGTCGACGCCGACCCACTCGGCTGGCGGGCACAGCGCCAACGCCGCACCGATCACTGGGCGGCGACCCTTTGCTGCGGTGAGTACGTTTCGGGAACGCTGACCCTTGATGTTCTCTATCCGGCTGAACTCGTCGATCAACCCATGGGTGAGCCAACGTTGCCACAGTCCCCGGACCACCTCTGCTGGTGGCTTGCGCAGTGCAGCCAGGCCTTTCGGGGTCAGTCGGAGCCGTGTGCCATCGAGCTTCGCCAGTCCCCCGGACTGAAGTAGCAGCGGCCAGGCAAAGGCGGCGATTGCGTCGTCCGGATAGAAGTCGCCGTCAGCGAGGTTCGTTCCGACGGTCCGGATGGTTGTCGCCGAGGGGCGACCGGTCGTCGCGCTGCATTTCAGCTCCCCGGCCAGGCACAGCTCCAAAACGGTGCGGAGGTTCGCCAAGGCTTCGCGCGCTGTTGTGCGCAGCTGCCGCCCTTCTTGCTCCGGTGCAGCCGGCTGTGGCAACCCGCCTGTCACGTAAACCCCTGATTCGCCAGCCAGCTTCGGTGCCGCATCGCCGCCTTTCGTGCCTGCTTTGCCAACTTCCGGTCGGGCAGATGCTGTCCCAGTACGTCGAGGACGGCGGCCGTCTCCGGGGCGCGGTGGCGCCAGAAGAACTCCAGCATCGCTTCGGGATCGTGACCGGCGAGGAACTGCTCGCAGAGCACGTCCGGATGATCGACCATTTGGGACAGGATGTCCACCATGATCGCCGGGGTCACGAAGCCGCCGACAGCATCGGCCTCAGCCAGGTCGTGCTCCATCAACCAGATGGCCGCATGTCCGGCCGCATCGGTGTCGAGGAGTTGGCGCATGTGCGGCTCGGCCACGTCGGTGTCGAACATCCCCAACAACTGGAGGCCGACGAGGCGGGTTTGGGCATCGGTGGCCTCGGCCACCATCGACGCGATGATCCCGGCCCGTTCGGCTGGCGGTAAGGACGGCTTCCACGCCGCGAGCATGACCGAAAACTGTTCGAATTCGATGGATTCCATTGCCGCCAGCAGTTCGGGAAGTTCCACGTCGGTGAGATCGGCGACGCTTCGCAGCCTGATCCCGGCAGCCGGCAGGTAGTCCGGCAGGACATGCCGCCCGAACGCGGTCATGCGCACGGTTCCACCAACCCAGAACTCAGTTTCCCATCTGGTGAACGACTCCTCGCGATCCGCCCATTCGACCACCCCGGCCATCTCCAGCACCTGCAGAATCCGGCTGATATCCCGGTTCAGCCCGCCCTCGGACAGGTAGTAGTCAACTTGGGGGCCGACGAACTGGCTGTCAATGACCTCGCCGTTCAGTTCCGCAATCACGTAGAAGTCCACCTCGGTGCCGGGCTCGATCAAACCGGCCAGCCAGTGCACGACGCCACTGTCGACCAGAGTGTGCAGGTCCGAATAGAACGACATGCCGGTCCCCGGCGATGACAGGATTCCGGACTCGAGAACCGTCCGGAAAAGGCGAGTCGCCCTGTCCAGCAGTGACATTCGCGACCACGACTTAACCGGGACCAGGCGTTTGTGCAGAGTGCGAACCGCACCGGAACCCCTGGCGATCTCCATGAGGTAGGTCAGACCGCCAAGATCTGCCGTCGACCGCGTCGTGAAGGTTTTATCACCGATGACTGGGTCGACGACATCGCCGGTGTCGAGAAGTTCGACAAGGGCCCGCCCATCGGCCAGCTTCAGATTGCCCGTTGCGGTGAGGGGCTTGCCGGCCTCGCCGAGATAGTTCCGCAGCGCCTCGACTTTCGCGGGTAGCGCTGCCGCGGCGACCACCGCGACCACCTCCGACTCGGGCGGCGGGATGTAGAGGAAGGGGAGTTCGACCACCGGCGGTTCGGCCGGCTCGGGTGGCGTGAAGAAACGATCGGTTTCGGCCCTGCGCTGCTCCAAGGGCAGCGCGTTGTGCTCATCCATGCGCCGCTGCACCGCCGCCTGCAGTTCCGCCATGGTCATGGGCTCGCCGTCCGCGATCCCGGCGAACAGCGACTTGGCCATCCCGTAGTTGCTCGGATCGGCCATTTTCTCCCGCATGGCCTCGGTCAGCCCTTGTGCTGTTCGCATGAGCTTTCGGGCGCGGTCGGGGCCGCCGGTCAGGCGTCCGGTGCGACCGAGGAAGGACGTGAACTCCGCGACGGCTTCGCATACCTCCGCCGACTCGTTGGCGGGCAGGCTCAGATGACGGGGGCACCATTCGAGCAGGAAGGTGGTCAGTGCGTCGTCGTCGATCGCGTCCAGCGGATTACTCGCCCACCAGTCCAGGAACATTTCGGCGTGGCTTGCGTGGGCGGGAACATCGCCGACGTCGGCCGCATCGAGCCAGCCGGTGAACTCCTCGATCAACTCGTTCGTCATTTGCCAGAACTGCCGCTGTCCGAACGGTCACGCTTGGCCCGCTCCAGATGTGAGTAGTCCGGCGGCTCCCGGTACTTGAACCAGGAGATGATGAACACTGCCAGGCCGCCCATCAGGATGATCTCCACCCAGAAGAAGACGGTCACGTCGATCCAGGCGCCGACCGGCGGCGCGCCCGGCAGGAAGCCCTGCAGTGGGATGAGCGCGAAAAGCATTGCAGCGAACCAACTGGCGAAAGTCGGCTCGATCGGTCGACGCTTGGTCGCCACCGCCCACGCGACCAACCCTGACAGGGCCGCGAGGCAGAGCACCAGAAAGACGATGATGGCCACCGCGGCCAGGACCGCCCCGGAACGCTCCATGACCAACTCGACGTTGAGCGTCGAACCTTCGGCCGTCATTCGCCAGTGCTCGGTCCATCCGGGCTCGGCGCCGGGGTCCACCTCGCTTACTCCCACCGGGACCGGGGCGGTTCGGCCGTCGTCGAGGACCTCATCGATCTTGATCAGGGGGGCCGGGATGATCTTGCCGACCTTCTGCGGATCTTCATTGGAGAAGTCGTAACGGTCGAAGGGGTAGTTCTGCACGTTGCCGTAAACCGGGACGTCGAAGTCGAACGAACCGCCGATGGGCTGGCCGGCATCGACGGTGAAGTCCGCCGACTCACGCAGTGCGAACCTTGTCGTCACCCGAAGCGAGGTGGCGAACGCCGCCTCTTCCGCGTCGAAGTACCGTCCTTGGGGGTCCAGCATGGCGCGGACGCTGATCTGGCGGCTCACGGGATCGATGCCGAGCACGTCCAATTCGATGTTGACACCGTCGGTAACCGGCGAAGAGCGTTCGGCGATATGGGTTTTGCCGGTCTGCGCGTACCCGAACAGTGCTCCGAAGAAGACCAGCATCATCAGCCCGGCGGCCAGGAAGCCGCGACGTGTCCACTTCATTTCAGGTACGGCTCCAGCAACACACTCCAGGAGTCGCTCAGTTGTTGGTATTCGTCCTCGCAGCGATCGGCGCGATCCTCCGGCAATGAGCCATCGGTGACCAGGTCGGCGTTGGCCTGCGGGTCGGCGCCGTAGACCCAGCATTGGAGGTTGTACATCCGGGTCAGGTTCATTGAATGCTCGTCGGCGAAGTCTGTGGAGTCGATCTCACCGCTGCGGGCGTCGTACTCTTCGAACTCGCGGGCGAAGTCCTTGACCGCCTGCACCGAATCGGGGTCGATCTTGCCGTCCGGGCCGGGGGCGAGCAGCAGGTAGGCGGCCAGTTGGTCGGCGGCGTCCTCCTCGCGGCCCACGGCGGGCAGACCGTACAGGTCGATCACCATGTGTCCGGTCTCGTGAAAGAAGGTTGCCCATTCGGCGTTGAGGGCCGCGGCGGTGGGATCGGGGTCGCCGAGTTGGGTGTAGATGTCCAGCCCGTCGGCGGCGTCCTCGTAGCAAATGGTCATCGAATTATCGTCGGGACTCCAGAACGCGTTTGGTTCGTCGCACTGGCTGCCGATCAGCGGGACGTCCTCGGGAAGCTTGAGCCCGTTGTTGACGCTGTCGGCCATGTCCTCCAGCAGATTGTTCTGCTGCATCAGATCGCGTCCGGTGATCGCTTCGGGGGAGGTGGCGTCGTCGTAGCGGGCGGTCATCCTGCCGGTCCAGCTGGCGGTCTCGTCGGGTTCCGCGGCGTCGGATGCCTCAGTGGTGACCGTGACGGTGGGCGGTGGCGCTGCAGTCTCGCCGCCCTTTCCGCAGCTCGAAGTCAGCACCGAAAGCATCAAGACCGCACCCCAGACCCCGCTCTTGCGCGCGAATTCCATGGGGGGTATTGGACAGTGCTGCCATCGGGCCGGTCAAGCGAGCGGGAACTTTCGCAACGCCGCCCGGACCCTCTGGACCCCACCCCCTACCCTTGTCGCATGCCGCTGCTGTTCAACCCCGCGACCTATGACCCCAGCTCGTTCGACGAGGCCACCCGCGCGAAACTGCTGGCACTGGTCGAGTTCTTCGAGACGAAAGGGCTGGCCCGCAATAAGGAGGAGTACTACTCCGGTGAGTGGTACACCGACTTCCTTGACCTCGTAGCCAGGCAGAAGATCTTCGCCACCTTCGGCACCCCGGCCGAGGTCGGCGCCCTGGCCGGCACCGGCGGCGACACCGGTGCCCGCTGGGACCTGGCGCGGATCAACGAACTCAACGAGGTGTTGGGCTTCTACTCCCTGGCGCATTGGTACGCCTGGCAGGTGTCGGTGCTGGGGTTGGGCCCGGTGTGGCTGAGCGCCAACGACACCGCACGCAAAGAGGTCGCCGGACTACTGGACGACGGCCACATCTTCGGTTTCGGGCTTTCCGAGCGCGACCACGGCGCCGATATCTACGCCTCGGACATGATCCTGACCCGCACCGCCGACGGCTACTCGGCCAGCGGAGGCAAGTGGTACATCGGCAACGGCAATGCCGCCGGTCGGCTTTCGGTGTATGGGCGATTCGCCGACGACGACCCGCAGCACCCCGGCGAGCATGTGTTCTTCCTCGTCGACCCCAGCCACCAGGGCTACGAACTACTCAAGAACGTCGTCGCAGGACAGATGTTCGTCGCCGCGTTCAACCTGCACGACTACCCGGTCTCCGACAGCGACATCCTGCACGTCGGCAAACCCGCCTTCGATGCCGCACTGGCGACGGTCAACGTCGGCAAGGTCAACCTCGGCTGGGCCAGTATCGGCATCTGCGAGCACTCCTTCTACGAAGCGGTCACCCACGCCCACAACCGGATCCTCTACGGGAACCGGGTCACCGACTTCCCCCACGTACGCCGCATGCTCGCCGACGCCTACGCCCGACTGGTGGCGATGAAGATGTTCGCCGCCCGGTCGACGGACTACTTCCGCAGCGCGAGCGAGGACGATCGCCGATTCCTGCTGTTCAATCCGATCACCAAGGCCAAGGTGACCAGCGAGGGCGAGCGCGTCATCGACCTGCTCTGGGATGTAATCGCCGCCCGCGGGTTCGAACGTGACACCTACTTCAGCCGGGCCGCCTCCGACATCCGGGCGCTGCCCAAGTTGGAGGGCACCGTCCACGTCAACATCGCGCTCGTACTCAAGTTCATGCCGCGCTACCTCGGCGCGGCGCACGGTGCCGCGCAGAACTACCCGCCGATCTCGGCGCGTCAGGACGCCGCCGACGACGCGTACCTCTTCCGCCAGGGACCGGCCAAGGGACTGGGGTCGATCGGGTTCGGTGACTGGCGACCCGCGTTCGACCGGTTCGCGCACCTGCCCAACGTGGCGGTGTTCCGCGAGCAGATCGACGCCTTCACCCAATTGGTGCTGACCGCCCCGCCCACCGAGGCCCAGCAGAAGGATCTCGACTATCTGCAGGTGCTCGGGCAGTTGTTCACCCAGATCGTCTACACCCAGTTGATCCTCGAGTCCGCCGCGCTGGCGCTGGACGAGGGCCAGACCCGGCCGGGATCGGTCAGCGACCTGTCCGACCTCACCGAGGCTCACCTCGACCGGATGGTCGCGGTGTTCGTCAACGACATGGCCGGCTACGCCGTGCAGTTGCACGGGCAGGCCTCGGCTACTGACGAGCAGAGCAAGGCGGCGATGGTCATCGTCCGCAAGCCGGTGATCGCCCCCGCCGCCGAGGACGTGTTCGTCGCCGAAGTGCTGTCCTACAGCGGTGCATACGAGATGGAGTCCTGAGTTCACTCCTCAGTCGGTACTGCGTTCGTTGGATGAGTACCAGCCTGCACCCGGCCTCCGACAACCTGTTGTAGCGCGGCCCGCTGCGGGCATACGCTGCGATGAGAGTCGGGAACGCGAGGACGGAGAATGGCATGCGTCCAAGGCTTTTCGGCCCCGCGGCGGTCGGGTTCGTCGCGACCCTGGCCTCGCTCGCGTTCGCGGCCCCGGTGGCGGCTGACCCGATGGAACCGATCCCGGGGGACGGGTTCTTCCTTGTGGGTCCCGATATCGCGCCCGGTCTCTATCGCACCGGCGGGTCGGGATCGACCTGGGGAATCTGGATCAACAATGTGCCGACCGAGGGGTCGATGTGTCTGTGGTTCACCTACAGCACACCCGACGCCAACAAGGACAACGTCATCGAGACGAACATCTCCGTCGGTCCCATGTACGCCAACATCAACTCGGCGGTGAAAGCCTTCGAGTCGCGGAACTGTCAACCCTGGTCCCGGGTGACCTGAGCGGTCGGCCGACCGCCCAGCTGCTGCGACCGAACTTCACGAACTGCCCGAACCGCGGTGCCGTCCCGACTTACCGTGGGCTACCGCCGCAGCATGCCGCAGCATAAGGAGAACCCCGATGACCAAGTACGTGTTCGACTTCACCGAGGGCGACAAGGATCAGAAGTCCCTGCTGGGTGGGAAGGGCGCGAACCTCGCCGAGATGACCAGGCTGGGCCTGCCGGTGCCGCCCGGGTTCACCATCACCACCGAAGCGTGCCGGGAGTACCTGTCCCAGGGCAGCGCGCCCGGCGAACTACGCGTCCAGGTGACGATGGCCCTGCGGCAGTTGGAGGACACCCTGGGCCGTCGCCTCGGCGACCGGCACGATCCGCTGCTGGTGAGCGTTCGTTCCGGTGCGGCGTTCTCGATGCCCGGGATGATGGAGACGGTGCTCAACATCGGGCTCAACGACGCCAGCGTCAAGGGCCTGGCCGAGGAATCCGGCGATGAGCGCTTCGCCTGGGACTCCTACCGGCGCCTGCTGCAGATGTTCGGCAAGACGGTGCTCGGGATCCCGGGCGAGGTGTTCTCCGACGCACTCGACGAAGCCAAGGCGGCCAAGGGGCTGGCCAGCGATGTCGACCTCGGGGTCGAGGACCTGCACGGGTTGGTCGCCACGTTCAAGGAGGCGGTACGGGAGCACTCCGGCCAGGAGTTCCCTCAGCACCCGCGCGAACAACTGGACCTGGCCATCAACGCGGTGTTCGACTCCTGGAACACCGACCGGGCCCGGCTGTACCGGCGCCGCGAGCGGATCCCGCAGGACCTGGGCACCGCGGTGAACGTCTGCACCATGGTGTTCGGCAATCTCGGCGAAACCAGTGGCACCGGTGTGGCATTCACCCGCGATCCGGCCTCCGGGCGCCCCGGCGCCTACGGGGACTATCTGTCCAACGCCCAGGGCGAGGACGTCGTCGCCGGGATTCGCAACACCCTGTCGTTGGACGACCTCAAGGCCCTCGACCCGGCATCGCACAAGCGGCTGACGAAGGTGATGCGGCAGTTGGAGACGCACTACCGGGACCTGTGCGATATCGAGTTCACCATCGAGCGCGGTAAGCTGTGGATGCTGCAGACCCGGGTCGGAAAGCGCACCGCCGCAGCAGCTTTCCGCATCGCAGGCCAGTTGGTCGACGAGAACCTGATCACGATGGACGAGGCGCTGTCGCGGGTCTCCGGCGCGCAACTGGCACTGCTGATGTTCCCGCAGTTCGACCGCTCGGCCCCCCGGGAGTTGCTGACGACAGGGATGGCCGCCTCACCCGGTGCGGCGGTGGGCTGCGCGGTGTTCGAGTCCGCGACCGCCAAGGCATGGGCGGATCGGGGCGAGCGGGTGATCCTGATCCGCAAAGAAACCAATCCCGATGATCTCGAGGGCATCATCGCCGCCGACGGGATCCTGACCTCCCGAGGCGGGAAGACCTCACATGCCGCCGTGGTGGCTCGCGGTATGGGCAAAACCTGCGTCTGCGGCGCGGAGGAACTCGTCGTCGACGCGGCAGCGCGAAGTGCCCAGGTGGGCGCGACGCCGATCAACGAGGGTGACCTGATCAGCATCGATGGGTCCACCGGCGAGATCTTCGTCGGGGCGATGCCGGTGGTGCCGTCGCCGGTCGAGACCTATATCGAGTCCGGCCTGGCCGCGGCGCTGGACGGCGCCGACGACGAGACCACCGCACTGGTCACGGCGGTCGACCGCATTCTGACCCACGCCGATGCCCGGCGACGCCTGGCGATCCGGGCCAACGCCGACACCGCGGAGGACGCGGTACGGGCCAGGAACCTCGGCGCGCAGGGCATCGGTCTGTGCCGCACCGAGCACATGTTCCTCGGCGAACGCCGCGTCCTGATCGAGCGGGTCGTCCTGGCCGCGACCACCGAGGAGCGCGATAGTGCTCTAGCGGCCCTGCTGCCGTTGCAGCGCAACGACTTCAGCGAACTGCTCGAGGCGATGGACGGACTGCCGGTGACGATCCGGCTGCTGGACCCGCCGCTGCACGAATTCCTGCCCGATCGCACCGAACTGGCGGTCAAGGTCGCCCTCGCCGAAGCCCGTGGTGAGACGGGTGCGCAGGAGGATGCCGACCGCACGCTGCTGGCGGCGGTGGAGCGGTTGCACGAGTCCAACCCGATGCTGGGGCTGCGTGGGGTGCGCCTCGGCCTGCTGACCCCCGGATTGTTTGCGCTGCAGGTCCGCGCCATCGCTGAGGCGGCGGCCGAACAGATCCTGGCGGGCGGGGATCCGAAGGTCGAGATCATGGTGCCGCTGGTGGGTTCGGTGATGGAATTGCACCTGGTCCGCGACGAGACCGAGCGGATCCTCGTCGAGGTCGGTGGCGAGAAGGGGGTCACCCTGACGATCCCGATCGGCACCATGATCGAACTGCCGCGCGCCGCGCTGACCGCGCACCGGATCGCCGACGCCGCGGATTTCTTCTCCTTCGGCACCAACGATCTGACGCAGACGACCTGGGGCTTCTCCCGCGACGACGTGGAGTCCACCGTGTTCGCCTCCTACCTGGAGAAGGGCGTCTTCACGATCTCACCGTTCGAGACCATCGACGCCGACGGTGTCGGACGGCTGGTCGAGATCGCGGCCCAGGAGGGCCGAAAGACCAAGCCCGGTATCAAACTCGGGGTATGCGGGGAGCATGGCGGCGACCCGGAATCCATCCACTTCTTCCACCGCACCGGCCTGGACTACGTGTCCTGCTCGCCGTTCCGATTGCCGGTGGCGCGCCTCGAGGCCGGCCGGGCCGCGGTGAGCCGAAGGGACTCCTGAACATGACCCATCTGACGCTGCCGCAGGCAACCGTCGACTACCTCGAACTCGGTCCGCAGGACTCGTCCCGGCCACCGGTGCTGTTCGTCCACGGTGCGCTGGTCGATGCCCGGCTGTGGTCCGGTGTCGCGAGCAGTCTCGCGGAGCAGGGTTTCCGCTGCATCCTGCCGACCTGGCCGCTCGGCTCGCACACCACGCCCGTCACCGACCGCACGGTGCTCTCCCCGCCGGGAGTCGCCGAACTGATCCACCAGTTCATCCTCGATCTCGATCTCGATGACGTGACGCTGGTCGGCAGTGACACCGGTGGGGGTGTCTGCCAGTTCCTCATCGACGCGCACCCCGAACGCATCGGCAGGATGGTGCTCACCAACTGCGACGCCTTCGATGTCTTTCCGCCGTTCCCGTTCAACGCGGTCTTTGCGCTGATGCGCTCGGCGGCGTCGACCCGGGCGCTCGGTGCCATCATGCGAGTGCAGGCTTTGCGGCACTCACCGCTCGCCTACGGGCTGTTGATGAACAATCCCGATCCGGAGCTGACGGCATCCTGGATCGCCCCCGCCGCCACCGACCCCAGGATCGCCGGGGACTTCGCCGCGCTGGCCCGCAGCATCGGCCACACCGACCTCACGTCGACCGCGCCACGGTTGCACCGCTTCACCAAACCCGTCTCCTTGGTGTGGGGTCAGAAGGATCGCTGCTTCACTCCGGCGTTGGGCCGTCGACTCGCCGCGATCTTCCCCACCGTCACGCTGACCGAGGTCAGCGATTCCCGGACCTTCGTCTCACTCGACGACCCGGCAGCCGTGGTCGAGGCCATCGGACGGATCGCATGACGGAGGTGGCGGTGCCCGAACCGCCGTCCGCCGAGGATGTCAGCCGGGCACTTCGTCTGCTGGAACCGCTCCGCAAGCTGATCAACCCCAAGGTGTACGGCATCGACAACGTGCCACAGCGCCGCGCACTGCTGGTGGGAAACCACACCGTGATGGGCATGCTCGACTCGCCGCTGATGTGCGCCGAACTGTGGGAGCACGGGATCATCGTCCGCTCCCTCGGCGACCACGCCCATTTCAAGATTCCGGTGTGGCGCGACGTGCTGACCGCCTGTGGGGTGGTTGACGGGACGCGGGCGATCACCTCGGAACTGATGCGCCGCGGTGAGGTGATCCTGGTGTACCCCGGCGGTGGCCGGGAGGTGGCCAAACGCAAGGGGGAGCGATACACGCTCATCTGGAAGGAGCGAATGGGGTTCGCGCGCTTGGCGATTGAACACGGCTATGCGATCGTGCCGTTCGCTGCAGTGGGGGCGGAGGAGGCCGTCGACATCATCCTCGATGGCGACAATCCGTTGCTCGCGCCGACCAGGCTGTTCGTCGAGAAGGTGCTGGGCAGCAAGGACGCCATGCCGATCACCCGCGGTATCGGCCTGACGCCGGTGCCGAGACCGGAGCGGCAGTACTACTGGTTCGGCGAGCCGATCTCAACGGAAGCGGTACGGGGACAGCAGGACGACGACGCCGTCGTCCGCGGGGTGCGGGAAGAGACCAAGAAGGCCGTCGAGGAAGGGATGGAGTTCCTGCTCGCCGAAAGGGAAGACGACCCCAATCGTTCTGTGCTGAAACGGCTTCTCGGACCGGAGCGGCGCTAAACCCATGCGCATCGCCATATCGGGTAGCCACTCGCTGGGCAAGTCGACCGTCGTCAACGACTGGGTTGCCCGCCACCCAGGCTATTTTCGCGAGGAAGAGCCATACCGGGCGTTAGGTCTGTACGGGCCCTACGAGATCCTGTTTCGCGACGAATCGACACGGCTGCACAACGGAATTCAGCTGTACTACAACATCGGCCGGGTTCACCGGTATGCGAGTCCACAGGACGATGTGATCTTCGACCGGGCCCCGGTGGACTACCTGGCCTACTCCCAATACACCGCCGACACCGGGTGCACGGACATCGACGATGCGTTCGTCGAGTCCATGGTGCCGGCTGTCGTAGAAGCGTTGGACCGCTTGGACATCCTGGCGTTCGTGCCGAAGTCTGACGCGTGGCCGGTGGAGATGGAGTCCGACGGAATCCGGCCGACCGACCACGCCTACCGTGACGCGGTGGACGAGACCTTCAAGCAGATCTATCGAGAAGGGCGCTACGGAGTGATTCGCGCTGAACGCTGCCCGCTGTTGGTCGAGTTGGTGGGCGATCGCGAGCAGCGCATGGAGCAGTTGCAGCGGGCCGTCGATGGGGTGACGGCGGACGCCGGGCCGGGTTGAGATATTGCGTCACTGGTAATCTCGGCCACCAAGGAGGTCAACGATGTCCAAGGTTTCGCCGATACCTCCGGGGTACGGAAGCGTTACGCCGTATCTCGTCATCCCGAAGTGCTCTGAGGCGATCGCCTTCTACACGCGGGTCTTCGATGCCGAGGAGTTCATGCGCATGTCGGCCCCGGACGGGCAGATCGCCCACGCCGAGATCCGAATCGGCGACTCCGTACTCATGCTCTCCTCGGGTGGACCGGAGTGGCCGGCAACTTCGGGGCAGTTCTGCCTCTACGTCGAGGACTGCGACGCCGTGTTCGCCCGTGCGGTAGCGGCGGGCGCCGAAGTCATCGAGCCGGTCTCCGACAAGTTCTACGGCGATCGGGCGGGGTCGGTGCGCGATCCATTCGGGCAGCGCTGGTCCGTCATGACCCACACGGAGGACCTCACGCCCGAGGAGATCGAGGCGCGCATGGCGGCGCTGGGAGGGTAGCCCCGGGTGCGTGACCGTCAGCGATGCGGCTTGGGCGGGCGCCCGAGATGAGGCACTCTCCCCACTGGTACTGAC
>MTBK01058413.1_pt1 | contig 27769 bp, 24 predicted proteins | sample 1535981 | NCBI WGS metagenome assembly MTBK01 (sample SAMN06109225, study PRJNA356200) | anaerobic digester metagenome | isolation source: biogas reactors fed with pig manure or primary and secondary sludge | place: Spain | collected 2016-06-30
TCCAGGGATTATCAAGATTGGGCAGATAGAAATGATGCAGATGAAGTTATAGTTTTATTGTCTTCTTTTGATGTAGACTCATCAGGTGGCGATGGTTCACTCAACCCAAACAGCACATATGATGGTTGGAATTGGATTTTAGTACGAAACAGAGGTGGTCAATGGAAACATGTTGACCATGGTTATTAATCAAAATATCATTTTGCATTAAGAGTGGAAGAGGGCGGCCCCCTGGAAAGGGCCAAATTTGGGGATCTGTTATGGATGGCTGGGAGAATCCCCATGTATCGAAATAGAGAGATTGCTACGAGTATGAGCTTTGTGAAAGCAATAGACGGCCCGGCTACAGCCTCTGTCTGATGGATCGGTAGATCTTGGCTGGAAAAGATGCTCAAGGGGCAGCTCTGGAGCATCTACCGGTCGTGGTAGTCAGCGGGACAGCCCCTCTTGTTTGTCTAGAACATCTTGGTAACGGTTAACCTATTGTGGCCCTCCGTATATTCGTACCCCACATGATCCATGCTTTTTTTGACCATATAGATGCCGAGTCCGCCGATGGCTCTTTCTTCCGCGGACAGCGTTGTGTCGGGGTCCGGGTTCTGCAGCGGGTTGTAGCCGATCCCGCTGTCGATAAAGGTCAGGCTTGCCGCGGGAGGTTCCTCCTGGAAGGCATATTCGATCCGCACTGCGCCCTGGCCCTCCGGGTAGGCGTAATGAGCGATATTGGTGAATATCTCCTCCGCAGCGATATTAAGCATCGTTTGCGCTTTCGCCGGGCAGGAGGAAACTGCAAGCCGGGCGTTGACGAAGTCGAGCACACGTCCAAGCGACTCCGGCTTGGCTGGAACGGTAATCGATGGCCCCCGATTGCCGCCGGAAAACCGTAAGGCGAGCATGGTAATGTCGTCCACCTGCGGTGCTTCCCCGACAAAGGCATCGACAGAGGCTTTTACGGCCGGCAGCAAATCGGCGCAGGACTGCCCGAGGTGATGGTTGAGCACGGTTTGCAGCCGCTTCTCCCCATAGAGGGCGCCGTGCGTATTTAGCGCCTCGGTAACGCCGTCGGTGTAGAGGAAGAGAGCGTCGCCGTCGGCCAGCTGCAGTTCAAACTGCTCGTACTGTACGCCTTCCAGGCCGGCCAAAACAAAGAAAGCGCGTGATTTGAGGTAATCGAAACGGTCGCCCTGCTTGACTAGCGGCGGATTGTGGCCGGCGTTGACGTAGGTCAGCCTGCCGCTAGAGATCTCCAGCACGCCCAGCCAGGCGGTAACGAACATGCCGGCATCGTTGTTTTCGCAGAGCTCCCCGTTGGCCGCGGTGAATGCTTCGGCCGGAGAGAGGCCCGATTCCGCCAGGCTTTTGAGCACTGTTTTGCTTTTCATCATGAAGAGCGCCGCCGGGATGCCCTTATCGGAGACATCGGCGATGAGGATGGCGAGATGATCGTCGTCAAGGAGGTAAAAGTCGTAGAAATCGCCGCCCACCTCTTTGGCGGAAAACATGGCGGCGTAAATGTCGAACTCGCTGCGGTCGGGATAGGGCGGAAAGACGCTCGGCAGCGCCGAGTGCTGGATAGCCCGGGCAAATTCAAGCTCGGCATCGATCCGGGCCGCCTCCGCGGCGACGGCTTCTTTAAGCGCACAGACCATAGCATTGATGCCTTCGGAGAGCGCCACGAATTCTGCGTTCGAGGTAACTAAGACCTTTTCGTCCAGATCGCCTCCGGTGATTTTAGCCAGAGAGCGGTTCACCTTGTAAATGCCGTTGATAACCACTTTTTGCACCAGGGAGGAGACCGAGGCGAAAACTACCACAAACAGGATCAGGTTACAAACGACCAGGATGAGCAGCAGAGCATCGCGGCTGACATACATTTCAGCGATGGGCAACAGGCCGATAATAACATATTCATCATAGGGCATCGCTTTGCAGATATACTCTGTGCCGTCCATGTTCATTTCAAATGAATCGGCTTTCAGGTTGGCCTCCGTTATGCCGAGCAGGCTGATTTCTTTGCCGACATGTTCCGCGGCGCTAACGATGAGCTTCCCGGCGCAGACAATAATCTTGCCACCGGTGCCTATACGGAAACCGTCCGACAGATTCGCGATATCAGCAATAGCCATCGCCTCCTCAAGGCGGGCGGGATAATAGCCGATTTGCACAATGCCGGGTCGTTCGCCCCGGCGAGCCACGCCGGCGTATTGGAATAGCTCACTGTCTACCGAGCGCGGCAGGGGGTCTTGCGCCAACTCAAAGTCGGGGTTGGCCAGCGCCTCCATAAAAGCAGCCGATTGCGGTTTTTCAGTGTGCATATCATAGTTCATGTAGAAGCCCTCGTTGCCGCTGGTGGAGACGACCAGATAGCCCTTTTCATCGGAAATGTGAAACTGGTCGATATCGAGGATGGCGAGGATTTCGGCAATCCTGAGCGCATCAGCGGGGTTGTAGGTGCGCAAGTTGAAAATGGTCGGGTCAAGAAGAAGCATCTCGGCCAGGGCCCGCGCCTTGGCGAGGGCGGTGGCATCGCTTTGCTCGCGAATACGATGCAAATTTGCAGTGTTGACGGCTATCTGCTCGGTGGTGTCGCTTATTTTTAGCGTGATCAGATGGATAGCGTTGGCCCTGGCCTGGCGGGTTTGGATGAAAAACGACAGGCCCAGGGTCACCGCGAAGGCGGCTGTAACAAAGAGGAGAAGCCATTTTTGAAATGTTTTACGCATTGATCCAGTCCATCCTACTCGATGGTCAAAAAATCGGTAAAGCCGGTTATGGTAAAGATCTCCATAATGGTTTCGTTGACATTTTTGATGATCATTTTGCCCTGCCTGTGCATCACCTTTTGGGCGGCGAGCAGAACCCGCAGCCCGGCGCTGGAGAGATAATCCAGGCCGGCAAAATCGAAGATCAAATCGGTCATACCGCCGATAGACGCCTTCAGTTCGGCCTCCAGCTGCGGGGCCGTGTTGGTGTCGAGCCGCCCGGTCAGGGTAATGGTCAGCTGCGTGACGTCACTCGCTTTGTCAATTTTCATGAGCTGCTCCTCCGTTCCATGGGATATTTTGCCGGCAGGATTTCCTTCAGGCTTTTTGACAATATTATGTTTGCCTGGCTATGCAGCCAGCGGCAAGAGATTACTGGTAACCTCTTGCCGCGGACCGGCTCAGGAAAAATGTGCGTACTGTGTCGTTTAGGAAAAGCTGCCGTCCTCTTTTATGGTTACTACGCCGCCCCTGGAAGCGTAATACCGAAAACTCAAATTAATAACGTTCAAATATTCGCCGGCTTCATCCCGGATGTGATTTTTCACCGCGTCAAAGCTGGTGCCCCGGGCCGTAATCGAAGCCTTCAACGGTTCCATTTTAGCCCAGATATCGTTCATCTTATCGCCTTTATACCATTGTATGGTGATATCGCCTTTAACATCGATGGCTCCACCGCCGCCGGCCACGGCGGCCAGATCTTCGTCGGCCATCTCCAGGGTGTCTTTTTTCGCAAAGAACTCCTTGGCCTGATCGGCGGTTATTTCCACGCCGTTTGCCTCGGCGATGGACAACACTTCCTCTACTGTTTGGGCTGCTTTCATCTTGTCAAATAATTGACTCATGGTTTTCTCTCCCTTTTAATTTCAATAAATTTGTTTTACATGATGCTTGGATCGGCTCCTGGTACTCTTGTTTTCAACCACCTCCTTAGGACAGTGTGCGGACGTCACTGCGGCTTAGGCGATGCTCATGCTGCCATCCTCTTTTATGGTTACTTGGCCGGCGATGGCAGCGTAATACCGGAAACTAAAGTTAGCAACATTCAAATATTCGCGGGCTAGCACCTTGATGTGATTCTTCACCAATTCATAGTCGGCGCCCCGTGCCGTAATCGCATCTTTAAACTGTTCCATTTGAGACCAGAGATCGTTCATTTTAGTGCCTGCACTCCAACTTATGATGATATTTTTTCCTCTAAGATAAGCCTGCCCCCCGCCGCCGGTTACGGAGTCTAATTCTTCATCGGCCATCTCCAGGGTGTCTTTTTTCGCAAAGAACTCTTTGGCCTGATCGGCGGTTATTTCCACGCCGTTTGCCTCGGCTATGGACAACACTTCCTCTACTGTTTGGGCTGCTTTCATCTTTTTAGACAACTCGTTCATGGTTTTCTCTCCTTTTTAATTTCCATAAATATGTTTTACATGATGCTTGGATCGGCCCCCGGCTCTCTTGTTTTCAACCATCTCCCTAGAGCAGCGAGGGCATTGCCGCTCTATCGGCCCGGTAAAAAATTCCCTCTGCGATCAGTTGATTGGGCTGCTTGTTTCCCCGCTGCCTGATCTTGGGGATCCGCAACAACCTCCCTTCATAGGTTATATACGCCGATTCAGGAATTATAGCTCACTTCAGTTCAACCCTCTCCTTGCCCGGTGTCCAGACGTTGCCGCTCCACCAGCTCGGCAAAAAATCCGCCCTGCGCGATGAGCTGATCATATTTACCATCTTCCACGATTTTGCCTTGGTCGAGCACGATAATGCGGTCGCACTGCTTGATGGTGGAAAGGCGGTGGGCGATCACCAGGCGCGTGCATTTGAGCTTGCTCAGCGAATCGGACACTATTTTCTGCGTCAAGTTGTCCAAAGCGCTGGTCGCTTCATCGAACATCAGGATGCGCGGCCGGGGGGCTACGGCACGGGCGATCATCAGCCGCTGGCGCTGGCCGCCAGAAACACCGCCGCTGCCCTCCGAGATGATGGTGTGCATCCCCATGGGCATACGGCGTATATCTTCGGCTATGCCGGCTATCTCGGCTGCGGCCCACGCATCGTCTATGGTCAGCCACGGTGCCGAAATGGTGATGTTGGAGTAAACATTGCCCTGAAAAAGCTTGCCATTTTGGAGAACCACGCCGATCCTGCGGCGCAGCGACCGGAGATCAATGGTTTCAATATTTTGGCCGTCATAGTATACTGCGCCTTTCTGCGGTTTTTCAAAGCCGAGCATAATGCGCAGAAGCGTTGACTTTCCGCAGCCGGTCTTGCCGACGATGGCCAGGTACTCGCCCGGGCGAATTTTTAGGGAGAGATTATCCAGGACCAGCGGCATAGGCTCGGCGTAGCGGAAGAAGATATTGTTCAGCTCGATGCCTCCCGAGAGGCGCGTGACTATTTTTTTGCCTGTCGCGATTTCGGGGGCTGCCCGCAAAAGCGGCCGCACGTTTTCCAGCACCGGCCGGATATTGGCAAAGGTCAGCGCCATGCCGGAAAGCGAGGAGAAGGCGCCCCCAACCATGCCGTAGGCCACGGTAAAGGCCATGAAATCGGCCACGCTGATCTTTGACAATATGGCGAAGTAGTAGATAGCGATGGTGCCTAGCAGCGATATGGCGGTGGCGATGACGCTGTTCAGCTTTATGAAGGTGGGCGGATCATAGCTCAACTGTGCGCTCTTTTGGTATTGTTGCGCCCATTTGGCGAACGCTCTTTTCTCGGAACCGGACAGCTTGATCTTTTGCACTCCCGTAATAAGCGCGTACTCCAGCCCGCTCTTCTGAGCCGTGAGCTCCATCTGCTTCCGGGAGATCTTCATCTGGACCAGGGTGGATAGGGAGGAGAAGAGAATCGTGGCGAAAATGATTAATAACGCAGGCGCGGCCAGCGCCGGTGAGTAGTGGAAGATCTGCGCGATATAGACCAGCGAAAAGAGCGAAGTCAAGCCGGTGGTCAAAAGGGCGTTGACCAGCATGCTGCATAGGCTGTTGATGCGGGTCATGCGGCTGGAGAGCTCGCCCGCACTGTGCTGCTTAAAAAAGTCTGCCGGCAGCGACAGCACGCGCATCATCGCCGCGGACTGAACCGCCAGGTTCATCTTCGTGTCGATGCGCGCCCTGATCAGGGAGCTGATCACGGAGAAAAGCGTTTTGGCTACGGTTACCCCGAGCAGAAAAGCGGTGACGGCCAACAAAAGCTGCACATTACCGGCCGGGACCACCTGCGCAAAGATCAATTGGTTGACATAGGGCAAAAGCATGCCGATCAGCGTGACGGACAGAGCGGCCAGCGCCGTCAGCACCAGATCGGAGGGCGCAAGGGTGTGCATAATGTATAGGAGCAGCTCTTTTATGCCCAGCGAACGGAGGGGAAAAGGCTTATAGAAGCAGATCGCTTCTTCGGAGATGCCGACAGCCGTTTTCCCGGTGACCTTAACGCGTTTACCGCTCTCCGGGTCCCAAAAGTGATAGCCGGTCAGTCCGCTTGGAATGAGGGCGATGACCGCCCCGTTTTTTTCGCCGAGCAGGGCGCCGATGCCGTGCTTATACCATTTGCCCTTCAGGGTGACCGTACGGCGCATGATTCCGGAGGGGCGAAAATGATATTCAAGCAGCTCGTTAAAGTCGGTGCCCAGATCGCGCTGGATCTGCTCTTCCATCTCCTGCGGCTTGACATGGTAGTAGCGCAGTATCTCATCCAAGGCCTCCTGGGAGCGCTGCTTCTCGCTGGCGAGGAGGGGGGAGATCTTTGAGCTGCCCATGACGATGCCGGCCATGGCGGCAAAAGCATCTGCAAAGGCCTGCTCATCACTCTTTATTTTTTGTCTGATCTGCTCATCAAACCAGCCCAGCTTCGCCAACCTCCCTATCTGTCCGGCAGCCTCGTGGCTGCTATTCGTTTGTTACAAGTTGCGTGTATAGACCGTCCAATGCATACAGTTCGTCGTGCGTGCCACGCTCGATGACCCGGCCCTGGTCCAGAACGATGATTTCGTCACAGTCGCGGATGGTGGAGAGCCGGTGCGCCACCACGATGCAGGTGATCCCCCGGTCCCGGATCGATCGCACCACTGCGTACTCCGTTTTCGCATCAAGGGCGCTGGTGGCCTCGTCCATAACGATGATGGTCGGATCTTGGGCCAGCACGCGGGCGATCTCCATTCTCTGACGCTGCCCGCCTGAAAAGTCCTTGCCGCCTTCGGTCAGCGTGTAGCTATAGCCGCCCTCGCGGAGCATGATATCTTCGTGGAGCTGTGCATCGCGGGCAGCCAGGATCATTTCGAAATCCTCAATAGAGCTATCCCACATTTTGATATTGTTGGCAATAGTGTCCTCAAAAAGAATGATCTCCTGGTCGACTACGGCCAGCGAGCCGGTGAATATCTCCCGCTTGATTTGCTCCGTCTTTTGGCCGTCGAAGAGGATCTCGCCGCTCCAGGGTTTGTACAGGTTGGAGATCAGCTTGGCCAGGGTGGATTTGCCGCAGCCCGACGGTCCGACCAAGGCCACAGCGCCGCCCTGTTGCAAACTCATACTAAAGTTTTCGATGAGCGGTTCGCCTAGCCTGGCGTAACCGAATGTGATATCTTTTAACTCGATGCATCCCGAAAGCTTGTCGTAGGATATCTTTTCCGTCAGATCGGCGGGCGGGAGCTCCACATCGGTCTTATATTGCATAATGTCTTCGATTCGTTCCATATTGGTGCGCATCTCTTGCAGGCTCTGTCCAGCGTTGATAAGGTTGTGGGCCGGGCTGGTAAATGATGACATAAAGCCTTGAAAAGCAAGGATCATGCCGACTGTAAACTGCCCCTGTATTACCAGGAAGACGCCCAATACCAAAATGGCAATATCGGCTACTGAAGTGACGATGTCCGGCACAGCGCCCAGATAGTGATTGACGTTTAAGTAGCGCATGGTCTGCGTGTTAACGGAAGCCTGGTACCCGGCCCATTTTTCAAAGTAGCCGTTTTCGGCGCCCGATGCTTTAATGGTCTCGATCATCTCTATGCCGGCCACGGTGGCGCCGGAAAGCTTGCCGCTGTCTCTGGTCTGCACGCGGGTAATGTTGATCCGTTTATTGGAGATAATGAAGGCCACGCCCATATTGATCAGGATTGAGGAAAGCCCGACAAGGGTCAATAACAAGCTGTAGCGGAGCATGATCACCAGGTAAAGGAGCATCATGGCGAAATCCAGGATGATCGGCGCGAAGCGGTTGATCAGCGAGGAGGCCACGCCTTCATTAGCGCTCTGCCTGGATAGGATATCTCCGGACATCCGCTGGGAGAAAAAATCCATGGGTAAGCGCAGCACATGCCACATAAAAGAGCTGTTGGCCACAATGGCCAGTTTACCCTCCATTTTAAGGGTGAAAATGGCCTGTACCCACGATACGGTTATCTCCACAGCTGCGATGATCAGCATGGCAGTGATGAAAGGGTAGAGCCAATCTGCATTGGCCCCTGTGAGCAGGCGATCCATAAAGATGCGCGAAAGGGCGGGATGGATGATCCCAATCAGCGAGGTGATGATGGTGGTGAGAATGATAAATATAAAGGCCGCGGTGGTCTTCCGCAAGCGCGTGCGGGCAAAACCCCACACGCTCTTCGGCTTGCCGCTTTTCATAAAGCTCTTGCCCGGCGTAAAAAGGAGGCAGATACCCGTATAGGATTGATCGAACTCTGCCATCGGTATTTTCACGATGCCTTTGGCCGGGTCATTTAAAATGGCCTGGTTGCCCTTGAAACCGCACAGCACCACGAAATGGTTCATGTTCCAGTGGATAATGCATGGAAAGTACGCCTCTGTTTTAAGCTGCGTCAGCTCATAGCGGAATCCCCGGGCTGTCAAGCCGTAGTGCCTCGCTGCCTTCAGCATATTATTGGCGTTGGAGCCGTCGCGCGATACACCGCAATCGGTGCGCACCTGCTCCAGGGGCACCCATTTCCCGAAATAAGCCAAAACCATGGCCAGGCAGGCGGCTCCGCATTCCAGGGCTTCCATCTGCATGACCACCGGCACGCGTGCGTATCCTTTGGAAATGGGTTTCCGGATCGCTTTGTTTGATTGATCGACCATCTATTGCGCTACCCCTAATTGGTAATAAATGATAACAAATTGGTTGATTCGATGAGGAATGAAACATCGACTATGGCGCCGGCTGTACCGGCAGGCAAAAGCTCCACCCGGTATCGCCACTCGCCCGGGACAATGCCTAAAGCATACAGAGCGTAGGGGTCGTTTGCATACAAATCGCTGATTTCCTCATAAGATAGGGGCTGGGTCTGCCTAACGGTGACGGCGGAAGCGGTGCCGTCGACGCGTACCGCCAATACGCCGTCTGCTACCGCGGCAAACTCCTCTTCGGTCAAATAGCAGACGACCTGCTCATTTTCGGCGTAGCCGATCGTGTCAATCGTTGTATCGAGCGTGCCGTATATCCCCCAGACAGAAGCCGCACCCACCAGGATCAAGATGGCGGCCAGCACCAGCCATACGCTCGGATTGGATACCCGGATGTAATCGTTAAGCTGCTCCGGCGAGGTTACTCGTTCCATAGCAACTTTTCTGAATAGTCGACCCATCATCTTGCTCCCCTTAGATGTGCTCTTAACAATCTGTGGAACCATAGATGTATAAGAAGACAGTTACATTTGGCAGCGATTTCATAATTATCATAGGGGCAAATTCGGGAGTTTGGTAGTGACTTTTTAACCTCAAAAAGTCACGTTATTTGTCAAAAAAAACCGCCTCTTCTTGTTAAATAGAGCCGGTTTTGTCAGCCGCACTTAATAAAGGGGGCGGAACAGCAGGCCTTCAGATTCAGCTGAGCTCCGAAAAACTTCAGGCCGGAGCAAACCACCCGCCAGGCAGGTGGTGAGGATTTCAACTATAAAACGTACTTTGCAAGCTCCTTCCGGCTTGTAATGAACAGCTTGTCATAAATCTCCTGCATGATGTTCTTGAGCCTTCCCACGGAAACACAATGTTGTTTTGCGACTTTTGCGTAGGGGACGCGGTGCGCCACAAGCACAGCAATATGGTATTCCCGCAGGGACAAAATATGCGTTATGTTGTCCTCTGTAAACTGGTTGTGAAAAGTGATCCAGTTTGAGAAGACGCGTTTCCACTGCTCAAGGACAGCATTGTAGCAGTCGGGAAATTCCTGCTCCAGGCACTGTTCCAACAGCCCGCCGAAAGCGGTAACGACCTCGGCAAAGGGCGCGATGAAGCCGTGGGGCAGAGCGATGCGCATGGCTTCCAGCAACCAGCGCCGGGCTTCATCATCCTGGCCGAGGGCGTAGCAGGCCATTGCGCAGCACAGCCGCAGGTACAGGCAGGTCTGGCTGATCCCGTAATCCGGCTCGCCAAGGGCCAGCGCGGTCTGCGCCACGGCCAGCATGCTCGCGTACTCACCTGTGCATTGAAAGTATTTGGCCCGAAGATACAGGGAATAGGGCCTGATTTCTCTAGGAACAACGTTGAAATCCCCCTGTTTGAGCCATTCCGGGGCCATGCTGGGGGCAATGCAGCTTACGGCGGCGACGGCAATTGCCAAATCCGCTACGAGGGCGACAACACCGTCCGGATGGGTTTTTGCGCACCTTTTGAGATACGCTTCTATCTGCGTGTAAGCGGAATAATCGCCCATGCTGATAGCTGCCGCCACCGCCACCGGGCAGATCCGTAACCGCGCCGCATCGTTCCCCCCGGTCTTGTGAAAGCAGGCCAGCGTTTGCACAAAATCGCCCCGCAGATAGGCCAGCTCCGCCTCGTATTGAAGCCGCGCCCATTCGTCCACGGAGTTCAGAATCATGTCGGGGTCATGAGCGGGAAGCGGCATGGAGGTGGCTGCGATGATGCCGGAGAGCCCGGAGGACAAGAATTGCTGCGGCAATATTTGCCTGCGGCGCCTTTTATCGGCGGGCCGCCGGGCATTCGCGGGTATCAGCCACAGCCTTCCTTTTTTAACTGCGCCGGGGATGCGCCCGGCGACCAGGTGATAGGTGATCGATCGTTCGGAAACGCCCCATTTTTCCGCTGCTTCACCGGATGTTATGAAATCCATAGCTTTACCCCCCAGCAACATTTGTACGGCTTTATTATACTTCTTATATCGGAAGATTGCGAGGCTTCCAAAAGCACGGTAACTGATGCTTCGTTGCATTTACTTTGTCGACTGGCGCCCAGGCAAATGGAAACAGATCAAGGATGTTGTGCATTGACGACAAAGATTCAGAATGGTATAATTATTCAACAAAGAAGAATAATTGAAAAGGAGGTGCTATCTGGGCAGGTTGCAGGTGGAATTACAGGAGCTTGCTAACCTGCAAAGTGGTTGCGTATTAAACCCGGTTTACGTGTGGCCATGGTTTGGAGGTTTCCACGGGGGTGCTCAAAATTTTATAGGGAGGGAAATTTATGACAGAATTGATCCCTTTGAGCGAATCTCAAAAAGAAAAGTATAATGTTATCAACAAAGAAAACCTGGAATTCCTCATGAGGCGTTATAATAAAGTGAACCGCTGGGTGATTGGTGATATGATCAAACGAAGCGCATACCACTATCCTGATAAAAAAGCAATAATCTTTAAAGATAAGACACTTACATATACAGAACTAGAGGCTGAATGCAACCGGGTGGCTAATGCACTTCTATCTGTGGGGGTGCGCAAATACGACAGGGTGGCGATCCTGGCACACAATACAATTCATCATGTGATTACCTGGTTGGGCTGTGCTAAGATCGGGGCCATCTATTTGGCGATTAACTACCTTCTCCGGGGCAAGGACATATCATTCTGCATCAACCATTCAGAGAGCAAAGTCTTCATTGTGGAGGATCAACTGTTTGAGCTGGTAAGTGATGTGCTGGAAGTCATGCCTACTGTTAAAACCTGGATCTGGTCAGACCAGGTAGATGGTAAGCCCCCGGCAAGTGAGAAATTCATTAATTTTGACACCTGGTACAGTCAATATCCTTCGACAGAACCAGATGCTGAACTTTATATAGAGGATCCTTGTCAGCTGACCTATACTAGTGGAACTGAATCACAGCCCAAGGGGGTCCTCATCTCTAACCAGGCGCTCATGTCGCAATATATGGGAGCGATTATTGACGGACAATATGATGAAAATGACATATCTGTGAACGCCTTACCGATCTATCACGCTGCGCAGCGTGATGTGTTCATGAATCCTATATTTTGGATAGGCGGCACAAATGTACTTACCATGCCCGATGTTGAACAGATTTTAACCGGTATTACCCAAAACAAGGCTACTATGTTTTTTGCACCGCCAACGGTTTGGATTGGTATCATGCGGCATCCTGACTTCTCGAAATACGATCTATCATCCCTAAAAAAATGCTATTATGGTGCTTCAGCTATGCCGGTAGAGATCTTAAAAGAACTCATCGAAAAGATCCCCGATGCGCAGGTCTATAATTACTACGGCCAAACAGAACTTGCTCCGTACCACACAATTCTGAAGGCGAAGGATGCACTAACGAAACTTGGATCGGCAGGGATGGGTGGCCTTAATATGGAAACAATGCTTGAAGATATTGACAATAAACCGATTGTAGAGCCTGGCGTAACGGGGGAAATATGCGGCAAAGGCCCGCATGTATTTATCATGTACTATAAAGACTCCGAGAAAACGGAAGAGTCGATGAGGGGCGGCTGGTTTCATTCTGGTGATGTAGGGGTAATGGACGAGGACAACTACATTACAGTTGTTGACAGAAAAAAAGATATGGTGAAGACGGGAGGAGAGAATGTCCCGACAAGGGAAGTTGAGGAGACAATTTACCTTGATAAGCGCGTCCAGGAAGTGGCAGTTATCGGACTTCCCCACCCCCGGTGGGTAGAAGCTGTTACTGCCTTAGTAGTTCCCAAACAGGGGGAAGTGATAACAGAGGAGGAATTATTGGACCTTTGCCGGAGAGAACTGGCGGCATTCAAGTGTCCTAAAAAAGTGAAAATAGTAGATACACTTCCCAAAACGCCCACGGGCAAGATCCTTAAAAGAGAGATGCGTTTAACATATAAAGACATGTACACCAGTTGATGCACCGGGTAACGGACAAACAAACCATCCCACCATGGGTATGAAGTGATGCCGGAGGTGCGGCGCTGTGCTGGTGTTCTAGTGAGCTGTTGTTATGCGGGTGAGTAAATTACTCACCCCTTTTCTATGAAATTCCACCTGGCAATCAGTTTTTGAAGTTATAGCGATATATCGCAGCGGCTTTAACCATTGGCTGAACTCGTAATGGTGTAACGTTCTGATCTTTATTGAACAGCCCTTCAAGATATTTTAGATAGTATCCGTAAAGTTAAGCAGGAAAACATTCTCTTAACCAAGAATCTCAGGGAAGCAAGAGCGGCAGAAGAATAAGTACAGATAATGAAACCATCTGGTAAAATGTCGCAAAAGGAAAGACTCTCAAAGGCAATGATTTTGCGAGTGAGCCTAAAGTTCTGGGAAGATAAGGAGGAATAGATTCTATGTCGGTTCAGAAAAAGCTCACCCTGCTCGAAGCCAGCTGCATTATCACCGGGTATGGAGTGGGCGGGGGCATCCTGGCGGTGCCCTACCTTGCTTCGCTGAACGGGGCGGCTGCAGTTGTAATCATTATGCTGGCCGCCTACCTGTTTTCCTTGCTCATGCACCTCATGATCGCCGAACTCTGCGTGGGCGAAGGGGGGGGCCTCCAGGTTGTGGAGATTTTTCGCAAGTATCTCTTTAAGGGACGTTTCGAGAAATTATGGGTATGGTTGTTCTTCATACTGCTGGTGCTGGTTTTTTTAGTCAGCCAGGCTGCCTATATCGTCGGGGCGGGGGAGATACTGGTCGATCTTACCGGCTGGCCTCTTCAGGTCTGCGAGGTCGTTTTTTACCTCGTTGCTGCCGGCGTTGTCGCCTTCGGTCTAAAGGTGCTGGGGATCAGTGAGAAATATGCTGTGGCCGCCCTGGGAGCCATTCTGTTACTTTTGGCTGCGGGTTCTTTTACGGTTCCTTTTAAGTCTGTTCCACTTATGGGACCCCTGGGCAGCGCCAGCCTCGCTCTTTTCGGGATGACTATGTTCTGTTTTTCAGCTCCCTTTGCCGTGCCTCAGGCTGTGGAGGGGCTCTCCTGGAACAAGAAGCTCATCCCCAAAGCGGTGCTGCTGGGAATGGGCATCAACCTCATCATTATCGCCATATTCGTCTTCTTCAGCCTTTCTGTTTCCACGGAGGTAACCCGGGTGGCAATTATCGGCTGGGCCGGGGCGCTCGGCGGTTGGGCCAAGATAACGGGAATGCTCTTCATGGTTCTGGCTATCCTGACCACCTACTGGTCTGCATCTTATGCCCTGGTGGTGATTATTAAAGAGCGGACGGGCTGGACAGAGCGTCTTTCCTGGCTTGCAGCGACACTGCCCACATTGCTTATCGCAGTGGTGGGGGCGGGAGACTTCCTCGAACTGATGCGTGATGCCGCCGGCGGGGTGGCTCTGTGCATAGTGATCATGCTTATACCTGCTTTCCGGGGTTCCCGGAAGTATAAGGCTGCCATCGGCTACGAGGGATGGAATATGGGCATCTGGGGCGGTACGCCATTTCAAATCGTGGTGATCGTTACTTACCTGCTTACTGCGCTGGGCTCTTTTGTGCCGCTGTCATGATGGATCAACGCGGTTGCGCCGGGCTGATCAAGAAAAGAGATCCTGCTAATTCAGGGGCTTGGGAAACAGCGGCAGCGGCCTGCCTTTAAGGCAGCTATCAGGCAGGGCAAGGTATTTACCGGTTCATCGAAAATTGTGTAGCAGCGGCCTATTTCCCGCGGGTGATGGGCATCGCTGCCTCCTGTACAGGGCAGCGACATCGTTTCGGCCAGGGCGACAGCGCTGCGGTTTTCTTCAGGGGTGTTGGCGCCATTGCATCCTTCAATGGCTGCCAGGCCGCGCAGGGACTTTATAGCGGAGCCGCCGAAGGCAAAGGCCATGCGGAAGGGATGGGCAGCGACTACGGCACCGCCGGCGGCATTTGCTTCATCGATAACCTCCTGCGGATCATTTAAATAACCTTTGAAACGATTCCAGCGTCCGATATTCTCGCTGAATACAAGCAGGTGGCCGGCCTGGGTTGCCACCTCGGCGCCGGCAAAGACAACGAGGCCGTAATGGGAGGCCCTCCCCAGAAAGATCTCGCTTCTGTCGTAATCATGGTGTTCGGTTACAGCAAAACCGTCGAGACCGGCATTTTTCGCCGCTTCCAGGACTTCTTCGGGGGTGCCCACTGCATCGTAAGAGATGGCGGTATGAACATGCAGATCAAGTTTGAACATAAAATCCTCCGGGAATTTTATTCAATTATACACTAACCGGATAGATCACAGTTAGATTATACAGAATATATTGACTGGAAATTGATATGTGGAGCTACTCTTTTTATGCTTATACCTGTATTTGAAGCGCTTATCTGTTTATTAAAATTCGGTTAAAATCATCTTTGCACGGAATTATAATATGAATGGGGAGCCGGGAATGTTTTTTGATGAAATTGCTTCCAGCTATGACAGCTGGTATGACACAACACTGGGCAGCTTTGCAGATAAGGTGGAAACCGCGCTGGCTTTCCAGCTCTTCAAGGTGCGCCCGGGTGATCTGATCCTGGATGCCGGGTGCGGCACCGGTAATTTTACTCTGAAGCTGGCTCGCAAGGGTGCCCAGGTGGCGGGCATAGATCTCTCTCCGGAGATGCTTGCCCTGGCGCGGGCAAAGGCGGCCCGGGAGGGGCTGCTTGGCGAAAAGGCGGAAAGGTTCCCCCCTTTGAAACAGGGGGACCGGGGAGGATGGATCGCCTATACCCTGATGGATATCTACAGGCTGGATTTCCCCTCAGACTGCTTTGACGGGGTTGTCTCCATGGCTGCATTTGAGTTTATAGATGAACCGCAGCAGGCCTTTGCCGAGCTTGTACGCGTCCTCAAGCCCGGTGGGGCTCTGCTCATCGGGACCATCAGCCGCGACAGCGCCTGGGGGGCCCGCTACATGGAGCAGGCCAAAAGGACGGACTCTGTCTTCCGCCGGGCCCGCTTCATGACCCTGGAGGAGCTGGAGGGGCTGGACCGTGACAACCTCGAGGGGTCAGGGGAATGCCTCTTCATCGGGCCTGACACTCCGCCGGAGCAGATCACCATGGAAGAGGAGCGGGCGCATTCCTGTACCGGATCGAGGGGCGGTTTTATCGCTGCTTTATGGAGGAAACCCCGTTAGATCACCGGTTTTGCAGGATGACTTTGGCGGCAAAAGGCATAAAAGAGATCTATACTTTTTGCCGGCGCAACAGCATCAATAATGCACCCAGCAGGGCAATGCCGAGAACTGCTATGTCTGTGATATTGATATCTGTTCCTTCAAGAATGCCAAAAACTATTTTCAGGATTACAGTAATAGAGAAGGATAGCTGAAAAATAAACTTCAGAGAAGATGTGGGCCTGAATATGATCGCGATTCCCATTACCGCAGTTGCCGCCGCAAAAAGGATCACACCGTAAAAGAGTATATTGACCACCTGTACATCCCTCCTTTGCGTTCTATTGGGGTAAGCATTAAACAGGGGTCAGCGGCCCCTTTCCGGCTGCACATGCTTCGCCTGCATCAGGGAGAGCAGGGAGGCCAGGGCGGTAAGGCCAGCCCCGAAGAGGTAGGCATACTTCATGCCGCCGAGAAAGGAGGCTGCCTGCAGCCCGGCGAGGTGCTCCTGAAGCATGATCCCTTCGGGTACCAGGGAGTAAAGGATCAGGCCGGCTGCAGCAATGCCCAGGGCCATACCCGCATTGCGGGCTGTGCCCAGGATGCCCGAAGAGATCCCCAGGTAAGGCCGCGGGACACTGCCCATGACCGCGCTGTTATTGGGAGACTGGAATATCCCGGTGCCCAGGCCGAAGAAAGAGAGACGCCACACCACGGCCAGGGTTGTAGCGGCAGGTGGTATAAAGGCCATAGCTGTCAGGGCTAAAGCGCAAAAAAAAGCTCCGGCAACAGCCAGCCCCCTGGTGCCCAGGCGGTCGGAGAGGGAGCCGCTGAAAGGGGCTACAGCCATTACGGTAAAGGGAAAAGCAGTCATCAGCAAACCGATTCTGTCCGGCGAAAGGTGGATCACCCGCTGGAGATAAAAAGGGGTCAGGAAGACCAGGATATACTGCGAGGCAAAATTGAGCAGCGCGGCGGCTGTGCCCAGTGAGAAGGTGCTGTTTTTGAAGAGCGACAGATTCACCATGGGCTGGGGCGAGCGCTTTTCAATATAGAAGAAAGCGATCCCGGCGATTACAGCCAAAGTCAGCGTGGCGAGGGTCACCGGTCCCATGCCTTTGTTTTGCACCTGATTGACGAAAAAAAGAAAAGAAAAAAGAAAGACAAAGGCTGATAAAGCGCCTGCGATGTCAATCCGCCCCGGTTTACCCTTCAAATCGGGAACGACCTTCAGACCCCACAGCAAAGCGGCTATGCCGATGGGGATGTTGATCAGGAAAATAAGCCGCCAGGACCACAGCGCAGTAAGCAGGCCGCCCAGGGTGGGGCCCAGAGCCAAACCGGCAGAGACACTGATGGCATTGATGCCCAGGGCCCGACCCCGTTCATGGGGCTGGAAAACTGCGGTGAGGATGGCGAAGGGCACAGCCATCATCATCCCTGCGCCCACACCCTGGATAGCGCGGAAGGCAATGAGCCAGTAGATGGTCGGCGCCAGGCCGCAAAGGCCTGAAGTGAGCACAAAGCAGGCCAGTCCTGCGATATAGACCCGCTTGTATCCCAGGATGTCGCCGAGGCGCCCGTAAAAAAGCAGCAGGCTGCTGATGGTAAGAAGGTAGATCAAAGGCACCCATTGCGCCGTGGCGATGGGGGCGCCAAAAAAACCGGTTATAGTGGGCAGAATTACATTGACAATGCTGGCATCAATAGGCCCCATGATCCCTCCCAGCATGACGGCGGCAAGGATCATGTAGCGTTGCCGCCTTGCTGAAGAAGTTTCTTCCAACTTTGAAGACATGCTATTGCCTCCTTTTAAAATGCAGCAACCTGGAGAAGCCTGTGATGATTGCAAAATCAACGATTGCCTGAAATAATTATATTTGCTTACTTCTAAAGGAGTCAACAGAAATTATAAATCCTGGGTTACAGTGGAGACAGAGGCGGGAGAGAGGGCGCTCTTAATTGACATTGCGTGAACAAACTTGACAGCGGGCTATTCTGTTAAAAACTCTACGGCTTTATCGAGGAGGGCGGGATAGTCTTTTGGATTATGCAAAAAGAAGGGAAACACACTGACGGGAATGTGCCAGGAGAGCTCGATAGCTGCAACAGTGCGGGTGCGCCTGGCAAATACCATTTCAGCTCTGCTATAATTGTCTTCCCTCTGCTCGTTATAGCCAAAATCGTCCACCAGGAGAAGGGATGAGGGGGCTGCCTCTTTAATAGTGTGGCGCAATGCTTTCCAGAATGAGGGGCTCTCTTTGTGCGCACCCAGATCGGCTGAGTTTGCCACCAGGATATGGCCGGACCGTGCGTATAGAGCCGGCGCGGCATGGAGCCCCGCTCCTTTTAACTGTCGGATAATGTGGCCAGTGGCTTCGGCATAATGATCGGTAGCCACAACTGTTATTTTTCGCTGGACCAGCTGCTTAAGCAGGGGAAACCACCGGGGATGGATGGTGGAGTAATCCAGATAGTAAGCTGTAAAAAGGCTGGCGGCTGTTGAGACGGCTTCCTCATCGGGGATTTTTCCCCGTGCTGTTGCCAGACGGAGCACTCCTTCACAAAGAAGCCGGCTGTAACCTCTGGCGGTGGTGCTTCCCTCCTGCCAGGCCGGGTTGATCACCTTGTTCCAAAATGTTGGCCCATCAAGGCCCAGACCGGTTAAACCGGAATCCTGCAGCGCCTGCTGCAGGATTTCAGCCTGGCCGAAATGCGCCGCTCCCGGGCTCAGCGTGCCGGAGAAATCGAGAACTGCAACATTTGAAGAGAATTTCCGCTTCAATCCCAGAGCTCCCAGAAGTGGTGCACCGGACCGTGGCCGCTGCCAAGGCGGTACCTTGCTCCTGCCTGCAGGGCGCCGGTGATGTAATCCTTGGCCCGCCCCACTGCCTCGACAAGGGTATATCCCCGGGCCAGGCTGGCGGCAATGGCCGAAGAAAGGGTGCAACCTGTCCCATGGGTGTTGACTGTTTTCACCCGGGAAGCGTCAAAGCGGATGATGGAATTTTCACTGCGCTGGAACAGAATGTCGGGGCTGCGCTCGCTCCCCAGGTGGCCGCCTTTCAGCAAAACTGCCGCCGGCCCTAATTGGGCTAGATCGCGGGCAGCTTTTTCCATCGCCTCCGGCCCTTCCACAGGGCGTCCCAGGAGAACAGAGGCTTCAGGCAGGTTGGGTGTAATAAGAGAAGCGAGAGGCACAAGCAGAGCGATCAGGGCCTGCACAGCCTCTTCCTGCAGCAGGCGGTCGCCGCTTTTGGCCACCATAACGGGGTCCAGCACAATGTTGGGAGCACGGTAATCCTTCAAACACCGGGCCACCCTTTCGATGATTTCCGGTGAGTGGAGCATCCCGATCTTAACGGCATCAACCCCGATGTCCTCAAAAACCGCTTCGAGCTGACGGGTGACAAAAGCCGCCGGGACAGGATGAATAGCGCTTACCCCTTGAGTGTTCTGGGCTGTGAGGGCGCTGATCACAGACATCCCGAAGCAGCCCAGTGCGGCAAAGGTTTTCAGATCGGCCTGCACGCCTGCCCCGCCTCCGCTGTCGGAGCCGGCAACAGTCAAAGCACGGTGATAGTTCTTCAACATAATTTACTCCTTTTTCCGCGCCGCAAGGGAGGAGCGGATAATTTTACTTAACTCAGCGGCGGCTTCCCCGGGGTCATCTGCCGAGCAGATTGCCGAGACAACAGCAATGCTGTCTGCGCCGGCGGCGATGACCGCCCCGGCATTGGCAGCGCTCAAACCGCCGATAGCTACCAGGCGGTGCCGTGAGAGCCGGCGAATGCGGGCCAACCCTTCCAGTCCCCAGCTGCCGCGCGTATCTTTCTTGGTAGGCGTTAGGAATAGAGGGCTGACCCCAAGGTAGTGGGCATCATAGGATTCGGCGGCCAGAACCTGCTCCTCTGTCTCCACGGAGAGCCCGATAATTGCCCTGGGGCCCAGAAGACGCCTGGCCAGGGGGTAAGGCATATCCTCCTGTCCGATATGAACCCCGGAAGCGCCAATGGCCAGCGCCACATCCACACGATCATTGATCAGCAGCGGCACCCCCAGGGGATCGAGTATGCTCTTGAGCCGGAGAGCTTCTTCGACAAAGAAACGGGTAGAGGCCTCTTTTTCCCGTAGCTGCACCATGGAGACACCGCCCATAACAGCCAGGGAGACTAGCTCCTGCAGTGGGCGGCCCAGGCACAGGGGACGATCAGTTACAAGGTAGAGCTCTCCTGTGCTCATGGTTTAATACGCAGCTTATCAGCAATTTGCTCATATGTCAGATTGTAAAGGGCATCTAGAAAGTGCATCTGCAGGCTGCCTGGTCCGCAGGAATGCTCCGCTGCAATTTCTCCGGCAATACCCATGACCGCCATGGCATGAACTGCGGCTGTTATAGTGGAAGGATTCACCGCGGCAAAGGCTCCGCAAAAAGCGCTGGCAGTGCACCCGAGCCCGGTGACGCGCGTCATCAGGGGGTCGCCGTTGAGCACGCGGATAATCTGTTTGTCCGACACAATGTAGTCGACGGATCCGCTAACGCAAAGGGTGCAGCGGTGAGCCAGGGACAGCTTCCGTGCAGCCTGGAGCGCCTCTTCGGCGGCGGCAGTGCTGTCCACCCCTTTTGTCGTGGCTCCCGCCAGTGCCAGCGCCCGGATCTCTGAAGCATTGCCGCGGATGATGTTAGTTCCGGCTGCGGCGAGGAGTTCATGCAGTGTGCGGGTTCGGTAAGGCGTTGCGCCTGCTCCTACCGGATCCAGCACCACCGGTGTGTTTAGCTTCAGCGCCTCTAGCGCCGCTTTGTGCATGGCCCGTACCCAGAGCGGGCTCAGGGTGCCCACATTGATCACCAGGGCGGCGGCGATTTGCACCATCTCCGCCACCTCTTCTTCGGCGTGGGCCATTACCGGCGATGCGCCCAGGGCCAGGAGAGCGTTGGCTGTCGGGTTCATCACCACATAATTGGTGATATTGTGTATGAGCGGGGCCTGCTCCCTGATCTTTACCACATCCGCCCAGACAGCTGCGGCATTGATTTGCAATCTAAATCTCCCTCCAGTAAATGATAATTAAAAAACCACTCCGCGAGGTGGCGAGGTGGCTTTAAGGAAATCTCATCCTTCCTGCGCCGGCATTACCACGGATCAGGTTCACCGGTTTTCCCCACAGCTCAGGGCAAGGGGAGATCTCAGCCTGGTTTATCCAAGCTCCCGGGGAAGGTGCAATTCAGTTTTTTAAATTGTATCATATTGCGGAGATGAGGCAACATCTATTTCCATCTGACGGCCCGGTACCGTAAATTGACGCATCTTATTCTCTTGATCATTATCAGTGCGGCGGTGCCGGCGTATCTGACGAGAGCAGGTGGGACAGGAAGGTACATCCCTGGTGTCCCATTAGTGAAATAAGGCCGGTTGAAAATCAGGTGTAATTGGAGATGGTTACCTGGCCTGCGCCGCTGGTGAGCATGATCTCACGCAGGCGAAGCATGGCGCTCTTTTCGATCCGGGGCAGGTCTTTCAGTTTGTAAGCCAGGCCCATTCGTTCATAATCTGCTGTGCAGAGATCATTGTAACCCAGCAGGTCAATACGTTCCACAGACCCCAGGTGATTTTTAATAAAGTTTGCCATCTCGGCAATATCCTTTTCGCTGTCAGTGTATCCGGGCACTACCGGCACGCGGATCCAGAAGGGGACTCCGGAGCTGCCCAGCCAGACGACATTCTCCAGGATCTGCACATTGGAAAGACCGGTGAATTGCCTGTGCTTCTCTTCGTCGATAATTTTCAGATCATAAAGCACCAGGTCCGCCTCCCGGGCTACGGACTGGAAAATCTCCGGGCCGGCGCATCCGGCGGTATCCAGGCACACATGGATGTCCTGGGATTTGAGCAGCGGTATTGCCGCTTTCAGAAAAGTGTGCTGCAGCAGGCATTCACCGCCTGAAAAGGTGACTCCGCCGCCGGAATGTTTGTAAAAAGGCTTATCCCGGATTAACCTTTTCAGGAGAACGTCAAGCTCGATCTGTTCACCGAAGACCCGTATCGCCCGGGCGGGGCAGTTATCGGCGCAGCGCAGGCAGCGCAAGCAGGAACTGCCGAAAATAAGCCCCCTTTCTCCCTTGCTCAACGCTCCCTGCGGGCAGTTATCCAGGCAGCTGTTGCAGCCGATGCAGCGAAGCGGTTCGTGGATCAGCAGCGGTTGCGTGGAGAGCCCTTCCGGGTTCTGGCACCAGAGGCATCTGAGCGGGCAGCCCTTCATGAAGACAGTGCTGCGGATGCCCGGTCCGTCTTCCGTGGACATGGGCTGAATATTGAAGATTGTGGCACTAAGTTGATTGTTCTGCATTACCGTCATTATAAGCGCATCGGCGGCGGCGATGCAAGGGGAGGGATGACAAGGAAAATAAATGACAGGGTAAAAGGAAAATTCAAGGGCGATCAAGAATTTCAACTTATGGCATTAAAGAAGAGTGACAAATGGCTCATCGGTGCGCTGGCGGCTCTATTTATTATCGGGATCGCCATTTTAGTGGGCGGTTTTCTGCTTTACCGTGTATTAAAAAGCAGCTTTGCCGCTCCCGAGGCGAAGGAGGATGGCCCCCCGCTGGAGTGGGAGAGAAATTTCAGGCGCGGCGAGATGAGCAGGGGAGCCGGGGTGGATGTGACTGCTGACGGCGGGTTTATCGTTGCTGCAGCGGTTTGGGAGGTAGAAGACGGCGAAAAGGAGAAAAGAAGGAAGATCCATTTGCTGAAAACAGATGGAGAGGGCAGACGCACCTGGGAGAGCTCCTTTGACGGAAACGGGTGCACTTATCCCCTGACTGTGCAGGAAGCCCCGGGCGGCGGATTCTTTATATTGGGAAATGATGAAGATGGCGAATACATTATTTTTAAGATCTCCCCGGGCGATCCTGAGCCCGAACCGCCTGCTGGCGGGGAGAAGGTAAATTCGATCTTTCTGCTCAAAACTGACGCCGGGGGAAATCCCGAATGGGAAAGAACACTGGGCGGCGGCAGGCCATGCCGGGGCGAAGCGGGCCGGGCAACGGGCGACGGCGGCTATATTGTCTTAGGCTACATGGGGGAGGAGACAGATGAATATCTTTATCTGGTCAAGGTTGATGCCGCAGGAGAAGTGGAGTGGGAGCAAAACTTTACTCCTGCGCCTGAGATGGGGGGTGGCCCTGTCAGGGTCATGGAGGGACCGGGCTATAGCGTGGCCCCTTCTGCGGAGGGCGGTTATATCTGCACTGCACGGCACATGGTAGATGACAGAGTCGGCTTGTCGATATTTGAAACCGATGAATCAGGAAATATACTCCGGGAGCGCAGTATCGATCTGGAGGGGGACCCTTTGGATCTATATGTCGTTCCCTGCCCGGAGGGCGGCCTTATGGTGGCTACAAATGGATCTTTCAATCCGTTAACCATTTTTAGTCCTTCTGTGCAACTGTTCAAACTTGATGCCTCGGGAGAGATAGAGTGGGAACAGGAGCACCGCGGCACGGGCAATCTTTCAACCATTGCACTTCTGGATGACGGCGGCTGGATCATGCTGACCTTCACATATGACTTTTTTCCCGTCCTTGCTTCGAACCTGCATCTGATCAGAACCGGATCCTCGGGCGATCTCCTATGGAAGAAAACAATCAACCCTGAAGAGAGAGGCTCCATTGAATCCGACTACTGTGGCGACGAGGTTGTGCAGGCTCCGGATGGCGCTTTGGTCATTACGGGGATGAAGGATGAGCATCTTTTTCTGCTCAAGGTGGCGCCTGAAAAACCGTGAGAGGATGAAGCTGTTTGAACAATCTTAAACCGCTGGAGTTTGGCGATATCTTCAATTATACTTTTCGCATTCTCAGGCGCAGGTTTCTCCACATCTATATCGCTATGGGATGGATCTACCTTCCCATAGCTCTGCTGTACAGCTATTACTACAACAAGACGCTGGGCTGGTCCTTTGCGGGCGCCCTGGGTCAGACGGGATCAGATGTCGGTTTTGACATACTGCTGCAGACCTATGCTCTCCTGGGCATTTACACCCTTGTCCAGCAGATCTTAAGACCGCTTACCGCTGCCGGAGTGGTCAAAGTCGTCACCATGACGCTGCGGGGAGAAGAGACATCGCCTGGCGATATATTTCGTTCAATATTTGAGAACTGGAACTGGCTTAAGCTTTTAGCGCTGGGCGCCGTTATTACGGTGACCCTTTTCATGGGGGCCCTGGCCCTGCTGCTGCCTGCTCTTTTTTTTAGCGTGACCTTTTCCCTGGTCACGCAGGTGCTGATGGTGGAGGGCGGCAGTGTCTGGCGGGCCCTTTCGCGGAGCTGGTCCATGGTATTAAAGGATCTGGGGCGGGTGGCCCTCGTGTTCCTGCTGATGGGCCTGCTTACATATTTCGCGGCGAGCGTTGTGACCACACCCATAACCCTGGGGATGGGGCTGCTCATCGCTTTCGAGGTGGAGAACATAATCTGGTTCATGGCGCTGTCGCTGCTTTCAGGCTTCCTGGGGCTCCTTATTGCGCCTGTTCCCATCATCGCTTTGACCCTTCTCTACCACGATCTGCGGGCTCGCCGGGAGGGGATCGATCTGGAGAGAAGGATTGACATCCTCTCTTAAAACAGCGCATTGTTGTTCTTTTTTATCCTGTCTCTATGGTCTTGTCTCTTGCTTCTTGCTAATGGAAGGATTGAGCATTGCATGTCCCCTCAGGAGAAGGCCAGGGAATTGCTGGCCGATATATTGAGCCGGGCTGAATTTACCGGTGCAGAGGAGGGTTTGCTGCAGCGCCTGGCCGATGCGATCAAGTCTTTTCTGCCAGGGTTAATTTCAGGCCCCGGATCCATTGTTATCATCCTGATCAGCTTTGTTGCCCTTGCCGTTTTTACCGGCTTGCTCATCTGGATTATGCGCCGTTTCCGTCTTTCCCTGGATGGGGAGGACGGCGCAGCGGCGGCAGGCGCCGGGCAGTATACGCCGCGCAGGGCCCTGGCAGGCTCGAGTGAGGCAGCGGAAAAGGGAGACTACAAGGAGGCGTTGCGCCTGCTCTTGCTGGCCCTGCTGCTGGAACTGGATGAAGAGGGTTCTCTTGACTACCACTATTCGCGGACCAATGGCGAGTATTTGCGGCAGCTGCGGGAGCGGGATTACCCTTCATTCTCTCCTGCTTCAGAACTGTTTTTCCTTTACGAAAAGATCTGGTACGGCCGGGCCCGCTGCCGCCGGGAGGATTATGATCGCGGTCTGAAACTTTATAGTATGCTACAGGAGGCGGGACCGTGATGGATAAGGTGAAGAATGCCCTGCTTGTTATTGCCGCCCTTGTCGTGCTGGCTGCCGGGGGCGTTATCGCCGCTTTTTTATTTTGGGAAAGCGGCGGGCGGAGCCGGCCTTACTCCAGCCACAGCACAGTGCCCCGGGGGAGCAAAGCTTTCTTTCTCCTTCTGGAGGAGAGCGGCCACCCAGTGCAGCGCTGGAACTATCCGCTGACCATGCTTAAAAATCGCGGGGAAAAAGGTGTTCTCATTATTACAGAGCCTGTCCGGCGTCCGCTGCCTTCTCTGGAGGCGGAGGCTGCCCGGGACTGGGTGGAAGAGGGCAACCGCCTTATCCTGCTGGGACAGGAGCAGCACTCTCTTTTTGAAGCTTTTGATCTGGAGCTGACGGCAACAAACTATTTTTCAAAGGCTGTGCTTATCGAACCCGAATCAGCCCATCCTTTCCTTGAGGGGGTTTGCCGCCTGGAGTTTCACAGGGGCGGCTCCTTCACTGCGGAAAGCGGCGGCATTGTCCTGGCCGGAGAGGGGGAAAACAGCTGCATTCTCTGGAAAAGGGCAGGAGCCGGGGAGATCATCTCCATCATCGATCCCGGCTTCATCACCAATGAAGCTCTGGGCAGGGCTGACAACCTTATCTTTCTGCTTAACGCTGCCGGCATTTTTCATGAGCCCCCCTGTATCTTTATCGATGAATACCATCACGGTTTTGGCCCGGAACGTCCCATTCGCGATCCATCTGCGGGACCGGCTGTGATCACTTATCTTTCCTGGCCGGCCGGGCAGCTTGCGCTTTTCACCCTTCTGCTTCTTTTTACACTGGGCACACGTTTTGGGGCGCCGCGACCCCTTCCCGGGCCTTCGCCTCGCGCCCTTTCCCATACCATTGCCGCTGCGGCGGCGATCTACCGGCGGGCCGGAGCCAGGCGGGCGGCTTTTGCCTATCTCCACGCGGGGTTGAAGAGGCGCCTTCTTCGCAAGTACCGTCTGAGTTACGATGCCGGGCCGGGCGAGATCGCAGCACTGGGTGAGCGGGCGGCAGGGTTGGAGAAAGAGATGGTGGAGGCCGACTTCAGGCGCTTTGCAGCAGTTTCAGGGGGGAAAAAGATTACCGCGGCGGAACTTTTAGATCTGTCGCGGCGGATTGACTGCTACCGAAAGGAGTTCAACCTATGAGCAGTGCACATACCTTACATGAACGCATCATCTCGGAGATGGAAAAAGTGATCATCGGGCAGCCGGAGGTGCTTACCCAGGTGGTGGTGGCGCTCTTTGCCGGGGGCCATGTTTTACTTGAAGGGGTTCCGGGCACCGGCAAAACTCTGCTGGTGCGCGCCCTGGCCGGACTGCTGGGTTACCGCTTTCAGCGGATCCAGTTCACCCCGGATCTGATGCCTTCCGATATCACCGGGACCAATGTTTTTGATCGCGAGGGCAGCGATTTTTACTTCAAAAAAGGGCCGGTTTTTACCAACATACTGCTTGCTGATGAGATCAACCGCACCCCCCCGAAAACCCAGGCGGCTCTCATCGAGGCGATGGAGGAAAAACAGGTTACCGTAGACGGGATCAGCCGGCCGCTGCCGGATCCCTTTATTGTTTTTGCCACGCAAAATCCCCTGGAGCACCAGGGAACCTACCCCCTGCCTGAGGCGCAGCTGGACCGCTTCATGTTCAAGGTGCTCATCGGCTACCCACCGCGGGAAAAAGAGAGGAAGATCCTGGAGAGCTATGCAGAAGGGCGGCCGCTGCATGATCTGGATAGCTCGGGGCTGCAGCCTCTGGAGCTTGCCAACCCTTTACAGGTGGCGGCGACAGAGATCGGCCGGGTGACGGTGGAAGATGCCGTAGGGGAGTATATCCTCAATATTATAACTGCCACGCGCGAAGAGAAGGATCTCTACCTGGGAGCCAGTCCCCGGGCCGCCATCCACCTGCTGACGGCTTCGCGAATCCTGGCGGCACTGCGGGGGAAAGTTTTTGTTACTCCCGATGAGATCAAGGAGATCTGCAAACCGGTTCTGCGCCACCGCCTCGTTCCTGTGCCTGAAGCCGAGGTGGAGGGTTTGACCAATGATGATATTCTCGACGGAATCCTGGCCCGGGTAAAGGTTCCGCGATGAGGCTGCCTCTGCTTGCCCCGCCGGCTTTGGCGCTGGCCGGCGGAGGCGCTGTCCTGCTCTACTTCTATCCCCTTCCGGCAGTTTTTATTGCTTATAATCTGGGGCTGCTCTCTCTCATTGCCCTCGATTATTTCCTTCTGCCGCGCCCCGGGGATATTACAGTGCGCAGAGGGATCGCTGAAATCATCACTGTGGGCAAACCTGCTTCTGTAGAGGTTGAGCTCCGCATCAGAGAGAGGGGGGGAAGAAAGCTACATCTTCAGGGGAAGGATGAGCCGCCCAAACATTTTTCGGCTTTGCCCCGCCTGCTCTCCTTGCGGGAAGATGGGGGGCAGAAATATCGCGACCAGTACAGGGT
>MTBK01000618.1_pt1 | contig 27741 bp, 22 predicted proteins | sample 1535981 | NCBI WGS metagenome assembly MTBK01 (sample SAMN06109225, study PRJNA356200) | anaerobic digester metagenome | isolation source: biogas reactors fed with pig manure or primary and secondary sludge | place: Spain | collected 2016-06-30
CTGTTCAACCCGGCTATGCTCCTCCGCGAAATTCTTCCAGTCCATGCCATCAAGAAAGCGCAGGCTGGTTATGCTGTTGGTAACAGAAAGGTGTTCCGCCGCCTGTTCGTGACCATCTTTTTGCAAGCGTTGTGTGACAGTTGTGCCTTCATCGACAAGGGCTTGCTCTATCCAGTTAAGAATGATGGATACAGCAGGACCCTGTCCCTGAAGCCGTCCCACAAATTCGGAAAGAAAAGGAGCGCTGAGTTTCGGCTGAGTGTCCACGAATTCGGCTAAAAGATGAATCAGCCGTTTAGGTTCTCTGGCTGCCGCTTCCAGCACTCGTTCCGCCCAGGCAATACCTTCATCCAATTCCCTGCGACGCCTGGCAATACGTTGGGCGACACGGCGCAGATTTTCTATCGTGCCAAGTCGCAAAGAAATGGGGATTGCCCAAAGTTCGCTCAGCTTAAGAGCTTCCACACTCTGATAGGCGTTTACAAAAGCGCTTATCGCCTCTGCGCTTAACAGGCCATCAAGATGGGCGATCAGCTCCGCCGCCATGCTGTATACGCGAGGCAGGCCGGCGTGAGGCCCCTGGCTTATTCTGGGTAAAAGATGACTGTAACGCCTGGGCAAGTGAATGCGCGTCAGTTCTATATGTTGCTCTATAAGATAGAAATTATCCAGGAGCCATTCATCCGGAGGCGACATCCGTCGCCCGGCAGTATCCGCGTGTACAAGCAGCTCGTGCGTTTCTCTCAATGCACGGGCATTATCATCCAGCCGGGGAAGCAGAAGGTTGTATCCTGAGCCAAACTCGGTTTTATGTTCCCGTGCCTGCTTGTCGGCAAAATGTCTGAGCTGTTCTATGCTCAGCAACTCCGCCCGGAAGGGCTCATCATCAGGCGCAATAATATTTTTAGATGTTTTTTTTAAGAGAAATCCGGAAAACAGCTTCTTATATAAGTGTTCAAACAATAACCTCATGCGTAAATCTTAATAGGTAAGAAGAATAAAAGCAAGCCCCGGGCATTTGTATGCTAGTCCCATCTTCTACAGTAGCTAAAAAATAGTTCTGCTATTTTAGATAGATGGGTGCCCTGAAAAAGTTCTTGGCACCACAGATTGTTCTTTGACAAAATTGATTGTGTCACGCTAATTCCCGGATTGTCGGTGGAAACGGTTTCCCGATCCAGTTTCAGGTGCTTCCGGTAACCTTTGTTCCCCACAAGAGCCTTCGGGTTTTGAGCTTTTCTTTCAGGGAATCGATGATCGCCTGCCGATCCGCCGCATCCTTCCTGGCCTGCTTTTCATTGCGGCAGACGACATAGCGGTTCCCATCGACCATCACTTCCCTGACCTTCAGGGGAGAAGGGGCTTTGGCGGAAACGCCCTCCGGATGAACCTGATCTGGTCAAGTAAAAACGGCGGCATCCGCCGGGATATCTTCCCGACCGGGGCCGGAAGACTTCAATGCCGGTGATTATTTCGTCAAGGAAATTTTAGAAAAGGGGATAAGGATTCTTTAAGTCGGTGCGACTTTCCGATGACGCCGTCAATTTTTCCAGAGATACGCTGCATTTAAACTACAGGAAACAATACGCGCAACACCATCAGGAGGCGGCGTGTATCTTCATCAGGCAAGGTTTTCAGAATCCGACCAATTCGATTCTCAATGGCTGTTTTATCAACCGTCTCCTGTTCAAAACGAAACAATTCCAGAAGTTCAACCTTCATCGCGGCAGCAATTTTAACGATAGTCTCCAAAGAAGGATTTTGCTGACCGCGCTCAATTTCTCCAATGAATTTATAGCTTAAATCCGCATGCCTGCCCAACTCTTCCTGTGTCCATCCCCTGATGTTTCTAAGGTTTCGGATTCTCCTGCCAAGAAGTATTCTTTCACTTTCGATTTGATTTTTCATATGAGAATAATAGATGGTTTAAAAATGACATTAAACCCTGTATTAGTGTTTTTATACCTTGACAAAACACCATTAGGTATGTTTATGAAAAATCAGCATCAATAGATATCTTAGAAGCGCTACAAATAAATATTCAAAGGCCAAAAACATGAACGGTGATTTTTCCCTTCATTCAAGCGGTTATTTAAAACTCTTGAAGGCAGGCGAAACATCGCCAACGTTGTTTCCTAAAGCAATTTCATAACAGCCAACTAATGAAGGAGAATAACATATTTGTGCTTGATCATAAGACAACCCATAAAGAAACGCATTACAAAATGTAAAGTAGCCGAGGTTGAATAAAATTTAACGAGGAGGCAAGCATGAAGAAAAGTATTTTTTTATTATCGATTTTAGTCGTGATGATGTTTACAGTTGAGGTCTGTGCGGAAACGCCCAAATTTGGCATAGGCGCAAGAGCAGGTTATAATTTTTATCGAGATGGAAGCATGGATGTTGCTGGTATAAATGTTGATTATTCAAATAACGGTGCGTGGGCGTTTGGATTTATCGGAATCCTTAAAATCAACAAATACATATCCACTGAGCTTGCCATCGATTTTATCAATTCATCAAAAAATGAATTCACATTTGCTGGCGCATCATGGAAAGCTGGTGAAATCAAACAAATGCCTCTCACCTTGACGGCACAATTCCATTATCCAGTGGGAATAGTTAGTCCTTATATAGGTTTAGGCCTTGGGTATTATATCAGGTCCTATGATAAGGATAACACATTCTTTATTCCTGCCGCTGACGTCTCTGTTGACAACGGCTGGGGATATCATGTCAATGCGGGGTCGGATATATTTATCACACAAGCCCGCAATCTTGCTCTCAATATAGATTTCAAGTACGTTTGGGCAAAAACCGATATTACGGCAGCCGCTGGTGCGGTTAAGCTAGAGCGAAGCATGAACCTTGATTCTTTCCTTGTTAATTTCGGCATCAAATACTTTTTCTAATCCATATTCAGGTTTATTTATGGCCCGTCCACAAAGGGCGGGCCATAAATAAACCTCCACAATATTTCAGCCCGCAATCCGTAAACTTCAAGTGTGTGAGCCTCCCCATTGTCAAGACAGAAAATGTGTTCGTTTAAGGTGCATTCGAATCTGCACGGTTAAAATCTCCTTCTCAACTATGGCAGGCTACATGCGCCTTGTTCACCTCCTTTACCAGTAAGCGTGGTTTCGGAAGTCTTCTGAAAGGGAGGTGAGATCAATGAGGCAGAGCCTTTTCATATTCTTTGATCAGCGTCTTTTTGGGAAGGCCAACTTCAATGATGTCCCACGGCAGAACTTCATTAACATCCTTCTGACGATAAACGTAGAAGTCAGGATTAATGGTCACTTCTTTGAGCGCCCTCGTCCAGTTGCCGTTCAGGCGATGGACGGCCGCGAGAATTTCCCCGACGCGCCGGTCCCCCAGGGATAAAAGCGCCTGCACATAAGCCCACTTCGGAACGTCGGCAATGACGTTGATCTGTTTGTCGGCGCGAAACGCGTGAGCAATCTTTTTGATTCTGCGCCCCACTTCCTGAACATCCGCAAGCGGGCGCCATTGGAACGGCGTGTGCGGTTTGGGAATGAATTGATTGATGCTGAGCGTGATGCGCCGGAATTTTCGCTTTCCTTTTGTGTGGGCCAGCGCCGCGTGCTGGATGGTTTTGGCCAGATCGATGACGGCGTCGATGTCTTCTTCCGTTTCCGTAGGCAGGCCCACCATAAAATACAGCCGGAGATTGAAAATATCCCGGACAATCAGGAGACGCGCGGCCTGCAGGATATCATCCCGGGTGATGCCCTTGCGCAGCAGATCCCGCAGGCGCTGGCTTCCCGCCTCCGGCGCGAGAGCGACTGTCTCAATGCCGCCGGCCCTGAGCATCTCCACAATGCTTTCATCAACCTTGTCCAGGCGCAGCGAGCCAATGCCGGCCTGCGCCTGGCGGTCCACAATGTAGCGGCAGATTTTTGCCAGATCGGGATGGTCCGAAACGGCCGTGCCGATCAGACCGATTTTGTTTTTCGCGTTCAGACCATGATCAATGGCCTGGATAATTTTTTCATAGCTGCGGAAACGCGGCGGGGCATAAACATGTCCCGCCGCGCAGAAACGGCAGAAATGCGGACAACCGCGGTTGACTTCAATCAGAAACATATCAGCCATTTCCGCGTCGGGGCTACTGACAACCTCCGTCGTGCAAAAAGTGTCAATATTTTTTACCGGGGCCGCTCTGATTTTTTCAGGCAGGCCCTTCAGGCGCGGCGTCATGCCGCGGATTCTGCCGTCCGCAAAATACTGAACCTCATAAAGGGAAGGAACATACACCCCCGGTATTTTCTTCTGCAAAGACGCCAGCAGGGCTTCCCGGCCGGGGCCGGACGACCGCGCTTCAGCCAGCATCCGCGCAAATCCGCTCAGCGCCTCTTCGACTTCTCCGGTCAGAAAAACGTCGAAGAAATCCGCCAAAGGCTCCGGATTGAGGGTCAGCGCGACGCCGCCGCCGATCACCAGCGGGTGCCCGTCCGTACGGTCCTTCGCGTAGAGCGGAATGCCGCCCAGGGTGAGCATTTTCAGGATGGCCGGGTAATCGTTTTCAAAGGAAACGGAAAACGCCAGAACGTCGAAATCACGAAGGGGTTTTTGATTTTCCAGACTGAGCAGTTCCACCGCGCCGGCGGCGTATTCGGCGTCGCCGCCGGCAGGCAGAAACACTCTCTCACAAAGAAGGAAGGGGATCTCGTTGATGATTTTATAAACCGTCTGGAAACCGAGGTTGGCCATGCCGATCCGGTAAAGATTGGGATAGGCCAGGCAAACCGCCAGGCCGGTTCCCCAGACTTTTTTCACGACTCCCCGCTCACGAGCCAGCAGGGTTTCGTATTTTTTCTTTTCCTTCCAGTTCATGGACAGCTCATGGCCTCCCGTGCGATCCAGCCCGCATCCGGACAAGCCACGATGTTTTCCTAGTCCGCCTGCCGGCGCAGGAACGTGGGAATATCGATATCCACGTTTTCGTTTTCGTCGCTGACGCCCATCGTCACCACATTGGCCGGGTCGCCGGATTTGTTCCTGCGTATGTACGCCGGCGTCGATAGATCTTCCCGCCGGAATCCGCCCAGATGTGTCACATTGGAGGGGGTCTGTTTCTTCCGGACGTCCTCAAAGCCCGTCGCGATCACGGTGATACGGATTTCATCCTTCATGTTTTCGTCAATGACCGTGCCGAAGATGATATTGGCATCCTCATGCGCCTCGGCCTGAATCAGAGACGAGGCCTCGTTCACTTCATACAGGCTCATGTCGGGTCCACCGGTGATGCTGAGCAGAATGCCCTGCGCGCCCTGGATGGTGTTGTCCTCCAACAGCGGCGAGGAAATCGCCCGCTGGGCGGCCTCGACGGCCCGGTTCTCGCCGTTGGCCGTGCCGGTACCCATCAACGCCATACCCATGTTGCTCATGATGTTTTTGACGTCGGCAAAGTCGAGGTTGATCAGACCGGGGACAATAATCAGATCGGAGATGCCTTTTACGGCCTGATAGAGAATATCATCGGCCTTCTTGAAGGCTTCCAGCAGCGAAAGTCCCCGCCCGCCCAGGCTCAACAGCCTCTGGTTGGGAACCACAATCAGGGTGTCCACCACATCGCGCAGCTGCACGATGCCGTCTTCCGCCTGCGCATTTCTTTTTTTGCCTTCAAACTGAAAGGGCTTGGTGACCACGGCAACGGTCAGCGCGCCGCCTTCCCGAGCCACTTCCGCGATCACCGGCGCCGCGCCCGTGCCGGTTCCTCCGCCAAGGCCCGCCGTGATGAAAACCATGTCCGCTCCCTCCAGGTGCCGACAGATTTCATCGCGGGATTCCAGAGCCGCCTGTTTGCCGATTTCCGGATTGGAGCCCGCACCCAGCCCTTTGGTCACTTCCGCTCCGATCTGGATTTTCACGGGCGCGCCGGATGCTCCCAGTGCCTGGGCGTCCGTGTTCGCGATGATAAAATCGACGCCCCGCAGCGTATAGGAAATCATGGTATTGACGGCGTTCCCGCCGCCGCCACCCGCGCCCACCACCTTGATTCTTGCCGAATGCTCGATGCATTCCTCTGTTAATTCAAACATGCACACCCCCTTCTTTGTTTAGAAAAATTCCAGAAACCATTTTTTGAGTGTTTTGAACCATTCGCCGAATACATTTCCCGTTTTCCGATAGACGGAATCGCTGGGAATATTTTTACTGCCGTAAACAATCAAACCAACGCCGACGGCAAAGGCCGGCGAGTTGGCCACATCGCTCAAGCCGCCGACGCCGGAAGGACACCCGCGGCGCACCGGCATGTCAAAAATCTGTTCCGCCATTTCGTTGATGCCGGGCAAAAGCGACGAGCCGCCGGTCAGCACAATGCCCGCCGCCAGCAGGTCTTCATAACCGGAACGCACGATTTCCTTGAACGCCATATTCAGAATTTCATCCATGCGGGGCTCGACGATCCGGCCCAGGATCTGCCGCGACACCGTCCGGGCTTCCCTGCCGCCCACGCTGGGCACTTCAATAATGTCTTCTTTCGGGATCATCGACGTCATGGCGCAGCCGTGGTTCAGTTTGATTTTCTCTGCCTCGGCAAACGGCGTGCGCAGCCCTGTGGCAATGTCCATTGTCAGGAAGTTTCCGCCAACCGGCACGATGGCCGTGTGCTTGATGCTTCCCTCCGCAAAGATGGCGATCCCCGTGGTTGCGCCGCCGATATCGATCAGGGCGACGCCCAGGTCTTTTTCGTCGCCGCTGATAATGGCCTCGCTGGCCGCCAGCTGCTCCAGCACTACATCTTCAATATCCAGACCGACGCGATTGACGGATTTGACCACATTCTGTATTGAAGCGGCGGCGCCCGTCACGATATGCACTTTCGCTTCCAGCCGCACGCCCGACATCCCCACCGGATCGCGGATGCCGTCTTGTCCGTCCACCACATAATTCTGCGGCAGCGTGTGCAGAATTTCCCGATCCACGGGAATGGCAATCGCCCTGGAAGCCTCGATGGCCCTTTGCAGATCGTCTTCGCTGACTTCCCGGCCTTTTACGGCGACAATACCCAGCGAGTTTTGTCCCTTGATATGGCTGCCGGCAATCCCGACATAGGCGGAGTTGATACGGCAGCCGGACATGTGCTCGGCGTCCTCCACGGCCTTCTTGATCGCCTCGACGGTGCTGTCGATATTGACCAGCCCTCCCCTGCGCAGTTCCTTGGCCGGTGTGATCCCCATGCCGATGATGTCTATGCCGGTTGGTTTTGCCTCTCCGACAATCGCAATGGTTTTGGTCGTTCCAATATCAATTCCCACCAGAATATTGTTTTTCTTTCCCATAATATCACCCTTCCCCATCACTGCCTATATTCGGTACTGCGGCCCTTTTTTCTGCTCCTGCGCATTTCCCGGCGCGTCTTTACGCTGAACGGTGACTTTGGAAATGTCGGCCAGATCCACAAATAAGCGACCGTTCTTCATCCCCCGTTTTTCCAAGTCCGCCAAGACAACATCCAGCTGGCGCACTTTGCCTGTAAAGTTGTCCCGTCCCAGCTTTAAATGCAATCCCCGGTCAGTCAGAACGGATAAACCGAAAATCTCATCCACATGAATTTCGGCAATCGTCCCCAGAGACGCGTACGAATCGGCAGACAGGGTTTCCAGCAGTTTCAACGCCTCCGCCAGCAGCGGGGACGGTTTGTTCTGAAGGTTCACGCCGGTCAGGATCGCCAAATCAACATCGTCCGTCCGGCTTAATTTTTTGAAAACGAAACCTGCCGCGTCCATCAGGTAAAAATTTCCGGTCTGCTTGATCAGGGCAATCGGCGTCCGCTCCCGAACATCCAGCACCAGCCGGCCCGGCAGCTCCCGGCCGACATAAATATTTTTGACCCAGGGATTGGCGGCGATCCGCCGCGCCACGGCATCCGTGTTGACCGCCAGAAGGTTGCAGTGCGGCTGAATATCCGCCAGCTGCAGGATGTCCTTTTCCGTCAGCTCTTTCACTCCGCGGACGGAAATCTCCCTGACTTCCAGCGCGGGGGCGCTCAGCAGCACGCCGTAAAGATAAATAAACAGGGCGCTGCTGACAACGGTGACCGCCAGCAGACATAAAGCTCCCAGCGATTCGTTCAATGCCCCGATCAACCGTCGCCGTACGCGGTTTTTTCTGGCTTCCAGACTGACTTTTATCTTTCGGCTCACGATTCTTCTCCAATGATGACAACTTCCGTCTCCAGCAAAAGGCCTCTTTCCTTTTGAACCGTTTCCTGCACCAGCCGGATCAACTTCACCATGTCGGACGCCGTGCCCTGCCCCTTGTTGATTATGAAGTTGGCGTGCTTTTTCGAAATCTGCACATCGCCCAGCCGACGGCCTTTCAGGCCCAGCTCCTCGATCAGCCGGCCCGCCGGCAATCCCGGAAGGTTTTTAAAAACCGACCCGGCGCTGGGATATTGCAAAGGATGTTTTTCCTGACGCCATTTCAATATTTCCGCCATCCGCTCCCGGATTTGCGCCGGATGGCCTTTCGACAAAGCAAAGCACACCCCGCAGATGATGACATTCCCGGGCAAATTGGATTTGCGATAGGCAAACGCGATCTCCTCCCGCCGCAGGGTTTTCTTTTTTCCTTCGCCGTCGATCAAATCCGCGGAAACCAGCGCGTCCTTGATTTCGGATCCGAACGCCCCGGCGTTCATCCAGACGGCCCCGCCGACGCTGCCGGGAATCCCCGTGCAAAACTCCAGACCCGTCAGTTCATTCTCGGCAGCCAGCCCGACAATCCGGCCCAGCGCGGCGCCTGCCTGTGCGTCGATCCGGAAGCGCCCGTTTTCCGCGGGCGTGCAAACGGCGCTGTCCAGTCCGCGCAACGAGATCAGTACGCCGCGGTATCCGCCGTCGCGTACAAGAATATTGGTAAGATTCCCGACCGGCAAAAAAGGAAGATGATTCTCCTTCAGCCTGCGCACAAGCTCCGCGAGCTGATCTTCGCTTTCGGGCATCACCAGCGCGTCCACCCGGCCGCCGAGTTTCAGCGACGCATGATGTGACATCGGCTCGTCGAACCATATCTTGCCGACATTCGTACCCTGAAGCACCGCAGAATTTTTCAAATGACCGGTCATGGGTTCTTTGTTCCCTCTTTGAGCTGCGCGAGAAACGTCTCGCCGATTTTATACACGCTGCCCGCGCCCAGCGTCAGGACGGTATCCCCGGGCTTTGCATTGGCCAGCAGAAATTCGATCGTGCCCTGCGGCTGAGCGATGTATTCCACGCAGGGATGGCCGCCCTCCTTGATCGCTGCCCACAGCGCCGCGGAATGAACGCCGGGAATCGGCGCCTCCGACGCCGGATAAATATCGTTGAGCACCAGCGCGTCCGCGTCTCCGAACGCCCTGGTGAATTCGTCAAACAGCGCTTTGGTCCGCGTAAAGCGATGGGGCTGAAAGACGACGATCAGACGGCCTTGCCGCATCTGGCGCGCCGCTGCCAGTGTGGCCATAATTTCGGTCGGGTGATGGCCGTAGTCATCCACAACCGTAATTCCGGCCGCCTTCCCCTTGATTTCAAGCCGCCGCTGCACGCCGGAAAAAGCCAGCAGTCCTTTGCAAAGAGTCGCCATGTCCAGACCCAGCTCGCGCCCCACGGCAATGGCGGCCATGGAGTTGTAAACATTAAAAAGGCCCGGCACCATCAGGGCAACGTCGCCCAGAGGCTCTCCCCTGTAAGACAGGGTATACCGGGTTCCGGCGTCGGAATGCAGGATGTCGCTCGTCGTATAATCCGCCGGATGCGAAATGCCGTATGTGATCACGCGGCGCTTGATCGAGGGGGCAATGGCGCGAACATGCTCGTTGTCGCCGCACATCACCGTGCAACCGTAAAAGGGAACCATGTTGGCAAATTTCAAGAAAGCGTCTTTGATTTCTTCAATGCCCGGATAGTAGTCCAGATGCTCGCGGTCGATATTGGTAATGACGGCGATCGTCGGCGACAGCTTCAAAAACGAACCGTCGCTCTCGTCCGCCTCCGCAACGAGAATGTCTCCGCCGCCCAGGCGGGCGTTGGATCCGATGCTGGCCAGCTTGCCGCCGATCACCATTGTGGGATCCAGTCCGCCTTCCGCCAGAAGAGTCGAGATCATCGAGGTGGTCGTGGTCTTGCCGTGACTGCCGGAAACGGCCACGGAAAATTTCATTTTTAACAGCTCCGCCAGCATTTCCGCCCGGGGAATCACCGGAATATTTTTGCGATGCGCTTCCAGGACTTCCGGATTGTCCGCCTTTACAGCGGTCGATGTGACCACCACATCCGCGTCGGCAATATTTTCCGCCGCATGCCCGACGGCAATGACTGCGCCCAGCTGTTGCAGGCGCTTCGTCGTGTCGGAGGTCTGGACATCAGATCCGCCGATGCCGTATCCGAGATTCAGCAGCACTTCGGCAATGCCGCTCATCCCGATGCCGCCGATGCCGACAAAATGGATGCGCTTGACTTTACGCTGCATGAATCCGGTTTCCTGGTCTTTGCTCATTTTCATTGTATCCTGTTGAATATTTATTTTTCCGCCACCAGCTTTATACAGGCATCGACGATTCTTGCAGCGGCGTCGGGCCTGCCCAGTGCTTTGGATTTTTCTTCCATGTCCCGTAATTTTTTATCGTCTCCCAGCAGGGACGCAACCTGCTCATACAGGGTTTCGGCGGTCAGAGCGCTCTCCCGGATCATAGTCGCCGCGCCGGCTTCGACCATTGCCCGCGCGTTCTCGGTCTGATGGTCATCGGCCGCATACGGGAAGGGGATCAGCACGGAAGCCTTTCCCGCCACCGTGATTTCCGCCAGCGACGTCGCGCCGGCCCGGCAGATGATCAGGTCGGACGCCTCGTAGGCCGACGCCATATCGGCAATGAACGGACGAACCTCAGCTTCCACGCCCGCCTCAGCGTACGCCTGACGCACCGTCTCTTCATCGCGCTCTCCGGTCTGGTGAAGCACCCGGATACGTTCCTTGATCTTTTGCAGCATCGGCAGCATGGCCACGACCGTTTTGTTGATGGCCGTCGCTCCCTGCGAACCGCCAAAAATCAGAATCTGTCGAAAAGCACGCGTCTTCGGGGCTTCATTCAGACGCGCGGCAAACGCCGCCCGAACCGGATTGCCCGTAACGCCGGTTTTCCGGGCGGGAAAACTTCCTTTGCTTTGCTCATAAGTCAGAAATATCCGATCCACAAATTTCCCCAAAATACGGTTTGTGTTTCCCGCCAGAGCGTTTTGTTCCGCAATGGCGGTTGGACAACCCATCAGATACGCCGCCATGACGGCGGGACCCGAAGCATACCCGCCGACGCCAATGACGACATCGGGCCGAAAATCCGCAAGAATCCGTCTGGACTGCAACATGCTGACGGGTATCGCCCAGGCGCCTTTGATCAAAGCCTTCAATCCCTTTCCCTTCAATCCCTCAACTTCAATGAGCTTCAGCTCGTATCCCAACGTTTTCAGGAGCCTGTGTTCAATGCCCCTGCGGGTTCCGATAAAGATCACCCGGTTTTGAGGATCGCGCTTCTGAAACTCTTCCGCGACGGCAATGCCGGGAAACAGATGCCCGCCCGTTCCTCCTCCTGCAATGATGATCCTCACCGTCGTCTCCCCGCCCTTACCCCGGGCTTTTTTATCTCTTCGCCGTTTAAGTCTTCTGCGTGGAAATATTCAACAGAATCCCCACCGTCATCATGCTCATGACGAACGACGTGCCCCCGTAACTTAAGAAAGGAAGCGCCAGTCCCTTCAGGGGAATGAGTCCCATCACTCCCGCAACATTAACGAAAGCTTGCAGCGCGATCAGCATCGTCAGCCCCGCGGCCAGCAGCGTGCCAAAAAGATTCGGCGCGCGAAAAGCGATCATAAAACCCCGAAGCAGAAAGAAAATGAACATGACAATGATGATCGTCACGCCGATAAAACCGCTTTCCTCCGCAATAACCGCCAGAATGAAATCCGTATGAGGCTCCGGCAGATAAAATAATTTCTGCATGCCGTCGCCGATGCCCTGCCCCGTCACGCCGCCCGATCCGAAGGAAATCAGCGACTGGATGAGCTGGAAGCCGGTATTGTCCGCGTCTTTCCACGGATCGAGAAACGCCGTTAGACGCGCCATCCGGTATCCCTTGCTTATGATCAGCCAGATACCCACGGGAATAAAGGCCGCACCCAGAAATGCCAGATGGGTGATCCGGGATCCGGCCAGAGACAGCATCAAAAGCAGAATCGACATGATGATGACGACTGTGCCGAAATCCGGCTGAAGAATGATCAGTCCCATAACCACAGCCGTCACCGACAGGGGAATCAGAACGCCCCGGCTGAATTTTTTCAAGTGGCGCGCCTTTCTCGTCAGCAGATGCGCCAGGAAAAGCACCATGGCCACCTTGACCAGTTCCGTCACCTGAAAGGAAAACACGCCCATATTGAGCCAGCGGGTCGCTCCGCCTCTTTTCATGCCGACATGCGGAATAAAAAGCAAAAGCAACAAAACCACGGAGATAATCACACCGGGATAGGCCGCCTTCTTGAGCAGTTCGTATGGAATTTTGGTCATGACAATCATGATCACCAGGCCGGCGAATACAAAAAACAAATGCTTTTTAAGAAAGAATTGACTGTCTTTGAATTTTTCCATCGCCAGAATGGAGCTGGACGAATAAATCATCGCCGTGCCCACGGTCACCAGAATCAGAGTGACCAGCAAAAGAATGATATCCGGCGTATTGGCGTCTTTTTTTGCAGCGTCCATTTAAAGATTCCTGACCACTTCCTTGAAATGATTCCCCCGCTCACGGTAATCAGCAAAAGCGTCAAAGCTCGCGCATCCCGGCGACAAAAGCACAATGTCTCCGGGTTTCGCGTCCTGATAGGCGCGAAGAACGGCCGCTTTCAGCGTCTCTTCCTTCGCAATCGGCGTCGTCCTGCCCAGTTGCGGCTCGATTTGGTCACGCGCCTCGCCAAACAGGATGACCTGTTTCGTTTTATCGGCCAGCATCGACTGCAGCGTGTCAAAATTTCCGTCTTTGTCCCGTCCGCCCAGAAGCAGAATCACCGGTGATGAAAAGGTTTGCAGCGCACGCACGACGGCATCGACATTGGTTCCCTTGGAATCGTCATAAAACGCAACCCCTCGCTTTTCCCCGGTAAATTCAATCCGATGGGACAGGCCCCGAAACTGCGACACCGCTTCCACGATGCTCTCCTTTGAACAGCCGCAGAAGCGCGCCGTCGCCACGGCCGCCATGACGTTCTCCGTATTATGCAAACCGGGAAGAGCGATCATGCCCGGCGGATAACGCTCATCGGAGGCATCGGGCCTGCTGTACACCAAAGAATCCTCCTGCACAGACAGGCCGGGCCGGAGCGGCCGGACGGAGCTGAACCGGACCACCGCGGTCCGTATCGATGCATCCAGACTTTCCTGATGCGGATCTTCGGCGTTCAGAACCGCCAGATCGTTTTCGCGCTGGTTTTCAAAAATTCTCCTTTTGATGCGGCGGTATTCTTCAAACGATCCGTGATAATTGACATGATCGCATGTAATGTTGAGCAGAACCGCGACATGCGGACGGAACGATTCAATCCACTGAAGCTGAAAGCTGCTGATTTCGGCGACGATGAAATCAGCCGTCTGCGCGGTGCCGGCATATTCGACGAGCGGATTCCCGATGTTGCCGCCGACAAACACTTTTTTGCCGGCCTGCGCCAGAATTTTGCCCAGCAGGGTGGCGGTGGTGGTTTTCCCGTTGGTGCCTGTCACGGCGATGATCGGCGCGCGGATGAACCGGTAGGCCAGCTCGATCTCGCTCAAGATCGAAATCTTTTTTTGCTGCGCCGCCGTCAAAATGGGATGATGGGGGGGGATCCCCGGAGACGGTACCACCAGATCCACGCCGTCCAGGCAGGTCTCGTCATAGCGTCCGACGGCAAGCCACGGCTGATGGGCGATTTGCTCGAACTCCCCGCTCCACCGGACCCGGGGTTTCTCATCAACAGCCACGACCGCGGCGCCGTTTCTGCCCAGAAACGCGGCGGCGGCAACGCCCGTTTTCCCCATGCCGATCACGGCTATTTTCCTGTCTGCCAGTCGCATGTTTCCTCTACCGTAACTTCAGTGTGCTGATCGCCACAAGCGCCAGCAGGATCGCAATGATCCAGAAACGGACAATGACCTTCGGCTCCGCCCAGCCCTTGAGTTCGAAATGATGATGGATCGGGGCCATCTGGAAAATTCTTTTCCCTCCCGTCAGCTTGAAATAACCGACCTGGAAAATGACGGAAAACGTCTCCATCACAAAAACACCGCCGACAATCGCCAGAAGAATTTCCTGTTTGGTGATGACGGCCACGGTTCCCAGCGCGCCGCCCATGGACAGGGATCCGACATCGCCCATGAAGATTTCCGCCGGATGGGCGTTAAACCACAGGAAGCCCAGCGCCGCGCCCATAAACGCTCCGCAGAACACGGACAACTCGCCCGCGCCGGGCACATAGGGAATCTGCAGATAATACGCAACCTTGATGTTGCCGGCGAAATAGGCAAACAGCAGATACGTGACAAAGCAGATTCCGGCGGGCCCGGTCGCCAGACCATCCAGCCCGTCCGTCAGATTCACGGCGTTGGCCGCGCCCACGATGATGAAAACGCACAGCAGGATATAGCCCCAGCCCAGATTGGGCAAAACCGTCTTAAAGAAAGGAATCGTTACCTGTGTGCTGAACCCCGGCTTGAAATACAAAACGGCGCCGACGAACAGGGCGATCAATATTTCAGCGGCCAGCCGGACTTTTCCGGGCACTCCCCGGGAATTTTTAACGGCCAGTTTCCTGTAATCGTCCAGAAATCCGATCAGGCCGAATCCGACCGTAACCAGCAGCGCCAGCCAGATATACATCACGGAAAGGTTCGCCCACAGGATCGTGGAAACCGTCACCGCAAAGATGATCAGCATGCCCCCCATCGTCGGCGTGCCCTTCTTGACCAGATGCGTTTGGGGGCCATCTTCGCGGATCTGCTGATCAATCTGCATCTTTTGCAGCTTTTCAATAAACCATCTCCCCAGAACCAGACAGATCAGGAGGGCTGTGATGGAGGCGAAGATAGTCCTGAACGTGATGTAGCGAAACACATTGAAGGATGAAAACACTGTGTGCAGAGGATATAAAAATTCGTAAATCACTTTTTTTCTCCCGGCCTAAAGCGCCGCCGCGCGATCTTCGGCTTTTTTGACGCCGATTTCTTCGGCCAGCCGCGCCGCCAGCCTGTCCATTTTCATCCGCCGCGATCCCTTGACCAAAACCCAGTCGCCTTTGCCAAGCTTCCTTTTTAAAAAAGCCACGGCTTCCTCATCGTCTTGCAAAAACAGAATCTGCTCCGCGGCCAGCCCTCCCTCCCGCGCTCCCTCGGCCATTGCCTGCGCAAATTCTCCCTGAAGGAAAACCGCCGCCACGCCGATGGTCGCCAGAAGCAAGCCGACCTTCCGGTGCATTTCCGGCGCGGCATCGCCCAGTTCCAGCATATCGCCCAGCAGCACGAAAGCGTTGTGCGAATTCATCAGATCCCTGAGCGTCAGCAGCGCCTCCCGCACGGATGCGGGATTGGCATTGTAGGCATCGTTGATCAGATACGCGCCGTTTTGCAGGCGGAGGATCTCCATGCGTCCGCCGATCGGCTGAAATCCCGCCAGACCCCGCCGGATCGATTCGGCCCCGACGCCGCAGGCCAATGCCGCGGCGGCGGCGGCCATCGCGTTGTAGATGTTGTGGATGCCCGCAATTTTCATGCTCACCTTGTGTGCCTGCCCGTTCATCAGCAGATGAAAGCTCATCCCCCGGGCACCGTTTTTGCGGATGTCGTTCACGCCGACGTCAGCGCCGGCGCTCATGCTGAAGGTTACGCGCCGTCCGGACCACCGGTCGGCCGCCTGGCGCACCGCTTCATCGTCCAGATTCACAACGGCGACACCGGTTGAATCCATGTGCAGCCATAAATCGCCTTTTTCCTCCCGCACGGCCTCCACCGAGCCGAACCCCGCCAGATGCGCGGGACCGACATTGGTAATCAGACCGATGTCCGGCGCGGCGATTTGTGTCAACCTTTTGATTTCGCCGCGTGTGTTGGTCCCCATTTCCAGGACGGCCACCTCGTGCTGATCCGTCATCCGGAAAAGCGTCTGCGGAAGACCAATCAGATTATTGAAGTTCCCCTCCGTCCGGAGAACCTTTTTCTCCTGCTGCAAAATGCAGGACAGCATTTCGCGGGTGGTGGTTTTGCCCGAAGACCCGGTCAGCGCGATGACGGGAATGGAAAAACGCAGCCGGTGCGCATGGGCCAGATCTCCCAGCGCCCGCAGTGTATCCGCCGCTTCAATCACTCCGATCCGCTTATTCGCCGCCTCGACCCTGATTTTGCCCGCATCGGCCACCAGGACGCCGTCGGCTCCGTCTTCCACGGCCTTAGCAACGAAGGCATGTCCGTCAAAATGCTCCCCGGTAAGGGCAACAAAAAGATTGCCGGGGCGGATTTGTCTGGAATCGGTGGAAATGCCGTAAACGGTTTGATCGCCGTCTCCCGCCACCAGGCGTCCGCCGGTTGCGGCCAGCACCTGCGTCAGCGAAAACGCCGGAGACATCCGTCCGGAAAACTTCAACCGCAATGCCCGCGCAGCAACCAATCTATCGTCAAACGGCACTTTTTTTGTTCCCAGAATCTGATAATCTTCATGGCCTTTGCCCGCGATCAGAACGATATCCTGCGGCTCGGCGATCCGGACAGCGGCTTCGATGGCGGCCCTCCGGTCGGCCAGTAACGCGTAGGTGCGCCCGGCGGCGTCAAACTCCAGCCCTTCCGGCGAAACTTTTCTTGTCCTGGTCCCGTCGATCCCCGCTTCAATTTCACGGATGATCTCCAGCGGATCTTCACGTCTGGGGTTGTCCGACGTTACAATCGTCAGGTCACTCCATGTCGTCGCAATGCTTCCCATCATCGGTCTTTTGGCGCGGTCGCGGTTGCCGCCGCAGCCGAAAACCGTCAGGATTCTTTTTTGCTTCAATCCATGCAAATTCCGGAGAACCTGCTCCAGGGCGTCCGGCTTGTGGGCGTAATCGACAAAAACATGAACACCGCCCGAAGGGACGATCCTTTCCAGGCGTCCGGGAACAAACGACAGGCTCTGAATGCCTGCCGCAATGGACCGAGGTCCCGCTCCCAGAACCGACGCGGCGGCGGAAGCAGCCAGAATATTGGACAGGTTGAATTCGCCGATCAGTCCGGAAACCACAGGAATTTTCCCCCCATCCATGAGGATATCCGCCTGGATCCCACGCAGCGAAACGACCGCGCGCTCCGCGCTCACCCCTCCGGTATTCTCCAGACCGTAAGACAGAGCCGGAACGGATATCTCGCCCATCAGCTGCCGCCCCCGGGGATCGTCCGTGTTGATCACGGCTTTACACGGCAGGTTTTTCCGGCTTCGGGGCAGTAATTCGGCAAACAACCGCTTTTTTGCCAGGAAATAATCTTCCATGTTCCCGTGGTAATCCAGGTGCTCCGGGCTGAGGTTGGTAAAAACAGCCAGATCAAAGTCGCAGTCGTCAACCCTTTTCAGATCCAGCGCATGTGACGAGATCTCGGCAATCACGTGCGTAACCCCGGCGTCGGACATTTCGCGCAGAATTTTCTGCAGGTCATACGATTCCGGCGTCGTGTTCGGAGCGGGCAATGATTTGCCGTTGTAGCGGTAATTGACGGTCCCCAGAACACCGCAGCGAAAACCGGCGGCCGTCAGGATGGATTCCAGCAGATACGACACGGTGGTCTTCCCACTGGTCCCCGTAATGCCGACCAGGGTCAGACGGGAGGACGGGTCGCCGAAATAATTTTTAGCGAGCATGCCCAGCGCGCGGCGGCTGTCGGAAACCTGAATGGCCGTGACCCCGCCGGGAATCTCGATGTCTTTCTGATGGACAACGAAACGCGCGCCCCGCTTGATGGCCCGGCCGATAAAGTGGTGGCCGTCAAAGGCAAGGCCCGGAATCGCGACAAAAAGCGACCCCGGGCAGCACGAGTCTGCAACATAGCAAATCGATGAAACATCACCTTGCGGATCCGTTTCCGTCCGGACCGTCCGGACTCCCTGTAGTAATTGACGAAGCTCCATCATCCCTCAGTTTTTCATCTCAAAAAAAACTCTGCAAAGGCGGTCCTCATCCAAAAGCGCACCGGGCGCAGGAATTTGCTGCATCGCCCAGCCGTTGCCGGATACCCGTAGCTCGATCGACCGGGATTTCGCCATTTTCAACGCCTCGCGAATGGTCAATCCTTTGAAATCCGGCATACGGGATTCATCATCGATCTCATCGCCTGCGGCCGCCAGGTCATCTGCCAGGGAGGCATCCGCCGAAACCAATTGCAGATTATGGATCGGCTGGGGGTCAAACGCAGGGGTTTCGCGAATGTGCGTCTTAAAACAGTTGAGAATCTGCTCGCCGATGTTTTTAAACACCGGCGCGGCGGCTACGCCCCCCCATTTGTCCCGCTGCGGCTCATCCAGCATCACCAGAATCACCACTTGCGGATTGTCCGAGGGGAAAAATCCGATAAACGATGTCCGCACCTTTTCCGAGGAGTAAGCGCCCCGCTTAAAATCATATTTTTGCGCTGTTCCGGTTTTGCCGGCTACGGCGACATTCACAATATGGGCTCTCTTGCCGGTGCCGTCTTCGGCGTCAACCACGTCAGTCAGCATGGCCGTCATGCGCCTGGCCGTATCGGGAGAAACCACCCGGCGCACGGTCTCCGGAGCGAACATCTTGACGGGCTGATTATTTTTATCGGTGAATCCTTTCACGACATAGGGTTTCATGAGAACCCCTCCGTTGGCAATCGACGACAGCGCAGTGACCAGCTGAATGGCGGTGACGGAAACGCCCTGACCGAAACCGATGTTTGTCGTATCCACCCGCGTCCAGTTCTTGACGGGCCGAAGAACACCCGCCGCCTCGCCCAACAGGTCAATTCCCGTCCGGCCGCCAAAACCGAATTTTCTGATATACGAATAAAACTTCTCCCGGCCGAGCTTTTCGGCGATTTTGGCGGAGCCGATGTTGCTGGAGTATTTAATGATATCCCGCACGGCAAGATAACCATGTTTCTTGTAATCGGCCTCGCGAATCACACGGTTGGCGACCCGATAATGTCCATTCTCGCAGTAAAACCGGTCCGACTCCTTGACGACTTTTTCTTCCAGAGCGGCGGCGACCAGAAAGGGCTTGAAGGTTGATCCGGGATCGAAGGAGTCGGTGATGGCGCGGTTTCGCCAGGCTTCCGATGTCAGCCCCTTGATGTTGTTGGGATTGAATCCTTTTTCATTGGCCATCGCCAGAATTTCTCCCGTTTTCGGATCCATGACAATCGCGACGCCGCCTTTCGCTCCTTTCTCCAGCACGGCGTCTTTCAAATGCGTTTCCGCCAGATACTGGATTCGGCTGTCAATGGTCAAAACCAGATTGGCGCTTCCGCTTTTGGCAGAGGCATCATGTTCGACGTGCACAAAGAGTTTTTTCCCCTTGGCGTCCCTGGCCCACGTCAGTTTTTCCGGCGTCCCCCGCAAATATTGGTCATACTTTTTTTCCAGGCCCTCCAAGCCCTCGGCGTCAAATCCGGAAAACCCGATCAGATGCGCCGCCAGTTGCCCGTTCGGATAAAAACGCTTTGGCTCCTTGATCAGAAAAATCCCTTCCAGGTTTGCGGATTCAACCATCAACGCCTGCTGTGAAGAAATCTTTCTGGCCAGCCAGCAGAAACTCCTCGGCTCCGAAATCTTTTTCAGCACGGCCGACGGGTCCAGATTCAAAATGAACGCCATCTCCCGGGACACTTTCGTCCGATCACTGATTCTTGTCGGATCCGCACACACGGAATCAGCCAGCACCGACATGGCCAGCTTCTCACCGTTGCGGTCATAGATCATGCCTCGCTCGGAATGAATGGGGAGCGTGGTGGTGTGCTGCCGGACAGCCAGCTTTTTCAACTTCTCGCCGGATAGGACCTGCAGCTGAAAAGCGCGGGAAAGCAATGCAATGAACAGAATCAAAAAAATCGCCAAAATGCTGGCCAGACGGAATTTCAGCCATTTTTTCGAGTCTGCAGCCATGGTCACTTCCCCGTTTGTTTTAAAACAATCACCTGCTGCGCCGTGGGATAGGTCATCTGCAGTTTCGTCCGGGCGATATCTTCAATCCTCTGCGGCGACTTGAGCATCGCCAGTTCCAGCTTCAATTTTTTCTGTTCTTCCAGTAAATTTTCTTTGGCGTTCAATGCCGCGGCGACATCATATTCCATTTTGGTCATCCGGATGTGTGAGCCGACATAAATCAACGCAACAAACATGAGGACAAGAGCTACGACGATAAAGGTCGGATACTTCACGCCAAAGGAAGCGGCGTCGGCTTCTTTAACGAGCCGGCCCCGTGCCATCGTCTGAGTGCCTGCTGTCAGCGCCATCTTAAATCCTTTCTGCTACGCGCAGTTTTGCGCTGCGGGCCCGAGGGTTTTTCCGGACCTCCTCCCGGGACGGTATCAACGCTTTGCGCGTTAAAACTTTTACGACGGCCTGTCTGTGGCAAACGCAGCGGGGAATATCTTTGGGGCAAACACAGTCCGCCGCCAGATCAAGAAAGGTATGCTTCACGATCCGGTCCTCCAGAGAGTGAAACGAAATCACCCCCAGACGGCCGCCAACCGAAAGCGCGCGGGCGGCGGCTTCAATACCCGGAGCAATGACCTCCAATTCACGATTGACGGCTATCCGGATCGCCTGAAAGGTTCGCGTGGCGGGATGAATTTTCTGATGCTTCATGCTTTGCGGCATCACCTGCGCGACCAGCTGTGCCAGTTCTGTCGTGGTTTCGATCGGCGAAACCTGCCTCTTTCTGCATATTGCCCCGGCGATTCTCGCAGCCATTCTCTCTTCTCCGTACAACCGGATCACCTTTTCCAATTCGGACGGTTTAAAACCGTTGACAATATCATAAGCGCGAAGCTTTTCATTCCGGTCCATTCGCATATCCAGCGGGGCCGGTCGGCCGAAACTGAATCCTCTGTGCGCCTCATCGAGTTGATGAGAGGAAACGCCCAGATCCAAAATCACACCATCCACTTTTCCAATGCCGAGTCCGCCGAGCACAGAGGTCAGATCGGCAAAGTTCCCCTTGACGAGCGTGACGCGCGATTGAAAAGGCTCCAGCCTCTGCCGGGCGGCCAGGATCGCTTCCGCATCCCGATCGATCCCGATCAGGCGTGCCTGGGTGTTCTCCAGGATCGCCAAAGCGTGCCCTCCCCCGCCAATCGTGCCGTCCACGTAAATCCCTGTTTTGCTTCCAGTCAGCCACGACAGCACTTCCTCTCTCATCACCGGTTCATGAGTGAAACCGGTCGTCATGGTTATATCCCCAGGCTCTCGGCGATTTCGTTATCCCTGTCTATTTTCTCGCCGGCCTCTTTGTTTCTTTCTTCAAATTTTTCTCTGGGCCAGATTTCAATGTTTTTCAACATGCCCACCAGAACAACGTCTTTTTCCAGATTGGCATATTCCCGCAGGGACGGCGGAATCAGCACCCGTCCCTGACCATCCAGAGCGCAGTCCACCGCTCCGGACATAAAAAACCTTTGAAAATCACGAATCTTTTTATCCAGGATTCGCCGCTTTAATACTTCTTCTTCGATGAGCAGCCATTCCGCGTAGGGGAACACGATTAAATACCCGTCCCAGTTCGTGATGACCATTTTATTGTCATAATGCCCGGCGAAGGTATCGCGGAATCTGGACGGGAAGATAACTCTTCCCTTTTCGTCGATAGTGTGGTGATAATGCCCACGAAATACAGACATAACGCCCCTTCCCTCCACAATAAGCCACTTTGCTCCACTGGCCCGACTATAAAGAGGGAAAAACACTTTGTCAAGCAAAAAATGTATCTTTTTTGATAATTAAATAATTGAATATCACTGAGAAAATGGGATTACAAATCGGTGGGGCCTTGACGGTTTGCAAAATTAACAGTCCAAGGGTGCAGGAGAAAAATGCAACATTCCTGAACGTGGCAGAAGCATGAACCGGTTTTTAATTATATAATTAATTATATTATACAGATAGGCACATGTGTGCCGGCTATTGAACAGCTTTTTCGGCTTTCTCTTCCCGGTTGGTTATGTTGCGAAAACGAATCGTTGCGTCATGATGGGCCACAAGCGACGACGAAAAGTGGTGGGTGCCGTCCCTTTTGGAAACAAAATAGAGGTAATCCACTTTTGCGGGTTGAAGGACCGCCTGAAAAGAATCCAGCCCCGGGCTGGCAATGGGCCCGGGCGGTAAACCGCGAATCAGGTATGTATTGTAAGGAGATTTCCGTTTATAGTGGGACCTCAACACTTTCCCCTTGAAATCCTCGAGGTCGTAAACCGCCGTCGGATCAGACTGGAGAGGCATTCCCTTTTTTAAACGATTATAGAAAACCGCTGCAATCAGCGGTTTCTCTGCAGCATAGCCGGATTCTTTTCCTATCAGCGATGCAAAGGTTACAAACTGATTGACATCCAGACCTTTTTGCGCGGCCTGGCGAACCATTTCCGGCGAAACCTTGCTATGAAATCGTTCCACCATGATGCGCAAGATCTTCCGTGTGCTCATGGACCGATCCAGAAAATACGTATCGGGAAAGAGATACCCTTCCATTGAAGAACTCTGGATGCCCAGGGATGACAAGAATCCCGCATCCTGCGATAATTCAAAAAAATCCTTTTCACTGATCAATTTGTATTCCATAAGGCGCAAAGCAACCTGCGAAAGCGAACTGTCTTCGTAAATGATTACAGAATATTTTTTAATGTCTCCATGAAGCAGCTTGTCCACCAGACGATAAGGAGTAATGTTTGCAGCAAATTCATACTCTCCGGCGCGAGCTAATCGGGCTCCGCCTCTCACGGTTACCAAGGCATGAAACAAGAACCGGTTTTGAACCAGATCGGCGTCATGGAGGATTTTGATGATTTTAATCAGGCTGGCACCGGTCGGAATATCCACCACAACGGTTTTTTCTCCCGCCGAGCAAATCGGCGTCACGGAATAAATGAACAGAAAAGCGCCAAACAACACAGCCACGATCGCGGGGAAGGATAAAACATAACATATCATTTTGCTTTTCTTCAACTTCATCTAGTCATACCATCCGCTCAAAAACATCGTCCGGCAGGTGAAGCCCTGTGCGCTTAATCTTTTTCGCATTTGCCGCCAGCATCCAGATAACTTTGCAAAATAAGACAAGCCGCCAGCTGATCGACCTTTTCCTTCCTCTTCCGCCAGTGGACGCCGGAGGTCCGCAGAATGTCTTCCGCTTCTTTTGTGGTCAGGGTTTCCGGCCATTTCATCACCGGCAGCAGGAAGGTTTCAGCAAGCCATCGGGCAAACCGGCTGACTTTTTCACATTGAATGCCTTCCGAGCCGTCGATGTGCAGCGGATAACCGACGACAATTTTCTGAACCGAATAATGGCGAATCCACTGACGAAAGATTTCCAGGTCGTTTTTTTTTGTTTTACGAATCAGCGTGGGAATCCCCTGAGCGGTCAGACCCAGCTCGTCGCTGACGGCTAAACCGATTCGTTTTTCGCCATAATCCACACCCAGAATGCGCAAAGACCACCTCTTTGTCGGTTTTCCTAACAATTCCGCATTGTATTTTCAAGAAGTAAATCATGATCCGCTCCGAAAGGCAGACGCTTGCATAAATATCATGTTGTTAAAATGACGGGAGTTTGTTATTTGAAACTATCTTGAAAAGCGAACCCGCGGGAAGAAGCATGCAACATTTCGTTTTGGGAACAGCCGGCCACGTAGATCACGGAAAGACATCGCTGATCAAAGCCCTTACGGGCGTTGACACCGACCGTCTCAAGGAGGAAAAGGAAAGGGGCATTACCATCGAGCTGGGGTTTACCTCGCTCGCGCTTCCCTCCGGCCACACGCTGGGCATCGTCGATGTCCCGGGGCATGAAAAGTTCATCCGGAATATGGTGGCTGGCGCGGCGGGCATCGACCTGGTTTTGATGGTCATCGCCGCGGATGAAGGCGTCATGCCGCAAACGAGAGAGCACCTGCAGATCTGCTCGCTGCTGGGCATTACCACCGGCCTAGTGGCGCTCACCAAAACCGACCTGGTGGAGAAAGACTGGCTGGATCTGGTGCGCTCGGAAATCGCCGACTATCTGCAGAACACGTTTCTTGCCGGCGCTCCCATTGTGCCCGTTTCAGCGTCTCAAAAACAGGGCATCCCGGACCTGCTTGCTCAAATCGACAAGACCGTTTGCCAACTGCAGGAGAAAACCGATGACGGCATATTCCGTCTGCCGGTCGACCGGATCTTTACGATGAAAGGCTTCGGCACCGTCGTCACCGGCACGTTGATCTCGGATAAAATCAGCGTCGGGGAAGAGGTTCATATCCTGCCGGAAAACATTTTCGCCCGCATCCGGGGCATTCAGGTGCACAACCGGCCCACGGAAGAAGTCTTTTCCGGACAGCGCACCGCGCTGAATCTTCAGGGCATTGAAAAATCAACGCTCGAACGGGGCAATGTTCTGGTGCGGCCGCAGACCGTCCGGCCCACTCAAAGGCTGGATGTGTTTTTTGAATACCTCTCCTCCAATGCCCGTAAGTTGAAAAACCGTTCCCTGGTGCGTCTGCACACGGGCACAGCCGAAATCATAACGAGAATTGTTCTGTTGGACGCCGATGAACTTTCTCCCGGCGACCAATCCTTCGCCCAGCTGATTCTGGCGGAGGAAGACGTGGTGGTGGGAGGGGATCATTTCGTGCTGCGCAGCTACTCCCCCATCACCACCATCGGCGGCGGTCGGATTCTCGACCCGCAGCCCGGCAAGCACAAAAGGAAAAATAAAAAGATTCTGGACGATTTGAAAATCCTGCAAAGCGGCGCTTTGCAGGACAAAATTTCCGTTCTGCTGGACCGCGCCGGTTTCAGCGGCCTTTCGCTTCGGTTTCTCGCTTTTCGTTTGGGCGTATCCGTCAAAAAGGTCCGGGAAGCGCTGGAAAAATTATTTTCCGGCCGCCTCGCCATCCTGCTTCCGGGCGACGACACCACAGCGCTTTCCGCACGCCTGTTCGCCCATCTGGAGGAGCGCCTGATGAAGAGCCTCGCGGACTATCACACGAACCAGCCTTTAAAAGAAGGCATCTCCAAGGAAGAACTCAAGGCGGCGCTTCCAGAGGCGGTATCCGGAAAGCTGTTCAATATGGTACTTGCCCGTCTTATTAAAAAAGAACAAATTGCCAGCGATAAGGACCATATAAGGCTGGCAACTCATCAGGTGCGGCTGGCAGGGGAGGATGATGTTTTACGACAGACCATTGCATCGGTCTATCTTCAGGCGGGACTGGCGCCGCCTTCCCTTTCCGATGTGATGACTCGATTCAAGGACCAAAAGACCAGGGCGCAAAACATCGTCAGACTGATGATTAAAAACGGCGAGCTTATAAAAATCAATGAGGAGCTTTGTTTTGCGCGCACGGCGATGGACAAACTGCGTGAAGACTACAAGGCACAGCTTGTCCGGGACGGCCAGGCCACACCGGCGACGTTCAAAGATTTAACCGGACTGTCGCGCAAATACATCATCCCGCTCATGGAATATTTTGACGCCAGCAAACTAACGGTGCGCGTGGAAGACCACCGGCTCCTGCGGGAAAAACCCTGAATTCCATTTTTAAGAAAGGCGGTTTATTTGAACACCAAAGACATCTATCTTCAGGACATCCGGCCCGGCGACAAAATTGCCTCTTCCTTTCTGGTTGCGGAAAAAAGCATGGCCTTTTCCCAGAAAGGGTCGGCTTATCTGAACGTCCGGCTCAAAGATAAGACAGGGGAAGTCGACGGCAAGGTTTGGGACAATGCCGCAGCGCTGGACCGGGTCTTTAAAAAAGGCGACGTCATTTTCATTGAAGGCCGCGCGCAATCTTACCGCAACGCCCTGCAAATTTCGATTCTCACGGCCAGCACCTGCGCCCTGCAGGATGTCGATCCATCGGACTACCTGCCGGTCAGCAAGCTGAACACCGCGGAAATGTTTGAAGACCTCCTCGGATACGTCGGGACAATGCCTTCCGGGCCTCTGAAAGAGCTTCTGGACGCCTTTCTGAACGATGAAAAAACGGCCGGCCTTTTCCGCCGGGCGCCCGCGGCCAAAGGGTTTCACCACATCTATCTGGGCGGTCTGCTGGAACATACGCTTTCCGTGGTGCGCCTGCTCGACGGTGCCGCCAAACATTATCCCCAGTTGAACCGGGATCTGCTGATCGCGGGTGGCATCCTGCACGACATCGGCAAAATTTATGAATTTTCCTACGATGGGCTCATTGAATACAGCGACGAAGGCCGGATGATCGGTCATCTGGTCATAGGCGTGGAAATGATCAATAAAATGATAGAGACGATCGCCAACTTTCCCGAGCGGCTTGCGCTTGAGTTGCGCCATATCATTTTGAGCCATCACGGTGAATTTGAATTCGGCTCGCCCAAACGTCCGAAAACCAAGGAGGCGCTGGTCGTTCATTTCATGGACGATCTTGACGCCAAGCTCAACGGATTTGAAAGTTTTGTCGAAGCCGACGCCGCCAATACCGATTCGGAATGGACAGCCTACAACCGTTTTTTTGAGCGCTATCTATACAAAGGAAAGTAGGGAACTGCCGCCAGCGCGCTGCCGTCAGACCGCAAAGGGCCTTCCCCCTGCGGCAAAAGCCCTCTTTACGGGACAATCTCCGCCAAAGAATTCCGGATATGCTGATTGAAATTCGTCTCCCTGTCGTTGATTGCGTTCATCGGCTCCGGGTGGTTCGCGAAACCTGCAAACGCCGGGACTCCGAAAGCAGACAACCGGCCACGCAGATTTCCATGCAATTTCCATCACATGGCTCAACATGAACCGTCACGAAGGAGACGGGTTACCGATCTATTATGGTATGTTTCAATGAACAGGCTATCCCGTGGGAGGTGCCCACTGTCATTTCAGGATCGACCTTGATATGGAATTCAATAAAACGAAAATTCCGGCTTTGCGCGTCTTTAAGTGATGAAAACCATGGATCTCAGGTTTGTGGCTGACAATTACAGAACGGATCCACTTCTCTTCGTCCGAAGACAGCTTCACGTCCATCAGATCCCCGATCGCTTTGGCGCTCAACTCGTAAGCCGCCTTCAAAATAAACACGGCGACAAAGATTGCCGTGACCGAAGAGTGAACGTCGTCGGCCGGAAGATGCGATGTCTTGACGGAGAACAAGGCGATAACGGCCGCCAGGGTATCTATCCCGGAATGAATCGCCTCGGACAGAATGGACACGGAGCCGATCAACGCGCCGACAAAAACTTTTAAAAACACCAGGGCGGTATTGGAAGCGATCGACAACATCGCCACGCGTTCTTGAAACTGCTGGATAGAAGCCAACAGACAATCCCTCTTGTTCATTTTTTTCAACCCAGATTACGCAATAGGGTTCAATTTTGGAAGGGTTACAGGCAACGAGAAGCGTGATGTTTTGTCCCAAAGCCCGAGAAACCACTCCCGGCGTTTCATGGCCAGTGATAATTTTAGAATGCGACGGTTGCCGTCTTTCACCATGTAACCGCCCATAGCAAAAAGTTTGTATCGT
>MTBK01169957.1_pt1 | contig 27635 bp, 29 predicted proteins | sample 1535981 | NCBI WGS metagenome assembly MTBK01 (sample SAMN06109225, study PRJNA356200) | anaerobic digester metagenome | isolation source: biogas reactors fed with pig manure or primary and secondary sludge | place: Spain | collected 2016-06-30
CAACTCGGCGAACAACACCTCAAGGCGCTCAACAGGACTCAGCCCCGCAACCTCAGAAGCTGCAGCCGATGACATGACCCCATCATCGCAACCAGGTCTGACAAGAAATCACGTGTGCGCTCTCAGAGTTGCCCCGGCAACCGAACGGTGAACACGGTCCGTCCCGGTGCCGAGTCCAGCGCGATCTCGCCCCCGTGGGCGCGCACCACCGCCGCGACGATGGCCAGTCCTAGGCCGGTGGAGCCCTCCCGGCGCGACCGTGAGATGTCGCCACGGACGAAGCGCCCGAACACCTCCGGGACCAGCGAATCGGGGATGCCCGGTCCGTCGTCGGAAACCGTCAGCACGGCCGAGTCTGCGTCGGTCCGCAGAGCCACCGTCACCGTGGTGCCGGCCGGCGTGTGGACCCGGGCGTTGGCCAGCAGGTTGGCCGCCACCTGATACAGCCGTGCTTCGTCACCGGTGACCAGGACGGGATCGTCGGGCAACTCCAGATTCCACCGCTGTCCCGGGCCGGCGATATGGGCGTCGCCGATCGCGTCGGCGCACAACCGGGACATGTCGACGGTGCTGTGTTCGAGAGGACGACCGGAATCCAGTCGGGCCAGCAGCAGCAGGTCCTCGACCAGCCGCGTCATTCGGTCGGCCTCGGACTCCACCCGGCTTATCGCGTGCGTTACGTCGGCGGGCAACTCAGCCCGATGCCGTTGCGCCAGTTCGGTGTAGCCGCGGATGGCGGCCAGTGGGGTGCGCAACTCGTGGCTGGCGTCGGCGACGAACTGCCGCACCCGGCTTTCGCTGGCCTGTCGGCTCGACAGGGCCGCAGCGATGTGATCGAGCATCCGGTTGACGGCCATGCCCAGCCGGCCCACCTCGGTGTTGGGGTTGGTGTCGGCATCGGGGACCCGCATCGGCAGCCTCACCTCGCCGCGGTCCAGGTTCAGTTCGGCGACGTCGGCCGCCGTGGCGGCGACGCGGTCCAGCGGCAACAGGGCGCGGCGGATGATCAGCACACCCGCCGCGACGGCGACGGCCAACGCCAGGGCGGTGACCACCGCGAAGATCAGCGCCACCCGGGCCAGGGTCTGCGTGACATTGGCCATGCTCAGACCCACCACCAGCGTGGTGTCCGGTGACCTGCCCGGCGCCGACATCAGCCGGTAGCGGCCGAGGCCGTCGAGGCTGCGGGTGACCGGACCTCCGGCCCCGTCCAGCTGGGCCAATTGCGTTGTCGCGGTGCGTGATACGGAGGTCCGGTCGGCACCGCGATTCAGTGTTCCAGCCGCGATCACGGTGCCGTCGTCGACCACCGCCGCGACCATGCCCACCGGCTGGCCGGGGGCGTCGAGGAAGTCCGGCCCCGGTCCGGACTGCGGCATCGGCACGCCGTGCCATGGCGGCGGGGGCGGTGGCCGGCGCTCCATCATCGCCGAGCGCTGTGCGATGTGCATCAGCTGCTCGTCGAGTTCCCCGACCAGATACTGATGCAGTGCCAGCAGGGTGACCCCGGCGATGCCGACACAGACCCCGGCGAGCAGCGCCACCTGGCCCACCAGCAGCCGGGCCCGCAGCGAGGCGAACAGGCGGACGCTACGCCGCCGGCTTGAGGACATACCCGGACCCGCGCAGGGTGTGGATCATCGGCTCCCGGCCGCTGTCGATCTTCTTGCGCAGGTAGGAGATGTACAGCTCGACGATGTTGGACCGGCCGCCGAAGTCGTAGCTCCACACCCGGTCGAGGATCTGCGTCTTGGACAGCACGCGGCGGGGGTTGTGCATCAGGAACCGCAGCAACTCGAACTCGGTGGACGTCAGCGTGATCGAATCCCCGGCCCGGGTCACTTCATGACTGTCCTCGTCGAGTACCAGGTCGCCCACGACGATTCTTGAACTGTCGACGGACGCGGTGATCCCGGTCCGGCGCAACAGGCCGCGCAGCCGCAAGACCACCTCCTCCAGGGAGAAGGGTTTGGTGACGTAGTCGTCACCGCCGGCGGCCAGTCCGGCGATCCGGTCTTCGACCGCGTCCTTCGCGGTCAGCAGCAGTACCGGCAGTTCGGGGGTCTGAGCGTGCAGCCGACTCAACACCTCCAACCCGCTCATGTCCGGCAGCATCACGTCGAGGACGACCGCATCGGGCCGGATGGTGCGGGCCGCCGCCAGCGCTGAGGTGCCGTCGACCGCGGTGGTGATCTCCCAGCCCTCGTAACGCAGCGCCATCGACACCATCTCGGCCAGGACGGCTTCGTCATCGACCACCAGGACTTTGATCGGGCTACCGTCGCCCCGGCGAAGCGTGACCCGCTCTCCGCCCGATGACGTCATGGGTCAAGTATGGCCGCGGTGGTGGGCCGAACCTATGGCCCGGCTGTGCCCGCGCTGTGTAAGCGCGCCTGTATCGGATCCGGTACCGCGGCTCCATACACTTCTGCCGATGAGTCTGTTGGAGTTCATCGAGACGGTCGGCAAGAGCATGGACGCCGTCGGCGTCGCCGTGATCGCTCTCGGCGCGCTCGGGTCGGTCGTCGTCGCGGCCACCAAACTGGGCAAGAAGGTCGAAATCTATCGTCCGTTGCGGCGCCAACTGGGTGCCTCGATTCTGCTCGGACTGGAGTTCCTCGTCGCTGCCGACATCATCCGGACGGTGGCTCTCACCCCCGATCTGCGCAGCGTGTCGATATTGGGCGCGATAGTCTTGATCAGGACGTTCTTGAGCTACTCCCTGCAACTCGAGGTCACCGGATACCTGCCCTGGCAGGGCGCCAAGGCGCGTGAGGAGCAGCAGGCCGCGCCCGGCGCCTCGTCGACCACCCCTGCGGCCACGGCATGACCCGGCGCGAGCGCCGCCAGCGCATCATCGACGCGCTGCGCAAGGATCAGCCGGCGCCGCTGAACTCCCCGGATCACTACAACCCGATGGAGGTCGCGGCGATGCTGCGCGATATCGGCATCGCGCTGGTGGAGGTCGCCCAGCCGACCCCGGTCGTGGAGGCCCGGCTGCAGCAGATCGCGTCGCGCTACACCTCCGAAGCCGTGCGCGTCGTCGTCCTGCCCACCATGCTGTTGATCCAGATCGGCGAGGACGGCTACCAGATCGAAGGGTCCACGCACTCGTCCCTGCAACTCGACGCCGCCGGACGGATCGACGACATCGCCGGCCTGGCCGGCGCGGGGGCGATCAGCCCGACCGACGCGATCAAGGCGGTCAACGCCGCGCGAAACCTGCGGCCCAGATTCGGAAGCCTGTCCACGATCATCGGATACGCGGTCACCACAGTCGGTTTCGGCATGGTGATCAATCCGACCTGGGCCGCTCTGCCGGGATACCTGCTACTGGGGCTGGTCGTCGGCGCGGTGGTGCAGATGAGCCGGCCCTTCCCGTCGCTCACACCTGTCCTGCCGACCATCGCTGCTGCGATCGTCACCGTGATGGCGATCGAGTTCGTCGACGCCACCGCCAACGACGGGCTGCTCCGGGTCATCAGCCCCGCGCTGGTGGCGACCTTGCCCGGTATGTCGCTGACCATCGGGGCGATGGAACTGGCCAGCTCCCAGATCATCTCGGGCGCCAGCCGGTTGGTGTACGGGATGTCGCAGTTGGCACTGCTGGTGTTCGGGGTTTCCATCGGGGTTCACATCGCCGGGGAGGTGTCTCCGCAGACCCCGTCGGCGGTGATGGGTCCGTGGTCGCTGTATCTGGCGATCGTGGTGGTCTCGCTGGGTCTCTACGTCTATCTCTCCGCTCCCCGCGGGTCGTTGTGGTGGCTGATGGCCGCGATCGGGGTGGCGTTGCTGGCCCAGGCGGCGGCCGGAACGGTCATGTCTGCCAGTCACTCCGGTTTCGTGGGTGCGATCGTCGCGGTGCCGTTCGCGATGCTGGCCGCCCGAATCAAGACCTCACCGCCGGCCATCGTGATGATGCTCGCGGCGTTCTGGTCGCTGGTGCCCGGCGCGCTCAGCTTCGAGGCGGTGGGCGAGGCCGCCGCCGGTGGTGGCCCGGGCGCCACCAGCCTGGCCGTCACCGGGGCGGCCATCCTCTCGATCGCGCTGGGAACCCTGGTCGGGTGGACCGTGTTCCACACCATCGACGCCAGGTTGCCGTGGTCGAAGGGGTTGGGTCACCAGTCGTGAGGTAGCTTCGCCTTCGTGGCGGACCTGACCCCTGATCTGGCGAGAGTGGCCGATTGGATGTCCGGGCAGGGCCTCGGGGAGGGGCCGCTGGAAGGCGTCACCGAGATCACCGGCGGCACCCAGAACATCATGCTGCGGTTCACCCGGTCAGGCCGTGAGTACGTCTTCCGTCGCGGCCCGCAGCACCTGCGGCCGGTGAGCAACAGCGTCATCCTGCGCGAGACCCGGGTGCTGCGGGCACTGGCCGGCACCGATGTCCCGCACGCCGCGCTGATCGCGGTCTGTGCGGACACCGCGATCCTGGGTGATGCGGTGTTCTACCTGATGGAACCGGTCGACGGATTCAACGCCGGAGCCGGGTTGCCGGCCCTGCACGCCGCCGACGCGGCCGTCCGCCACGGTATGGGATTGTCGATGGCCGACGCCGTGGCCCGACTGGGTGCCGTCGACCATGTCGCGGTCGGCCTGGGTGACTTCGGGAAGCCGGAGGGCTTCCTGGATCGTCAAGTGCCGCGTTGGCTTTCGGAACTGGAGTCCTACACGCAGTTCGACAACTACCCCGGACCCGACATCGGTGACGTCGATTCGGTCGCGACGTGGTTGCGCGATCATCAGCCGTCCAGCTTCAGCCCCGGCATCATGCACGGCGACTACCACGCCGCCAACGTGATGTTCTCGCGCACCGGTCCCGAGGTGGCCGCCATCGTGGACTGGGAGATGTGCACCATCGGCGACCCGCTCTTGGATCTGGGCTGGATGTTGGCCACCTGGTACCGGCCCGGCCAGGAGCCGGTGCTGCCCAACGAGTTGATGACGGCCGGCGCTCTGGCGAGCCCGGCCGAACTGGTGGAGCGTTACGCGCAGAACACGGCCCGGGACCTGTCCGCCATCGACTGGTACACCGTGCTGGCCTGTTTCAAGCTGGGCGTCATCCTCGAGGGCACCAACGCCCGGGCCGGGGCCGGTCTGGCGCCCCGGGAGGTCGGTGACATCCTGCACACCGCGACCGTGCGACTGTTCGAGCGGGCGCAGATGATTATGGAGGGCGAATCGTGATCGACTTCGAGATACCGGCCGAGGTTGCCGCCCGGCGCGACGAGATCCGCGCCTTCGTCGCGGAGAAGATCGTGCCCTTCGAGCGTGACCCGCGGCTGACCCGTCACGGGCCCAATGAAGACCTGCGCACCGAGTTGGTGGGCCTGGCCCGCGACGCCGGGCTGCTGACGTTCCAGGCACCCCGGCGCTTCGGCGGCTGGGAGCCCTCGCACTGCGACCAGGCGGTGCTCTACGAGGCCGCGGGCTGGTCGACGCTCGGGCCGGTGGCGTTGAACTGCGCCGCCCCCGATGAGGGCAACATGTACCTGCTGGCCAGGATCGCCACCGAGAAGCAGGCCGAGGAGTTCCTGGTTCCGGTGATCGACGGGCGGCAGCGCTCGGTGTTCGCGATGACCGAACCCGGTGGCGCCGGTTCTGACCCCGATCAGCTCAGAACCGAAGCGGTGTTCGACGGTGCCGAGTACGTCATCAACGGCCGCAAGTGGCTGATCACCGGTGCCGACGGCGCGCGCACCTGGATCGTCATGGCCCGAGTCGTGCCGGATGAGCACAACGCCGGTGGCCCGACGTTGTTCCTCTGCGATGGCCGAACCCCCGGCATCGAGATCGAGCGGGTCATGGACACCATGGACCGCAACTATGTGCAGGGCCACGGTGTGGTGCGGTTCGACAACCTCCGTCTGCCCGCTTCGGCGGTCCTCGGGGAGGTGGGTCAGGCGCTGCGCTACGCCCAGATGCGACTGGCGCCCGCGCGGCTCACGCACTGTATGCGCTGGCTCGGCGCCGCCGAGCGGGTGCAGTCCATCGCCGTCGACCACGCCCGCACCCGCACGGCATTCGGCAAGCCGATCGCCGAGCACCAGGGCGTGGGTTTCATGTTGGCCGACAACGAGATTGCGATCCAGCAATGCCGCCTGGGCATCTGGTGGGCGTGCTGGACCCTGGACAACGGAGCCAAAGGACGGCACGAGAGTTCGATGGTGAAGGCCTACGTCTCCGAAGAACTGTTCAAGGTCGCCGACCGTTGCGTGCAGGTGCTCGGCGGCATGGGGATCTCCGACGAGACGCCGGTGGGGATGATCTTCTCCGATATGCGCGCGTTCCGGCTCTATGACGGACCCACCGAGGTGCACAAGTACGCGATCGCCCGGCAGGTGCTGCGCAGCCCGGCCGGAGGCTCGGCATGAGCGTTCTGGACCTGTTCCGCCTCGACGGCAAGGTCGCGGTCGTCACCGGCGCCTCCTCGGGCCTGGGGGTGGCCTTCGCGCAGGCCGTCGCCGAAGCGGGCGCGGACGTCGTGCTGGGCGCGCGTCGGGTGGAGAAGATGGCCGCGACCGCCGCTCTGGTCGAACGGGCCGGCCGCCGGGTGCGCACCTGTAAGACCGATGTGGCCGACCCCGAGCAGTGCCAGCAGTTGGTCGACGCGGCGATGTCCGAGTTCGGACGGGTCGACGTGCTGATCAACAACGCAGGGGTGGGTACCGCCGTGCCGGCGACCCGCGAGACGCCCGACGAGTTCTGCGCGGTGGTGGAGGTCAACCTGCACGGCTCCTACTGGATGGCGCAGGCCTGCGGGCGGGTGATGCAGCCGGGCAGCGCGATCGTCAACATCGCCAGTGTGCTGGGCCTGACCACGGCGGGACTGCCGCAGGCCGCCTACAGCGCCTCGAAGGCCGCGGTCATCGGCATGACCCGGGATCTGGCTCAGCAGTGGAGCGGGCGCAAGGGCATCCGGGTCAACGCGCTGGCGCCGGGTTTCTTTGCCAGCGAGATGACCGATGAGCTCAAACCGGGGTACCTCGAGGGCTTGCTGCCCCGGGTGATCATGGGTCGGCTCGGCGACTCTGCCGAGCTGGCCGCCACCGCGGTCTGGCTGGCCTCGCCGGCCGCCGGCTACGTGACCGGGCAGACGATCGTGGTCGACGGCGGGATGACCATCGCCTGAGCGCCGCCGGTGGCCGCCCCGGGGCGGATGACCGGCCACCCGGGTTTGCCGCTATCCTCCCGGGGTGACTGTTGGAGAACACGTTCGGAGATCGCTGGACCACTGGAGCGCCAAGGAGTGGAGCAAATCGGTTTCGCAGGCGTTCGACGCCGTTGCCGAGACCGGGCGCAAGCGGTATCCGACCCTGGGGGTGGCCGCCCGGTTCAAGCGGACCCTGCGCGACGAACTCGACGTCTTCGGTGCCATGACCGCCTCGGACTTCGACTTCCGAGCCTCCCGATTCCCCGTCCCGGTGCAGACCGATATGCCCGACGGCCGGCCCGATATCGCCGACGTCCTGTACGGGGTGCACCGTTTCCTCGACGGCCATGAGGACGAACTGCCGGCCGGCTGCGAGATCACCCCACACGCCGACGGGGTCCCGATGTTCCACGTCTCCCGAGGCCGGCTGCGGCTGCGGGCGTCAGCTGCGCTGGGCCTGCTGGCGGTCGCGGTCTTCGCCCCGGAGAACAAGGGCGAGGTCGTCCCGGACACCTACACGCTCGGCTGGCAGCAGCACATCTTCCACATCTGCGCGTGGTGGGGCTGGCGGGAGCACTTCCTGGAGATTGTCAGGACAGCCGCCGTGCCGCAGGTGGTGCTGGACTTCGGCCCCGAGTGGGCGCATTGGGAGCCGGTGAGCTAAGCCGCCGATCGTCAACGCTGGTTGGCGGCCTTGGGCTTTCGCGGCCCGCTCGCCACACCGCCGAGGTCGTCGTGCCGGCGATACGTCCGGTCGCCGCGGTTCCGGCGCAGTGCGTGGCCGGCGAACCTCTCGATGTTCCGGCGGCCTACGGATTCCCAGACCCGGTCGAGGCCGGGCACGAATCGCATCGGGTAGCGCAGGGTGAAGTTGGTTGCGACCATGCCCGCCACCATCACCTGCGCGATCTTGTTGTCGGGCAGGTGTAGGGCATCGGCGTTCGACGGCCCGAGTATCAATCTGCTGTAGGCGCAGAGTAATTCGGTGGTGACGGTCCTGGCTGCCTGAGCGGCGGGATGGCCGCTGTCGCCGACGGCCAACGGGCCCAGTGCGGCACGCAGAGCCTCGCCCAGGCGGGTGGAGTCGTCGTCCGGGCGGAACTCGTAGTCCGCCTGCAGCCAGAGCAGCCGCCAGGTGTCGGCTTCATCGGCGGGCAGTAACTCGGCGTCGACGCCCAGCAGGAATCCGACATAGCGCCAGAAGTGGTACAGCGCGTCCTTGTCGCGGCGGCTGAACTGCACCCCCAACGCCTGCGAGCCCACCACATTGCCCAGCGAGAACAGCATCAGAGTGCCGGCCATCGTGGACTGGTTGACCGGATGGTCCCAGTCGTCGAAATCCCAGTCGGGCCGGCGCGACATCCCGGCCCGCACCATGGCGTGCATGAGTCGCACCCGCAGGGTGCTGGTGAAGCCGGGGGCGAAACGCTCCAACGCCCCCGGCGCGGTGACGTCCACGGTCCAGGTCAGCGTCTCGGCGAGACGGCGCGGGGCCATCGCCTCCAGGTCCCCGGTCTGCACCAGGGTCTTGTCGGCTCGCGCGGCCAGGTAGCCGCCCATCAGCGAGAACATCGACATCGAGGTGAAGCCGGCAACCATGCCGATACGTGCCGTCACCCGTGCCGCATAATCGAGCTTCTTCTGGTTCACCCAGTACGGTCTGGCGTCCACGGCTGCGAAGAACGTCACCAACTCCGGCATCGGGTTGTCGACGGCGGCGATGCCGTGCTCGAGTGCCGTTTCGAACTGGGCCCGCCCCGCGCCGGCAGGCAGTCGGCGGAATGCCGCGACCAGGTCGTCGGCCAGTGGGTCGCCCATCCGGGCGAAAAGCCGATAGCGTTCGCGCTGCTCGGGGGTCGGCCGGATGTCACCCGGCGCCAGCATCCGTAACCCGATGTTGAACGGAAACTCCCGGAACAGCGGGGGATCGAGTATCGGGGTTTCGGTGGTAGGGGGCACCGAGCACCTCTTCCGGAAGTGGTGAGCACCTACATCAGGTGATTGTGGTGCTAGGCTTCACCAGATTTCTCGAATCGTCAAGAGGACACCCCGTGACATCCCAGGCGCCTCGCAGTTATGGCGGTGCCAGCGCGCAGCAACGCCGCGATCGACGCCGTGCCGCCTTGCTCGACGCCGCCCTGGATGTTGTTGCACTCCGAGGGGTCAAAGGACTTGGCGTGAAAGCGATCTGCACGACAGCGGGTCTCAACGACCGGTACTTCTACGAACAGTTCGGCACCTGCGACGACGCATTGATGGCGCTCAACGACCTGCTGATCGGGCAGGCGACCGAGGCCTTTGCGCAGGCGATCGCCAGCACCGAACCTGAGGCCCGCACCCGCCTGCGGGCCTGCGTGGCCGCCGCCTTCGACTTCGTGACCGTCGACCCGCGCCGCGGACGCTTTCTGATCGAGTCGCAGTCCACCGAGCAACTCCGCGCCAAACGGCGACAACTTGTCGCGACGCTGGCCGAATTCATGATGTCGGGGCGGCGGTTGCTCGGCCCCGAGGCCCCCTCGGAGGAGGACTCCCGGTTGATGGCGCTGACGATCATCAGCGGGGGACTCGATGTCGGAACCATGTGGTTGAGCGGTGACCTGGACATCGAACGGGACCGACTGATCGACTTCATGACCGAGTTCGTACTGTCGTCCACGCGGATGTCGACACTGCGGCTGTGACCAAAGTCCGGCTGACCTGGGCGAGATCGTGGCTAGCCCGATCCAGGCGGTGGGGCCTCGACCGGTGTCAGCGTCAGGGGTAACCAGTACGTGCCTGGGCCCTCACCGGCGCACCCCGGCGCGCCGACAACGAATGTCCGCTCGGCGTAGAACGTCCCGTCCGGCCGCGGGGCCAGGAAGTCTGAGCGGACGCTCGGCGCGGTGCCCCCGCGGTCGCAGTGGAAGGGGTAGTCGCTGGTCGATTCCCACCGGTCGTTGTTCCAGGTGTAGTCATACATCGCTGGAGCGTTGGGGTTCTGGGCGAGCTCGGTAAGCCGGTACCAATGGGCTACGCAGCCGTTCACGTCACAGTTGGTGGAGAACTGGCCGTACTGGGTGTCCGGTGGGGAGGCGGCCGGCCGTCCGTTGAAAGTCTGCCGCCCGTGGTCGATAAAGACGCTGTAGTAGCCGTAAATCGGGACTGGGTCGGAGCGCTCAGCCCAAGCGGTCGGTGCCGTCACCGATAGTGTGACCGCCGCCGCGCATGCCGTGATGCTCGCCGCCGCACCGTTCCCTCGCACGCAGCGCCTCTCCTGGGTTCGATGGTGGGCGTTGCTCACGCCGTCAGTGCGACGGAGGCCTCAGCGGTGTAGCAGAGGAACGTCAGTGTCTCGTCCAGATAGAGACTCACCGTGTCGCTGTCGTGGCTCAGGTAGCCGATCGATACGTCGGTGCCCAACCGGAGGTCGAAATCGCCGCCGCGGGTACTCAAGACGAAGGCACCGTCGATGGCCGGTGCCCAGATGATGTCACCCTCGATGAGTCGGTTGAGATGCTCGCGAATCGGATAGCCGTTTTCGGTGGTCTCGCTCACCAATGTGAAAGCCTCCGCAGAGAGGAGCACCGAGTAGGGGCCGTCGACCCCGGCCAGTCGGAGCGCGGACATCGCCTGCGTGATGGCGTCGGGGAACTCGCGGGCATCGTCGGGAAGTGACAACGGCTGATTGGAACTGCAGGCTCGAATTCCCTGGATCGACGCGGCGGCGTACCCCTCGAAGATCGCCCGGTCCTCGGCGAACGCGAGTTTCTTGGCCGCGTCTTTGACCGGATCCCAATCCGAGTCTTGCGAGCCGCGCTCGACGTCATCGATCGCGGTGCGCGACAGGGTGAACGGCACCCGCAGTCGAACGAGCGGTTGGGCATCGCGAAGGTGGGCGATCACGCCCGCTCCCGGTGCCGTGACGTCGCGCAGGTGCCCGGTACTGACGGCAGCGGTCGCTGAGCCGGTGGGGCCGTTGACGTCGACCACGCGTCGGCCGGCGATGTGCCGCTTGAAGGTTCGGCTGGCCTCCAATTCGATCTCCCGCCAGGCGGCTTCGGTAATCGGAGCGAGTTCGCGGTAGAGATTGTTCATCGGTGGTGTCCTTTCAGACTGCCGATCAGCAGGGATCCGTCGGGGGCGGTGGGGGAATCGGAGGTCGTGGCCGTTGCCACGGGGGCTGCGCCGGGAAGCGGTGGTGGATTGTCCAGGAAATCGGCTGTGGGAGTGAAGAACAGCGTCCCCGTGACGGCGGTGGAGAAGTCCAGGATGCGATCGGTGTTCCCGGGTGGGTCCCCGATGTACATGTTGCGCAGCATCCTCTCGGTGACCGCCGGAGTCCGCGAATACCCGATGTAGTAGGTCCCGTACTCAGACGTTCCTGCCCTGCCGAAGGGCATGTTGGCGCGCACGATTTGCAATTGGTTGCCGTCCGCGTCGTCGACCACATTCAGCGCAACATGGGAGTTGGCCGGTTTGACGTCGTCAGCGAGTTCGATGTCCTCGAGTTTGGTGCGGCCGATCACCCGCTCCTGTTCAGGAACCGGCAGGGCGTGCCACGCCGGCATGTTGTGCAGGTACTTCTGAACGTGCACGTAGCAGCCGCCGGCGAAGTGGGGATCCTCGGCGCCGATCTCGGTGGCGTGCGCCGCCTGTGCTCCATCCGGATTCTCGGTTCCGTCAACGAACCCGAGCAGGTCGCGGTTGTCGAAAAACCGGAAACCGTGTACTTCGTCGACGACGGTGACAGCGCCGTCCAGTGCGGAGAGCACCTGAGTGGCCAACTCGAAACAGAAGTCGAGCGATTCGGCACGCAGGTGGAAGAGCAGATCACCCGGTGTCGCCGGAGCGTGGTGGCGGGGACCTTGCAACTCCGGGAACGGGTGCAGTTCAGCGGGCCGCGGCCCGCTGAACAATCGGTCCCAGGCGTCGGAGGCGATCGAGGTCACCATGGTCAGGTGCTTGGCCGGGTCGCGGAAACCGACCGCGCGCACCAGACCGGCCAGATCGGCCAGTGCGTCGTGCACCCGGGCGTGTCCGCCCTCGTTGATGGTCGCGACGAGGAAGATCGCGGCAGGTGTCAGTGGTGCCAGCACCGGTTGGGTTCGCGGGGAGGACACGGGAGCACCCTAGCCCGTCATACGCGACAGCGGCAGGGTCGGCCCAGTGGGATCTCCGACACGCGCCCCGTCCGTTATCAGTCGAAGGTCAACTGAATCAAAGAGAAATCGTCCTCGAAGAACCCCGCCGGCGTCATATGCCGCAGTTCATCGACGAGGTCGTCGATCGACCAATCCGGTGATGCGGCCAGTCGGGTGGTGAGGCTTTTGAAGGCATTCAGCGACAGGTGGGTGCCGTCAGCGAGTATCTGCTCACTCGCACCGTCGCTGAAGATCAGTATTCGGCACCCGGGTGGGACGGAATAGCTGTCAGTAGTGAACTGTGTGTTCGCGAAGGCCCCCACGGGCAACGAGTTCGAGGGCAACTCCGTTGCGGTGGTGAGGCCTTCGGATCCGGAATGGAACGCGAAAGCGGGCGGTGCGCCGGCGTTGGCGTAGTGCAGCGATCGGGTATTCCGGTTGTAGATCCCGTACCACATGGTGAAGTAATGCTCGCTCTGCTGGTCCATCTGGAAGTGCCGGTTCAACTCCGTCAGCACCGCCTCGGGGGCGAGCAGGGTCTCGGTGTTGAAGGTTCTGGACCGCAGCAGGTTCTGCAGGGAGACCGCCAACAGGGCGGGTTCGATCCCGTGCCCGGACACATCGATGAGGTAGACCATCAGATGGTCGTCATCGACCCACAGGTAATCGAAGCAATCGCCACCCAACTCCCGGGACGGCAGGTATCGCGAGGACACGCTGACCTCCCCGGTGAGACCGCGAGGCAGGATGGATTCCACATACGCGGCAGCAGTGTGCAGCTCCTCGGTGATCCGCTGGTTCAGTAGGGCGTTGCGCTCGTTGGCCTCCACCGCGGCGGTGATGTCGGCGATCTGGGAGACGAAGTTCTCGACCCGACCGCGCTCGTCCCGGATGCAGCTCACCGAGAGGTCCCCCCAGATCAACCGGCCGTCGGCACGGATGTACTGCTTGAGCATCCGGTAGGACTCGAGTCGGCCCTCCCGAACGTCCTCGACCTTCTGCAGATCGGCGTCGAGGTAGTTGGGGGCCGTCAACTCCTGCCACGTCTTCGTCTTCAACGTTTCCGCGTCGTAACCGAAGAGCTGGCACAACGCCTCATTGACCTCCTCGAAGCGGCCTTCCGGAGTGATCAGGCACATGCCGATCGCGGCATTATCCATCGACCGGCGATAGCGGGCGTCCGCCACCGCCTGCAGGCGGCGGGCCTCCTCGAGTTGTTCGCGCATCTCCACGTCGGCGGTGATGTCGGCGACCTGAGCAATCAGGTGCTGGGGATCGCCATCTGCGTTGCGGAGCACGCTCAGCGACAGGTAGCCCCACACGCGGCGTCCATCGGCATGAAGGAACTTCTTGCGGGCCCGGTAGACACCGATCTCCCCGGAGATGACGGCCGGAATCGCGTCGAGTTCCGCTTCGAGGTATTCCGAGGAGGTGATGTCCTGCCAGCGCATTGTCGCCAGCGTGCTCGCGTCATACCCCACCAGATCGCACATCGCCTGATTGAACTGCACGAGACGGCCGTCCAGGTTGGCCAAGGCGGTGGCGATGATCGAGTTGTCGATGAGCCCACGCGCGAGGGCGTCGGCTTCCACCTTTTTGATGCGGGCCTCTTCGAGTCGCCGACGGGACTCGACCTGCTCGGTGATGTCGATGATCTGCCGGATCAGGTGCTCGACCTCGCCGTCCGGGTTGTTGATCCGGGAGAGCTGCAGATCCCCCCAGATGCGGTGCCCGTCGGCGTGGATGTACTGCTTGGTCGTCCGGTAGGCCTCTCGACGATCGGCCAGCATCTCATCCACTGCGGCGCGACTTCGCTCCTGGTATTCCGGCGCGGTCAGTTCGTGCCAGGTCTTGTGCAGCAGTGCGTCGGCGTCGTAGCCGAAGAAGTCGCACATCGCCTGATTGACCAGGACGAACCGGCCGTCGACGGTGTTGAGGCTCGTCGGGACGACGGAATTGTCCATCAGTCTTCGGTAGCGGGCGTCGGCCATCGCCTGCAGTCGCCGTGCGCGTTCGGTCGCCTCCTCGGCCGCCACCTGGTCATCGGCCAGACGCAGCGTGGCTGTCACACCGTCCTGGCTGCCGTCCTCGTCATAGAAAGGTTTGGCGTGCACATCGAGCCAGTGGGTGATACCGCGCGCCGAGATGACCCGCATGCGTTCCTTGACCGCAACGCCCTGGACAACCGTGGCCAGTTTCGCCGCACTGGCGGCGAAGTCCTCGGGCGGGATGACCTCGCGCACGTCGCGGCCGATCCAGTACTCCGCGGGTTCGTCCAGGACCGATTCGATCGAAGGAGACACCCAGACCCATCTGCCGTCCCGTATATGGCAGACCACGTCGGCGGCGTTCTCAGCCAGCAGCCGATACCGCTGCTCGGACAATGCGAGGAGTCGGGCGTTGTCGAATCGTTCGGTGACATCAGTCCAACTCAGGATCAGAAGGTCGGGACCCGCCCGAGTGGCGCTCAGGTCGTAGCGCCGGTTGGCGGCGAGGACCTCGTTGTAGTGCTGCCAGTCCGAAAGGATGAGCGGTTTGCCGTCGGCCAGACATTGGATATAGCGCGCGAAGAGGGCCGAACTACTCATTCCAGGCGAGAACTGAAGCAGATTGTGCCCGACCAGGTCATCCGTGGCGACTTTCAGGTACGCGCAGGCGGCGCGGTTGACCATCAGATAACGGAAGTCGACGACCCGGCCGACCGGGTCGCGGACCGCCTCCAGCAGAACCTGTGGATCGAGCATCCCGTCCGCGGCCGCGCGCAGCAGGGTCCGGTCCGCCGCAACCGCTACGAGCAGGCGCTGCTCGCGCCCGACGAGGCGGAACGCGATCCCGGCGGCGATGGCGGTGCCGAAGGCGGCAGATTGGGCCAGTGCGGCGTCCGTTCCGGAACCGAGGCTGACGAACGTGTACCGCGCCAGCGCGACGATGAACGGAAATCCGAGGAAAAGAAAGCCCAGCCGCACCAGACCGCCGCGGTTGGGCTGGGCGAGCAACCAGCTGACCGGATTCCGGTCAGGCCGTGTCAGGGAAGTTGCCCAGGACAGCAGCAGCAGACCCAGAGCGGTGGACATGGCGATGCCGGCGGCCTCTCCGGCGTCCACCAGGTCCATTGAGTCGAGCAGGTACGCCAGGACAGCAACCCACGGGGTGGCTGCCGCAACAGCCAGGCATGCCAGTGAGATCGCGCGGAGCGCGCGCTGCTCCACCTGGGAGAGTGCCACGGCGGAGCACAGCAGAAACGTCGCCATCGCCGCCGACACCGCGGGCCGCCCCGGCCAATCGGAGGGCATCGCACGCACCGCTTGCCCGAACCACATCTCGTCGATACCCAGTTTCAGCCCTGTTGCGTACTCGGATATCACCGCGAGACTCGCCGCACCTACCAGCATTGCGATCGCACGCCCGGCCCAGATCCGACCCGGTGGCGGGTTGCCCGACTGCAACAGGATCGCGACCGCCAGTCCGGCCAACCACAGTGCAGCCCACGGCGCCATCGGCGGCCAGGCCGGATGGATTCGGGTCAGCCAGTCAGTGGCGGTCGCCCAGCCCAGCAAGTCGAGGAGCGACAGAACGAGAACCACGGCGGCGGCAACTCGCCCCAATCGGACCAGGACCGCGGCGGTGCGCCGATCCGGTGCCGACTCCAGCGGAACACCACCCTTTGCCGCCTGAATCAACGCGAACCCTCGGCAACCAGTGCGCCTCTCTCGCTCGACAGCCGAAATCGAGCCACCACCCCTGGTCTCGGGGGGAGTTGGCCGGGTGTCCTCGGGCGTACACGTCTGGTAGCTATAACAATAGGTAGGAAATTATCAGAATGGCGGGTACCGAACGAGCCCAGAGTAGGTGGTTTCGCTACCGGCCGTGCCCGGCAGCGACAGCCGTCGGGCATACACTCGCGGTCGGTAGTGCGGCATGGAACCCGTCAACCTGCCGGAGAGCAGTTTGCTGCGGAAAGGGCCAGGCGGCAATGACCGATGCGACCGACCCGTATGCGCTGCCGCCGGTGGTCGAATCGGAGCGGCTGCGTTCGCTCGACCAACTCCACATGTTGCGTGGCCAACCAGAGGACCGGTTCGCGCATGTCACCCGGATGGCGCTGGTAGCCCTCGGGGTGCCGATGTCGGCAATCAATCTGATGGAGCGGGACAGCCAGTGGTGCAAACAATTCAGCGGGGCCGGTGACCCGGACTTTGATGTCTCCCGAGACCAGTCTGTCTGCCGGGCGACCATCGCGCGGGCATATGGCGAGCCGGAGGATCCTGCGTTGATCTTCGAGGACCTCGCGGCGTCGGAATTCGCCGAACTGCCTGCGGTCGCAGCAGAGGGCGGAGTCCGGTTCTATGCAGGCTTTCCCCTGTACGGGCCGGGCGGACACCCGGTGGGGACCTTCTGCGTTTACGACACCGAACCTCGGCGCCTGAGCGCTCAGGATCGGGCCACCTTCGCCGAACTGGCTGGGTGGGCGCAGCGCGAACTTGCCAGCTCCGACGCCTTGCGCCGGGCAGTCGAAGTGCAGCACCAGCTGCTGCCACCGTCGCTGGGCGATCTGCCGGGCTACACCGCCGCCACACTTTTTGAACCGGCCTTCGCGGTCGCAGGGGACTTCTATGATCACTACCCGGTGGCGGGCGGTATCAACATCACGGTCGCCGATGTCATGGGCAAGGGCCTGGGGCCGGCGATCGTGGCTGCGAATGTCCGTTCCGCCCTGCGCGCCACCTACCGGGCGTTCGAACAAGCGGGTCACAGCCTGAACCTGTCTGCCGCGATCAGCTCGGTTGACCAGCAACTGGGCGACGATCTGGCTCGTACCGGAACTTTCGTCACGATGTTCCAGGTGTGGTTGGAGTCGGAGTCTGGCAGGCTGAGTTACGTCGACGCCGGGCACGGCATCGCCGCGATTCTGCGGCACTCAGGCGAGATTGACGGGCTATGTAGTGACGATTTGCCGTTAGGGGTCGATTTCGAGGGCAGCTGGACGACCCGTCGGGCGGTGATGCAGCCCGGCGATACTCTGGTGGTCGCGTCTGATGGACTGCTCGATTTGCTCGGGGAGAAGGCTGTGGTTGGTGATGCCTTCGAGTTCCTCGCCAGTTACGCCGATCCATCGGAGATGTGCGCAGCGGTCAGCGCGCTGGCCGAACGGCTTCCGCCCATCGACGATGTTACCGTCGTTGCGGTGCGGCGGAATGGACGTCGGGAGGAACGATGAACGACGACGACCAGCACGAGTTCCCGGCGACCGCCGCCCCGAATCAGTCCTTCGTGGTTCGTGCGTCTGGGCGATTGACGCAGTCTTCGGCTCCCGGATTGCGTGACGCGCTGAGCAGGCTGATCCAGATCGGCAGGACCCGATTGGTCCTTGATCTGACTGACGTCGATTCAATCGACTCGGCCGTTCTGGGTTCCATGATCAGCGGCGTGAAGTTGGCGAGGCAGGCGGACGGCGACCTGCGCATCGTGGGACCGTCACCCCACGTTGCCGAGGTCTTGCGGCTGACGCAAATGGGCCGCGTGCTGAAGGTATACCCCAGCGTTGGCGAGGCCTTCGCGGACGATTAGGGACGTGACCCGCTGTTCATGAACTCGATTCCCGAGAGTTCGGGCAGTCCCCGGCCCATCGGTGCATCAGGGCTTGGCGGTGTTGGAGTTCTCGTCGGTCTAGCGTGGGCGGAGTGAGTTATTTCAGTGACGACGGGAGCCAGGGGGCGGATCGCTGGGTCGACGGCCCGTTTCGGGGTGACGAGGTCGCTGAGAGGAGCCGGCGGGATGTCGAGGCTGGCGAGTACGCCATGGACGATCCCGTTGTCTTGGGGCCGGGGTTGCCGCCCGAGGATGGTTCCTGCGGTCAGTTCGCCGTGCAGTTTCATGTCACCACGACGATGGTGGTCGGACTCAAGCGCATCGCTGATGCGCGTGGGGTGAGCGTGCCGGAATTGTGCCGGCAGGTTGTCGGTGTGTTTGTGGCGCAGCAGGAGGGCGAGCTGGGTGCGTTGCTCCTTGCCGAGGCCGAGGTCGCCGATTATCGGCGCAGCTTGGGCCAGTCGTAATCTTCCCTGGGAAGGTCTGGACCGCCTTCCGGCGGACTGGGAAAGTGGAGCGATTCGCAAGAAGTTGATTTCGCATCCCATTTAACCGACAGTCGGCGTCAGCCGTTGCTGTAGATCCGGGTCGGCGTCATGAGCACCGCGGTGCGGCGCTGTTCGGCCATCACGCGGTCGTACTCGTTCCAGTCGTCGTGAGTGCCGCCGCAGGCGGTGAACACTTCTCGTAGGAGTAGCCGTAGCTGGTCGGGTCCGTGCAGCCATTCCTGGGTGTCGTCGGGGCCGGCGAGTTGCGCAATGCCCTCGACCGTCGCCCACTGCCATCCCTTGCGGAATGTCACGGCGAGTTGCGGTCGTGCTCGCAGGTTGGTCAGCTTGACCCGTCCGTAGGTGACGAAGCCCAGCACGGGCCGCCTGGTGGCGGGGTGCGGAAGAACGCCGGCGTTGATCAGTGACGCCTGAATGGTGTGGTCGGCGCGCAATGTCGATACGACCGCCAGGCCGCTGTCGCCGCTCGCGAGCTCGGCGGCCTCGTGGAGTGTTGGCATGGGAACCTCTTTACTCAAGCGCTGATCGGAAGACCGGCTACGTGCGAGAAGCCGGCGGCAAATCAGGGAACGCGACCGAATCCAGACCTAGTGAACCCGAACTCGCCAACGGTCGCACCTGCAGGTAGACACCGACGTGGTGGGTGTCTACGGCACGGGCGTGATCCATCGCGTGCTTGTGGCCGCCGGGTGCGTAGGCGTAGTCGCGGGCCAGTTTCGCGGTGCTCCAGAGGCTGACGGAGGTGTGCTCGAAGGGCAGCCGCGAGGAGACGTCGACGCTGCCGCGGTGGCCGGGGTGAAACGCCGCCCGGGAGGCTGCGTGGACGTTGTTCTTGAGGAATCCGGGCAGGTGTCGCGGCTTGAGGATGCCGTGCACGATGACTACCAGGGGTTCATCGGCCGCGATCGGCCTGCTTCCTTCGGCCGAGGGGTTCCATCCGTACCAGTCGTCGTCGGGCTTTTCGCGTCGCACCCGCACGATTTCGCCGTCGAGGCTGTATCGCCGCGGTGACGTCACGGCCCCGGCAAGCGGTCCGCGGAAGGCCGCGAGCGCCGATTCGGGTGAGTCCCAGGCTGCGATGAGGGCGCGACCGGGCCGGATCAGACTCGTCGGATCCAGCGAATGCGTCAAGTGGTTGGAATAGTTGACCGTGACCGACCGCAAGCCGGGAATATCCTGCTGCAGAACGTCTTTGACCGTCCGACTCCAGCGCCGAGCGCCGCGCGGCGGGTTGTCGTAGACGTCGATGGTGAGATAGTCGGCCGAGTTCGACATCCGGTCATCTCCCCGGAAGGGCGAAGATCAGGAGACTTCCCGATGCAGTCGCCACGACCCGGCCGCGGCTGTCGAGGACCTCGCCCTCGGCGAAGGCGACCCGACTTCCGGGCTTGGTGACTCTCCCGGTGCAGATCAGCGGACCACTGTCGACGGTCACCGGGCGTAGGTAGTTCACCTTGATCTCGATGGAGGTGTAGCCGGTGCCGGCCGGCAGTGTGGTGTGGGTGGCGCACCCGAGCGCGGAGTCGAGCAGGGTGCAGACCAGACCGCCGTGGACCGTCCCGATCGGGTTGTAGTGCGACTCGTCGGGACGGCATCGGAAGGTGACGGTGCCCGGGCCGACCTCAACCACGTCCATGGCGAAGTGGCTGGCGATCGGCGCCCCGGGGAGGTCGCCGCTGGCGATCCTGTTCATGAACTCGATTCCCGAGAGTTCGGGCAGAGCGGCGAGTCCTTCTGCCGGGTCACGCCACTGAATGGTCGTGTCGTGTTGGGTCATGGGCGGTCGAGGAATTCGATTGCGGTAGCGGTGAACTCGTCGTGGTATTGGAAGATGCCGCCGTGGCCCGAGTTGGGATAGATGACGAGTTGTGAGCCGGCGATGCGGCGGTGCAGGTCCTCGGAGAGAACGGAGGGCACCATGCGGTCGTGGTCGCCGTTGGCGATCAGCGTGGGTTGGGTGATCGTGGACAGGTCCGCCGGTGTGGATCGGCCCCACCGCTTGATCGCGGACAGTTGCCGCCGAAACGCGCCGACTGTGACGGCGGCGTCGCGATCGGAGGTGCGCTCTCCCAGTCGTTGAACGAATTCGCCCGCGGCGCGTTTGCCGACGGTGTCACGGTTGAAGAAGAGGAACTCCTTGGGGTCCTTGCGGGCCAGAGCGGAGCGCAGCATGTCGTAGTAGGTGGTGCCGGCAACCTGGTCGATCCCGTGGCCGCCGGCGGGTCCTGTTCCGGTGAGGATCAACTTGCGGACGAGTTCGGGGTGTTTGAGCACCAGTGCCTGGGCAACCATGCCGCCGAGGGAGAAGCTGAAGATGTCAACCTTGCGGTAGCCCAGGGCCGTGATGAAGGCTGCGGCGTCGTCGGCCATCGCCTCGACGGTCGGGGCCGGCGTGCCAGTGGAAGCGCCGACACCGCGGTAGTCGATGGTGATGACGTGGTGGTGCTGCGCGATCGGGTCGATGATGGCGGGATCCCAGTTGTCGAGGTTGGCCGCGAGGTGAACCAGGAACACCACGGGCACTTCGCTTTTGGGGCCTAACTCGCGATAGGCGAAGTTCACGCCAGCGGCGCTCAGTGAGCGCGTCGGTGCATCGCGGTAGCGACGAATCGCTTCGTCGGCGTGGTTGGGGTTCTTCATCGTCCGTCTCCGTTGCTGTTGAGTGCCGCTTCGTCGCCGAGGAAGCGCAGGGCCTCGGCGAGGAATCTCTGGTGGTGTTGGAACACTCCGCCGTGTCCGGAGTTGGGGTAGATGATCAGTTCGGCGTTGGGGATTCGTCTGGCCATGTCGGCGGAGTGGGCGCTGTCGACCATCAGGTCGTGGTCGCCGTTGGCGATCAGCACAGGCTGGGTGATGACCGAGAGATCGTCGGGTTGGCTTTTACCGGCGTGCCGGATCGCCTTGATCTGGGCGATGCGGGCCTGCATGGAGATGCCCTTGTCGAGGTCGTGCGTGCGTTCCTTGAGTCGCCCCAGGTAGTCGGTTGCGGCCCTTTTGCCCTCGGGCGTTCGCGGGAAGAACAAGAAGTTCCTCGGGTCGCTGCGGGTGAGGGCCGCTTTGAGGTAGGCAGCGCCCACGATGGTGGCCATTTTGTCGATGCCGCCTCCGCCGCGCGGCCCGGTGCCGGCCAGGATCATCCGTCGGACGAGTTGGGGTTGCTGCAGGGCGATCATCTGGGCCACGCCGCCGCCGAGGGAGAAGCCGAACAGGTCGACCTTGTCGAGTCCCAGGGCGCGGATGAAGGCGATCGCGTCGGTGCCCATCTGCTCGACGGTGCCGGGTACCGAGGAGCCGGTTGCCCCGACACCGCGGTTGTCGAAGGCGATCACGCGATGGTGTTCGGCGATGCCGTCGACGACGCGTGGGTCCCAGTCGTCGAGGACCGCGGTCAGGTGGTGCAGGAACACCACCGGTACGCCTGATCCCGTCCCGAGTTCCCGGTAGGCGAAGTCGACGCCGCCGACGTTGATCTTCCGTGTTGGGGTGTCTTTCCAGGTTGTCATCGCGTGCCTTTCGATTCGGCTGTCGTGGGGGTGGCAGGTCGGCCGTCAAGTGCAGCCAGGGCCGCCTGGGTCCGAAGGTCGCGGGTCATCCGGGAATCCAGCACGGGATTGACCAGGCCGCGCAGCGCCGACAGCGGCTTCCATCGGGAGGGTGCGAACACCGCCGGTGACCGACGGGCAAGTCCGTCGACGATCGCCGCCGCAGCAGTCTCGGGCGCAATGCGTTTCAACATCGTCTGCGGCATCGTCGCGAGCAGTCGGTCGGCCAGCGGATCGCCGTCGACGCCCTGGGTGATCATCGCGGTGTGAACCATCGCGAAGTAGGCGATCAAGGTGGAGACGCCGTGGCTGGCGAGTTCCACCCGCAATCCTCGGCCGAGTTGTTCCACCGCCGCCTTGGTCATGGCGTAGGGAAGGGTGCCCATCCCGTTGGCGAACGCGAACACCGAACTGATCAAGGCGAATTGGCCGCGTTGGGCGATGACCTGATCCATCGCGGCCTGAACGGTGTTGACCACACCGGTGACGTTCACCGCGAGCAGGGACTCGACCGAGGAAACCGGTGTGGTGCGCACCGTCCCGGTTCGGGCCAGGATGCCCGCATTGGCGATGGCGACGTCGAGGCGCCCGAAGCGACCGACGACGGCGTCGACGGCGGCATCGAGGCTCTCGCGGTCACGGACGTCGGCGACCACCCCCATAGCCGAGGACGGCGACATCGCGGCGCCGATCCGCGGTGTCTGGGGATCGAGGTCGGCGATGGCGACTTTGGCGCCGCGGCGCAGGAGTTCTTGTGCAGTGGCGCTGCCGATCCCGCCGGTTCCCCCGGTGATCATGACGACTTTGTCACGCAGGTCGTAGTGCGTGCGGCTCATCGGATGCCGCGCTTGGGGCGAAATGACACGGTGCCGTTGCGGCGAAGCATGGCCACGGTGGTGGCCAGTCGGCCCCGGTCGAGGTCGGGTTGCTTACCCGCGCCGAGGCGGTGGATTTGATCGGCGTTCCAGCTCAGGTTGAGCAGGCCGTCGAATGATTTGAGGTCGACGAATCTACCCAGCAGGCCGCGCATTCCGTAGTGCAGTTCGTGGGTCGGCAGGACGTCGAGGCGATCGGAGAGGATCGCGGTTGCGGCGTCCGGGGTGATCACCGTCGGCCGGGCCATTCCGACCACGTCGCAGTCGCCGGCGTCGAGTGCTTCGCGAATAGCGCGGCGGGAGCGGAAGCCGCCGGTGACTGCCAGTGGCACCCCGGCGGTGATTTGGCGGACGGTGCGGGCGTAGTCGAGGAAGTAGGCCTCGCGTTCGCGGGTGCTCGACGCTGCCGAGCCCGACATGGCTGGGGATTCGTAATTACCACCGCTGATTTCGAGCAGATCCAGGCCCTCACCGGCCAGAGTGGCGATGACCTGGCGGGAGTCGTCTTCGCTGAATCCGCCGCGTTGGAAGTCCGCCGAGTTGAGTTTCACGGCCACCGCGAATCCGGGTGCCACGCGTGCGCGGATTCGGCGGACGATCTCCAGCAGGAACCGCATGCGTCGACCTGCGTCACCGCCCCACTCGTCGGTGCGCAGGTTGGACAGCGGCGACAGGAATTGGGTGACGAGGTACCCGTGTGCGGCATGGACCTGGATGCCGTCGAAGCCGGCCTCTTCACAGACGGCGGCGGCGGTGACGAACCGTTCGATGATGTCCTCGATCTCGGCCCCGGTCAGTTCACGTGGTGTCGGAGATCCGGGCAGGCTCAGCGGGACGGCGCTCGGTGCGACCGGGACATGGCCGAGGGCGAAGGGATTGCATTGGCGTCCCGGATGATTGAGCTGGACCAGGATCGGTGTCCCCGAATCGTGGGCCGCCTTGGCCCACCGGGTCAGCGCATCGAGGTCACGATCGTCCTCGATCACCACGTTGCCGGGCTCGCCCAACTGAGTGCGGTCGACCATCACGTTGCCAGTGATGAGCAACCCGTAGCCACCCTCGCCCCAGGTACGGTAAAGCTGCTCGAGCCGGCCATCGGGTGAGTGCTCGGAGTTGGCGAGCGCCTCGCTCATCGCGGCCTTCATGATGCGGTTGGGCAGCGTCAGCCCGCAGGGCAGCTCTAGCGGATCATTCGGCGACGTCATGAGAGGCCTTTCATTCGTTCGAAACGTGTTGTCGCGATGGGAGATTGAGGGTTCAGCGATTGTCCGGCGCGAAGCCCAGTTGCCGGCGGGCGTCACGGGTCATCTGGTCCGCCAGTACCTCCTGTGCACCGGATTCGATGCCATCGAGAACCTGGCGCACCACCTCGGCCGGATCGGACTTCGGGGCATCGGAGAACGACGCCATATCGGTGTCGACGAGGCCGACGTAGACCCCGACCACCTGAACACCTCGCGGCGCTAGTTCGATGCGCATCGAGTCGGTGGCACTCCACAGGGCGGCCTTCGACACTCCGTAACTGCCCCCGACCGGCAGCCAGGCCAGCACGGAGGACACGTTGACGATGGCCCCGGAGCGCGCAGCGATTCCGTCGGCGAACGCGGCGGCCATCGCCAACGGGCCGAACAGGTTGGTCTCCAACTCTTCGCGCAGGGAGGTGTTTTCGGTGGCAAGCACCGAGGCGCCACGCGCGATGCCGGCGTTGTTGATGAGCACGCTGACCTCGTCGGCCGTCTCTGCGGCCGCAGCCACCGACGCCGGCTCGGTGACGTCCAGTGCGAGCGGCACCACCCGCGGATCGAAGACATCGATGCCGCGCGGGTCCCGGGCCGCGGCGTAAACCCTGGCCGCGCCGCGCTCGATCAATTGGCGGACGTACTCGCGGCCCATGCCGCGATTGGCTCCGGTCACGAGCGCGGTCCGCTCGGCGAGTGCCGTCACGAGATCCTCCTGAAGTAAACCGGCCGGTGTACGTTGCGCCGGAAACCGAGAATAGCAAGATTGCGACGAAAGGTAAACCGGTCGGTATACTTGGCCCCTATGGGAGCTCCGCGGCAAGCAGCTGAAGGCGAGGTCCGCGGCGGTCGCGGCGCGCGCAAGCGCATCCTTGAGGCGGCCGCCCGGCTCTTCTATCGCGAAGGCATCAACGCCACCGGCGTCGAGCGCCTGGCAAGTGAAGCGCAGGTATCCAAACGCACTCTCTACCAACACTTTCCGAGCAAGTCGGCGGTGGTGGAGGAATACCTGCGCGGGATGCAGCAGTGGGTCGGGGATCCGGTCAGCCCGACACCCTGTGAGGCCGATCGGACACCACGCGCCCGCCTTCTCGCGGTCTTTGACCGGTCACTGCCGCCCGGGCAGTTGCGCGGCTGCCCGTTCCACAACGCTGCCGTCGAAGCCGGCGAGGCGATGCCCGAGGTGCAAGACATCGTCCACCGCCACAAGCAGGAGTTCATCGACAGCCTGATCGCGTTGGCCAAACAAGCCGGCGCCACCAACCCACGGTTGCTCGGCCAGCAACTCGCCGTGCTCTACGAGGGTGCAGCCGCCCTCGGAACCTCACTCGACGACCCCGCACCCTGGGCGCACGCGCGCAAGGCCGCGCAGGTCCTGATCGACCAGGCCTTGGAGGCGTAGCGGCGGCGCTCCGGCCGCGACGAGGAAATCGCGAGCTGAAAGTAGCGGATGTCGCGGGTTTCACATACCCAAACCAGAGATATTTCCGCTGGTAGAGAGTGCACCCGAAGGGATTCGAACCCCTAACCTTCTGACATAAACGACCGTATCCCGGCGTCTATGTGAGTCCGAGAAGATACGGCTCCACCACGCCATTCGGCCGTGCCGTGCGTTCTCGATATGAGTCAGTCTTGGCGAATCCACGGACGTTTGTATCGGGAAAGTAGCGGATCGAAGTGCCCCGATCGGGCGCGGGCGGTGCGCCGGTGGCAGACCCCCACACGATCAGGCGATGCGTTCAATCATGCCGAGTTCACCCTCCAGCTTGTCCCGGGCGACTTCGGCGTCATACCGGGCCTGCATATTGATGAAGAACATGTCGCTGAGCCCCAACGCACGCGACAGTCGCAGCGCAGTGTCCGCCGTGATCGCCCGTTTCCCGTGCACGATTTCGTTGATTCGGCGGGGTGGCACGTCGATGGCCTTGGCGATCCGGTACTGGGTGATGCCCATCGGCTCGAGAAACTCCGTCATCAAGATCTCCCCGGGATGGGTGGGTGCAAAGTCAGCCATATGCCTGCCCTTTCTAGTGGTAGTCGACGAACTCGACATTCGACGCACCGCCCGCGCTCCAGGTGAAACAGATTCGCCATTGGTCGTTCACGCGCACGCTGTACTGACCGGCGCGGTCCCCGCTCAGCTTCTCCAGCCGATTGCCGGGCGGCACACGCAGATCGTTGATAGTTCCAGCGGCATCGATCAGGGTCAGCTTGTTGAACGCGAGTCTGCTGAGTTCCGGACTGATCCTCTTGACGTAACGACGCTGCCAGATCGCCTCCGCGTCCTTATTCCGGAACGAGCGGATCACCTGCTAACAATAACGTCAGCCGTTAGTAACGTCAACCGTTACTAAGCCCATTAGCTGGGTGGCCGACCCTGCGATACGGGCAGGTCGTCTTCCGTCGGCCGGAGTGCGTTACCTCAGCCAAGACGGTCCCGGAGAGAGTTGAGTGCCGACCTCACCATCGCCCGTGACGGCCGCACCTCGGTTCTATCCCTCATCCCGCGCGCCGCTGGCGGCCGCATCCTGATCATGATCCGCGCGAAGGCTACTTCCAGATCGCCTACTTCATCCCCAAGGGCGCCGACGAACAGCTACCCGCCGATGGCCTTGCGGCCTTCCGCCAATCTGAGCGAACTCGTCCCCGAGATCCCGCCCACGCCATGGCCCCGGCCAGGACATCAACTGCCCGCTGCCGTTGCGGCAGTGGCGGGGCAGCTACCCCCTCAATGCAGCAGGTCGAAGAAAGCCCGGTCCTCATCCGGGCAAGATGCTGCCGGCGTTTGTCGAATCGCTGGCGGCAACAGGAGGTCGTGGCACTGAGGTACTCGCCGTGCGGCGGTTCGAAGTCGATGTTGTCATCAGCAACCCGCCAACAATGAAGTTGAGCGGAACACTGATTGATCATGACCGCATCAGCGGTAAGCCTTTGCACCGGCAGGAGTCGCGCAAAGATGACACGACGCACACCGTGGTGTTGCCGGAATTTGGCGTGAAGGCACTAGTCGACCTTCTAGCCTGCGACTCGGATCCGATGGCCCCCCTGTTCGCCAACCGGAATGGCGGTTGGACCTCACTTGGGAACATGCGCACACAACTGCGCAAGGCACTGCCGGAGGATCTTCGCTGGGTCACCCCCCACAGCTTTCGACGAACGGTGGCAACGGTCGTTAACGACTCCCTAGGTTCTGCCGCGGCCCAGCGCCAGCTCGACCACCGACAGCTCGCCACCACTGAGACTCACTACATAGTGCAGCCCTCAATCGGCCCCGATGCCCGTGAGGTTCTGGACCGATTCGCGACCGACGCCGACGGGGAGGTTCGGGAAAGTCGAGAGTGAATGTATCAGGAAAGTAGCGGATTGCGGCGAATTCCGTCCCTCGCCGAGAAGCGTTTCCGCTGGTAGTGAGTGCGCCCGAAGGGATTCGAACCCCTAACCTTCTGATCCGTAGTCAGATGCTCTATCCGTTGAGCTACGGGCGCCGATCTTCAGTTGTGTTCGTGGCTGAGCGAATCAGCCGCGGCGGAGGCGAGAGGATTTGAACCTCCGGTCCCCTTTAAGGGGGACAACTCATTAGCAGTGAGTCCCATTCGGCCGCTCTGGCAC
>MTBK01144946.1_pt2 | contig 27504 bp, 26 predicted proteins | sample 1535981 | NCBI WGS metagenome assembly MTBK01 (sample SAMN06109225, study PRJNA356200) | anaerobic digester metagenome | isolation source: biogas reactors fed with pig manure or primary and secondary sludge | place: Spain | collected 2016-06-30
ATTCATAATTATCGTTGGGGCGAAAGCAAACGAAAACAACTATCGTTTGGTAATTTTCAAACGATAGTTACGACTTGACAAGTTATTGAAATTATGATATAATTAAAGGGGAAGTATAAGTATAAGGTACTTCTATTTTATAATAACAAATAGGGGAGCATATTTGCTCCCCTTGCTATCATAACTATTCTTTTGCGTTACTTTTTTGCTCGCGCTTTGCCTTCTGCTTCGCTTTTTCGCTTAGTTTAAAAGCATAATTATCCGCTTCGGCTCTGCCATCATAGGCTTCACCGTCCCTGCTGCCTTTGGGCACGCTCACGCTGACTACGTAGAAAAATTCATTACCCAGTTCGTTTTTAAACGCAAGTGCAACTTTATTACTAGCTACTCTGAGGGCGTCCTCACCGAGTACTTTTTGGAGGGCATCCGCAAGGGCTACCCTGGCTACATCATTTGCATAGTTATCATTCTTTTTCACGTTCACTACCTCCTTAAGTTGTTGATTATATTATATCTGAATTTCGGGGTCTTGTCAATGGTAACTAGTGACAATTTCAATATAGTAATTAGCTATGTTTTTGTGGTACTTTCACAGCTCCCTGTCATGACGTCATGACGTCTTAAACTCATTCCTGATTATGCAAATTTTCCGCATAATTATTCGGATTTTCGCAGCTGCTGGTAAGGACGTCATGACGTCTTTACCCCGCGCTGTATAAGTATTCACTTTAGTGACTAAAAAGTCAAAATTCGCGCTGTAACGCCGCTGTAGCTCCCATAAAATGTATAATTATGCACACGTAGTTACGTCGTAAATTTGACACGTAACTAAAAATGTGTTATACTAAAGAGGGAATGTAATGTAATGGGGCACTTTGGTAATTTCGTAGCTGCTTGATTTTTGTAGCTCCCTGAATTTGACAAATACCAAAATTTGGTGAAAATTGAAAATTTGAGTTGTTGAAAATTTGAGGTTGGAATTTTGATCAAAAAAAATAGCCCCTTGCGGGGCTTGGTTGGTGGTAACTTATGTTACGCTAAACAAAAATTTCTTTTAGTCTCCTTTGATAGTAAAGTTGCAACATGGTAATTTCTTTGCGGTCGTATTTGCGCTCATACCATGCCAATTCGGGCAAGGTAACTAGGTACCTTATCATCCTATTGACCTCTTTTGCTAATGCCTTTAAAGTGCCTTCTTGCGCCTTGTAAGTGATAATAAAATCACTACTTGATTGTCTACTTATGTTATCTCCTGTTTTCTTGCGATAGTAACGACAAGCAATAGATACTAATTCTTTTAAGTCGTCAATTTCGATAATTTTGTAATTATCTATCTGATCATTAAAATAGAAAATCATACCGCTAACTATTTGTCTTTTCATAGTACCTACCTCTAGTTATCTAAAAAGAATTTAATGGTCGTTAGTGCTACTCTAGATATTGATAGTACGGTCGTTAGAAAATACATAGTTTCTATATCTCTTGGCACACCTAGACCTGCGCCAATGGTAACTAAGAGTATTCCAGCAATAGCACCAAACATGACACTATAAGTTAGATCATATAGTTTGCTTAAGAATTTTTTCATATTAGCTACCTCCTAGTAACTATATAGTACCATAAAAAAAATTAGAAGTCTGTAACATATGTTACGGCGCAAAATGTAACATATGTTACAGACAAAATTTGACAAGTGTGTTATAATAACTATAATGGAAGGGGCGACTTTTTTAGTATGCACAAAATATTGCATAACTGCATAATTATTTTTTCGCCCCTTCCATTGTAATTATTATAACACAAAGGCCAGACCTTGTCAAGTCTGGCCTGTAACTTGTGTTACCTTTTCTTACCTTTTCTTTAAACTTTTCTGTAAATTTTTACCGCCTTTCCATCTACCATATCAGCCCTAACGGTCATTAGTTTTAATTCCACCGCCTTATTTAAAATACTAGCGGCGTATTGATAAGTACTATTCCATTCATGAGTTGCGGCCCATAGGGTATAGTCCTTATCATTTTCTAATGCCTTAATCTTAGAATAAACTTTTTGAATAGTTTTCTTTTGTCGTCTATCCCTTGCCATTTCTAACTTGATCTGATACTGATGTCGTTCATGAACGGCCCATTCAATAACTTTATCATCAATCTGATTATTGATAATGCGGTCTAAGGCTTCAAGTTTTTTCAATTCTGGTGATACTAACATTTTTTTCTCCTTTTTAGGGGCAGGGGATAGGTACCTATCCCCTGCTAGTAGTTACCTACTTGGTTTTCTTGGCCTTCTTTTCCTCGGCCTTCAATCTTGCCTTTTCCTTCTCGGCCTGCTTAAAAGCATAGTTCTCGGCTTCTACCTGACCATCATATGCTTCACCGTCTCGGCTTCCCTTTGGTACACTAATGGTAATCACATACCATCTATTGATACCTAGTTCGTCACTAAAGGGGAGGGCCAGTTTGTTACTTGCAACTCTCAAGGGATCACTGCCATTGGCCGACAAAACGGCGTTAAGGGCGTCTGTAAAGAGTAGTCTTGCATTATCAATTGCCTTTGTTTCAGTTACTTTAGTCATTTTTTTTACCTCTTTCCTTATTTGGTAATTACATTATATCAGTTACTAAAATAACTGTCGGTAACATATGTTACATTATGAACTTTGATTTCCCGTAACATATGTTACGGACTTTCGGGCTACTTTGCGCTATAATGAGAAGGGCGGAATTTTTTCTATACAAAATTTTATGAATAATTGCATAGTAAATTACTACGCCACTTCTATTATAACATAAAGCAAGAAAAAAGGCCGTAACATATGTTACGACCTTTTGGTAACTAAGTTAGATTTTCTACTGCCCAACTTATCGAAAATACGCCTGCTATGCCTAATACCATCGCCCAAAGACTGCCAACTATTGCACCAATGAAAAACAACAAAAAGGGAAAAGCCATTGACGCAACTGCTATGTAAATATCTAACGCTTTCATAATAACTAACTCACTTTCATCAATAAATTTTCTAAGTAACTAAACATTTTTTCCGGTTCAAGGGCAATCCGGTCATTTTTCTTGCTTATCCAATTTTCTCTAACGCCCTTATCATCATCAATAAGAACGCTATTTTTATATTTTGCGGTTTTCCTTTTACTGTATCCATATTGAACCATATGGACACTATCAAACTGAATAGGAAAATGCCTTTGTAGCCATAGTTTTTTGGCTTTTCTAACTTGTCTTTTATAATCTTTACTACTTTCCTTTGACAGCCATGTTATGATACCTATTTTAATACCTTGTGTTTGTAACTTTGAGCAAATATGAGATAATTTTCTCATGTCTACTAATGGCTTAGCTTTAACATAAGGCAAGGGGTTTTCACTTCTTAAGGCTTCTAACCAACCATTGACACCGTAAAGATCAGCAATGGTACCATCCATATCAAAATAAATAGTATCTACTTGCTTCATTTTTTGCGCTTTCCTTTCGTATTAATTTCTTTATTTAGTTTTTGTTTTTGTCTCATAATATGAGCAAAAATTTCACTCTCAATTTCAGCGTCTGCCAGTCCTGTATGAGCTTCTACAAAATTATCTATCCCGCTTACATACTGATAAACCACCTCGGCCGTCAGCTTCAATTTTCCGGTCGGCGTTATTCTATCTGCTGGTCTCATATGACAAAATTTGTCATAACTCGGACGCTTGCCATAAATTTGTCTAGCCATTTTCAAAGTGCAATAAAAAGGCATTTTTGGGAAAAAGTAGCGCAAGCCATGCCTTGACCATTTTTTAGTACTACCATTTAAAGCCCTATAGTCAAATGGCATATTATGGGCAATTATGGCCTTTATTCCATATTCATCAATTTTATCTAGTAGAATTTTTCTAATGCCAAAGAATTTTTTGATAGTAATTTGCTTTTCTCTAAGTGCCTTATAGTAACTAGCCCTATTAAGTTCAAAATAAAAAGCGGTCTCTACAGCTTCGTGTTCATCATACCATGCCTCAGCTACTAAGTAGCTAAAGCGCTCATAAATACGGCCTTTTTTGTCAATGATAACAGCGCCAATATCAAAAACAATAGGCTTGCCCATATGACCATAAGTTTCAGTATCTACTACCATATAATAGTTTTTTCTTTTATCAATTTTTCTCATGTTTGCGCTTCCTCATTTCTTTTCTGGTAATTACATACTAACAGTTATTAAAATAACTGTCCGTAATATATGTTACGGTGTATAAATATTCATAATTATGAATACTTATTCTTTCACTCACTTTTATTATAACACTTCCTAGCTTCCTTGTCTGTAACATATGTTACGAAAAATAAAATGTATAAATAACTGTATAACTGTATACTAAAAATTTCGCCCTTTCCATTATAACATAGCGGAGCTGTCATGTCTGTAACATATGTTACGGAAATTTTATACAATTATACAATGTTTTGTGAATACTAAAGAAGTATGCCAGTTTCATTATACCAGATCCTAGCTTCCTTGTCTGTAACATATGTTACGAAAAATCAAATGCATAAATCACTGTATAACTGCATAGTAATTTACTACGCCACTTCTATTATACCACATGATAGTAACTATTGTCAATTGACAAAGTGCACAAAAAATCATGGTTAAATTTGTGCAAATGTCAATAGACAGGGCGCAGATATGATGTTATTATAGTGTCAACAAAGAGAGAGAGAGGACAAAAAAATGTTGTTTATGAGAGTTTTTGAGGGTAATGTATTTCAATTTAAAAATGGTGAGATGTTTCGCTATGATCCATTTAAAGTTTGTGTACAAGCAAAAAATATATTTTTTGGTCAGACTGCTTTTATTAATGCATTAGAAAACAATGGTGTTTATTATTTTTCGGATAAAGATAGAATTTACTTTGAAAAATTTAGCAATATTCGATACCAGTTTGTAATCCACATTGACCATAATAAAGACCATTTTATTCTAATTACTTTGAACACAAATAGCGCAGACGTTCATCATGCTACCATTTTTACATATGATATTGATGGTGTAGAACGCCAAATGACCGCTTGGGTAGATAGTAGACTTGGCGACTACTCACTTATGGTCAAATGGGATGAATTGTCATTTTATCATGACTTTATAGTGACTTTTGCTCATGGTGTACTTAATAACTATGATACAGTATTCTTTGAGATGTCAGAAGTCAAAGAGGATAGTAACGGTTTGTTTGTTAATGGTTTTAGAATTGTAGATTACTATGGGAATGATGTTTTAAAACTGGTGTATAATCCAGCAGCATAAAAAACTCTCTCGCAAAAATGGGAAAATGCCAGCTAGTTACTAGCTGGCATTTTTCTAGCTGCTACGGTTGGTACGCCCTGGGAAAATGCTATAATAACTAGAGTGTGAATGACAGTAAATCGAACCAAGAGCGATGAAGATGTCATGACAACTTGACCGGTCTTCTTATACAATTCTAATGGTTTATACGCATAAATGTCAATTGACAAAGTGCACAAAGATCATGCCAGAAAAGTCACTATATTTGGTAATTTGCATAATTGACATGGTTTTACCTTGCCTTGATACTGGTATTGACTGACAAGGTCAAAAAAATTTTTGCGAGGTGAACGAAATGTACGAATTGAACTTGTATAATGTGAGTGTTGGTTACTGGGACAATGAGTTTGAAGAATTAGACTGGCAATATTATAGCGAACCTTTGCTATTAATGAGTGATCCCGATGGTTGGGTTAGTGATACCAAAGCAGTTACGGGGTTGGAAGACTTGGGGCATAATATGCCTTATGCGAATGTTGATATTATGTTAAATGAATTCTTTGTCGTTCAATACGCAGATGGAATAAGTGTTGAACAAGATACCGCCTATTCTATTACCGAGGCGGACAGTGTGAAAATTGCTGGCAGTGTTGCGCTTTACAATGACGACATAGGCGAGATCATCAGTATCACGGTCAATTATACCGCTAACCTGTTCGCTGAAATGCAATACAAGGGCGACATTCTTATTAATCAATTGCCAGATCAGATCAATGAAATTTTGTTCGATCAAGAAATTGATGATGAGTTTTTAGTTGCCAGTACAGTCACAATTTTAGACGGTTACAAAATTAAGCATTTTGATCTTTATGATGATGACGGCGAAATGATAGGGCGGTTTTTCCCACATAATGACTATCATCAAATGCATTAAGAATTGTTAGGCAAGACTAACACAGCGGGTCAATTGGCCCGCTTTTTTTTGCCTTTGACCCTCTGTATATTTATACATAGAGGGGGTGTTTTCAGGCATAATTATGCAAAATTTTGTATAAAACCACTGGGGGTGCTACTTTTTCCGACTGAGGTTATTTTTTCAATTTTCCGACTGAGGTTATTTTTTCAATTTTCTGACTGAGGTATTTTTTACGTTCCTATTTAATAACCTCCCTAAATTTGACAAGTATTGATCCTCTATGTTATAATATAGTTATGAACAGATTGAACTTAGACTTCACGTTGTCCACGTCAAGGGAACGACAGGATTTCGTTACGAAGTATTTACAAGATATTGACTTTAACCCCACAAATAAAGAACTAGAGACTATCGCCAATTATGTCCTCTACGGGCGCAATGAAACAGATGACGAATATGCCCCTGCAGGCAAGTCCCTAGTAGACAGTGGCCACGTAGTCATTGAAGTGCGCAACTCTCCATGGACTAAGAAACGTCCAGAATCATTGGATGCGCTCCTAGAGACGTCTGCAGAAACGGGAAACCCCGTGGAAATGCAATACGGTCTAGTTCACAAGAGACCACCAAGTTACTATAGAATCCGTAAAGAGACGTTTTCGCGCAAAGCTACGCGCAAAGCCTTGGAAGTTAGGGATCCACGACTCTTACGTGAGTATGAAGATCTCTGGCGAAGGATTGACGAAACGGAATATTTAGTTACTCGCTACGCTCTTATCCATAACCGTCGTAAGTTACCAATAAGAGACGAGTTGTTAAATCGCTTAGCTCCGACAGTGCAGCGAAAACTAGATCTGCAAGCGCAGGAACTTAGTGCCTATCATTCGAGCAAGTTACGACATCACCTGGTCTTCTTGCGCCAAGAACAATACATACTTAGAGACGGTTACTCACCTACAATAGGACGACCACGGCGCTTTACTAGTGTTCCAGGCACACCGAGTATCGAAGAAGTGCTACCCCTAGGGACCAAAAGCCCTGGTAGTTATGGGAACATTCTTTTCCCTGACAACTTGGTTACTTTAATAGAATCCAACTCTCGTGACTACGTCTCTGATTACATAACTAATTTTGAAACACCTAGCGGCAATGTTCTGGATTTTGAAAATCCAGAACATGTTGCCGCGCTAATTTATCTCTATAAGGACCTAGAGCACGCGCCTGAAGAAGATGACTTGGAAACTCAAGAATTCATAGTATCGCTAGGTAATACGTTACTATACTACATAGTTACGTCCAAACTGGACCCCATGCATATTGATATTGTAAGAATGAAAAGCGAAGGGGAAATTAATGACGTTATTAGGAACTATGTGAACACTAGGTATGATAAAACTTATTCTTCTAATTATATAAGTACCATCTTCCGTCGTAAGTGCTGCGAAGCTATCGCTGAAGCGGCCACGAAGCACGTGAGTATTTTGCATAGTTACGTCAATAAGGGTCGGGGTGGTTTCAAAAAATGTAACACGTGTGGAACTTGGTTACTTAGAGATGCAAGCGAATTTGTCCGAAAGGCGCGCAGTCGCGATGGTTTGAGTTCGCGCTGTAAAAGCTGTGATAGGGATGCTAGGAACCGTCCCAAGGAGTAAGAACGTGACAGTATTAGATATGCAAGAGCATTTAAATAGAAAGGAGCAGAAAGAGGCGCTGACTTTTATCAAGTTACTAAGTGAACTTAGTCAAGTAGAATTATTTGGAGTCGCACACATACTTATGATTCCGGTATATAACAACGTCCCTCAAGAAGACAAGATCGACCACGCTAGCGCGCGGCCGCTAGAAGAAATAGTCCCGGAGATTTTGGACTCATTCCTAAACCTAGAGCGCGCGCAACGTCGCGTATTAATTAAGTTACTGCAAGGTAAGGTATGATATGGTTGCCCCACAGGTAATTAAAAAGCCGCGCCCGGAGCAAAAAATCTGCACCCGCTGCAACACGGCCAAATCGGGAGACGAATACATCCGTATTCGGTTCTGGATGTTCGCTGATGGTTTTGCGCCCTTATGCAATTCATGTATCCAGCAAGAATTAGTAGCTAAAGAATGGCAGTGGTCGGCCGTAGATAAACTCTGTCAATGTCTCGACATACCTTTCCTTCCTAAGGAATTTGAACGCTTGCGTGATATTAATGGCGATAATGTCTTCCCTATTTATGCTCAAATTTTCCAAGAGGAACCTTATGAAATCTACGGGTGGCAAGACTACTTCGAGCAATTTAAGGAACTACGTCGTCGTCACCTGCTAGAACTTGAACTTCCCGAAGTCAGCGAAGCCTATCTTGATCAACTATCCCGTGAGTGGGGTCGTAACTATGATGAAGAAGAACTCCTTTATCTAGAAGATCTCTACAATGGAATGCTAGCTACCCAGAGCATCAACGGTGCACTACAAATTGACCAAGCGCGTAAGTTATGTAAAATTAGCCTAGAGATAGATACGTCTATTCGTGCCGGTGAAAATTTTGACAAGCTCATGGGGAGTTATGATAAGTTAGTTAAGACTGCAGACTTCACACCGAAGAACGTCAAGAGCGAGAATAACTTTAGTAGTTTTGGCGAAGTTGCCGTTTGGTTGGAGCGCCGAGGTTGGATGAATAGTTACTTTGATGGAGTAACTAAAGACGTCGTAGATGAAGTAATTAGTAACCTACAAGCATTTAACCAGCGCCTTTATATTAATGAGTCTGGCATCGGAGAGCAGATTTCTGAGCGCATAGAGTCGCTAAAAATGGCGAAAAACCTTGAAAGTAACTATGGTCTTGAAGACCTAGAAGAATTCGATAAGTACGATAATGAAGGCTACGCGTCATTGATCAAAGAGGAGATGATTCTTGATGACGACATTGACTAGAGAAATTCCTACTATCTTACCTGGGATAGATACGATACTTAGACAAGATGATAGTATTAAGCATGGTGTTAGGGACGGTACTGTTCTTGAAAAAGGCGTTGCCGTATCTGAAGAAAAGATGCTAATTTGGGAAAGTCATTTGCAATCAAAACTTAGTTACTATAGTGCTTATCCAGATAGATTCGTTGATGAAATTCTTACGCCAAGTGAGAGTAATTTTAAGTTACTGTTTTCACAGCGAATTTTTTTGCGCTCAATGATGCGCTTTAATTCTATTCATATAACTGCGGCACGTGGTTTTTCAAAAACATTCTTGTCAGTGCTCGCGCTAATGCTGAAATGTATCTTTCAACCTAGGAGCCAGATAGCTATCACAGCACCGTCGAAAACACAGGCTACGGAAATAGGCACAGAGAAGATGAAGGAATTACTAGTGCGCTTTCCGTTATTGGAGAATGAGCTAAAGGGTCCGGGGACATTCGGCAAGGACTACGCCGCACTGAACTTTAAAAATGGAAGTCGCTTAGAAGTCACAGCGGCGCTCGAAACAACGCGCGGGCGCAGATTTTCGGGGTTGCTTTGTGATGAACTAAGGGACCAGAACGGTGACGAGGTTAACTCTATTCTCTTACCTACCCTAGTGATTTCCAGGCGGACCGCTAGCGGACTTCTAAATCCCTATGAGAAACACCAAGCCCAAATTTTCACTACCTCCGCAAGTAGTAAATCATCTTATAACTATGAAAAGTTACTAGAGATTTTTGAAATGAGTATTATTCAGCCTGAAAATCATATAATATTTGGTATTGATTATCGAGTGCCTGTTAAAGAAGGTCTTATTGACTTTAATTATATTCAACAAATGAAATTGGCGCCGACATATAAAGAAGGTGACTTTGCTCGTGAATTCCTATCTATATATACTAGTGATAATGAAGAGTCTTGGTTTAATTTCAAACAAATGCTTAGACACCGCAAAATTGTTAATGCAGAGTGGTCTGCAAAAACTGTAAAGGGAATTGACTCTTTTTACTTATTATCGGTAGACGTGGGCCGATTACACGACCAAACGGTTTGTTGTGTGTTCAAAGTCTACCCAAGAAGCGGCAAATATCGCAGTGTTTTAGTCAACATTATCGTATTAGGCAAAACTGCAGAAACACGACCTTTCTCTATTCAAGTTAGGGATCTTAAAGAAATCGTAGCTAAGTTTCAGCCTAAAGAGGTAGTTGTAGATATCAATGGACTTGGTATTGCCGTAGCTGATGAAATTATACGACCGCATTGGAGCGCGGATGGTACATACCTACCGCCTTTGGGATTTTCCAACTCTGATGACTATCGTAAAATACAACCGCAAGACGCTCCTCAAATTGTCTATGGCGTGAAAGCTAATGCTTCACTCAATAGCAAAATGTATGGAAATGCCTATGCAACTATTAACGCCGGCGCTCTGGACTTTTTAATTAAAGAACAAGAGGCACGGCTAAAACTTTTGGCAACCAAAACTGGTCAGCGGATGTCACTAGAAGAAAAAGTAAAGCGCCTTATGCCTTACGAAATGACCACAAAATTATTCGAGGAAATGGGTAACTTGAGACTCAAGCACAGGGGAGCAGGGGTGGACCTCGTCTTAGAGCAAATCAACACTCGTTTTCCAAAAGACAAATTTTCAGCTATGATTATGGGTCTTTGGAGAATAAAAGAGTTAGAGGAGCTAGAGACGAAAAGATCTCGCAAAGCTGCGCGTAACAGGGGTCAGTTAACATTTTTTACTGGAGGATAATGAATGACTACGCATTCTTTTTCATTAGACGAATTTATAAAGGCTAATGAAAAAATGGCTGGGATAAGTAAGAACGCTTATGGAGATAGATACTCTATTTCTTCGCGTTACTTTGGCAGTGTAGGTACTAAAAAATATACCGCAGAGGAAGTTCAAAAAACAATTGATTCTGGAACTGCTATAGCCCAAGCCCAACTTTCACGGACATTTTTTGCCAGTAACGGCTATTACAAAAGGATATTACTTCATTACGGCACTTTGTTAAAATATGCGGGCCTATTAATACCTAATCCGGTGTTCGGTCAATCTCTCCAAAAAACGCATAATTCCAAAGCATATTATCAGGCTATGGATTACTTAGAGCAAATGGATATTCCTAATTTTGCTACTCGCGTCGCTATGCGAGTACTAATAGATGGAAGTTACTATGGCATAATTCAGTCAAAGGGAAAAACAAACTTCTCTGTTCTTGATCTACCTTTTAAATACTGTAGGTCACAATTTAGAGATAGGGAAGGTAAGGATATAATTGAATTTAACGTTAGTTATTTTGAAAACATTACTGATAAAGATCAATTAGCTGCTGCCTTAACCTTGTTTCCTAAAGAGATTGTAGATTACTATAGAGGATGGCTGACTAAGCGCGGTAATCCTTGGGTGTTTCTCCCTGTGGACAAAAGCGTATATTTTGAATTACTCGAATCTCGTCCGTTATTTTTACAAATCATTCCCGCAGTACTAGAGTATAATGATACAGTCGCAAGAGAAGCGGAAAGGGAACTAGAAGAAATTAAAAAGATAATTGTTCAAAAGATACCACATCTTTCAGATGGACAGTTACTTTTTGAACCAGTAGAAGCTAAGGAAATTCATCGTGGATCGGTGGATATGCTTCGAGAATCTAATCCTAACACTTCTATTCTTACGACTTACGCCGATGTAGATGTAATTACTTCCAATGCTTCCGCAGAGAATCTCTCTAGGAACAACATTGAAAAAATGAAGGGACATATCTACGGTGAGACAGGGGCCACTCCGCAAGTGTTTGCAACAACCGGTAATATTGCGGCTGAATTGTCTTTAAAGAATGATTTGGCTCTTATGATGGTACTTGGCAATCATTTGTCTAAATTTTTCTCTGATATAATTACTAAGTTATTTGGAAAGAAAAATATGCGATTTAAGTATACGATCTTGCCAATTAGCTGGTACAATGAGAGAGATTTTGTGAGTGAGGCATACAAGTTAGTTAATAGTGGATATAGCATATTACTACCAGCCGTAGCGCAGGGCTTGTCTCAAAAGGATTTCTATAACTTAAAAGTGCTAGAGAATGATTTATTAAATATTACGGATCTCTTAATTCCTCCGAGATCTTCTGCTACAGGTGGTGGAGCCTCAGGCGAAGTTGGTCGTCCGACTCTCCCTACAGAAGAAAAGAGTGAAAAAACTATTCGCAATATAGAAACAGGAGGTAACTAAGTATATGGAAAAAATACCGTTACTATTTCCTATTACCGTGTTTCAAACACTAGATACTTACGGAACGATCACAAAGGCGCGGGCACGTATCTTTTATAAGTATAAGAACCGCAATGGTAGTTATATTACTGATGACTTTGCAGATAAGTTACTAAGTACTTTACCTGGTAGTCCAGTAAAAGGTGTCTATGATGAAACTATAGGAGACTACACTGATCATGGTGAAACACGTTCTCAAGGCAAAGCCTATGGTTTTGTTCCAGAAACGAATCATAATATTGCCTATGAGGATCACCTTGATGATGATGGAGTAATGAGAACATATGCTTGCGCAGACGTCTATTTATGGACCTCCCTTTATGATGAAGCCATAGATATATTGGGGTCTGCACAAAGTATGGAATTATACGAACCTAGCGTTGAAGGGGAGTGGAAAATTATTGAAGGACAGAGACTTTTTGAGTACTATGAGGGTTCTTTTTTGGGCTTGCAGGTACTTGGAAAGGATGTAGAGCCGTGTTTTGAAGGGGCTGCATTCTTCTCACTACTACAAGATTTCCCACAAGATTTTCTTCAAGTGCTATATGATTCCTACTTACAATTTCAATTACAACAAGGAGGCAATGAAAATATGGAAGTAACTTTCAAACTATCTGATGCGCAAAAAGAAAACAAAATTTTCTTGGCGCTGAATGAACACGATTACAGATACTATGTCCACGCAGTTTATGATGAATATGCTATCGTTTTTGATTTTGAAACAGAAGCATTCTTCCGTGTAGACTACACAAAGAATGATGATACTGATGAAGTTTCTTTAACGAGTGAATTAGAAGCTGTTTTCGTAGAATATTTAACACAAGTAGAAAAGGATTCTTTAGCTACTCTCCGTGCAATGCAATCAAGCTTTGAGGCTGCGTTGGAAGATTTTGAGCAAATATCCGAAGATTTGGAAGAACAGGCTCGCAAAAATGAAGAGAGTGCCATGACAATTTCTACTTTACTTCAGGAGAAGGAAAAAACAGAAGTTACTATTACAGAGTTAGAAGAAGAATTAGAACAACTAAGTACCTATAAAAAAGAGATCGAAACTGCTGGGAAACAGGCCATTATAGATAAATATAGTGAATACCTACCAACAGACACTCTGGAAACTTACGAAAGTCGGTTTGATGAACTAACAGAAACTGAACTAGAAAAAGAACTAGCTTTTGAATTAGTAACTGCGAACCCATCAGTCTTTTCCTATGCTCCACAAGGATTACCTAAAGATACTGGCCCAGAAACAGGTCTGGCAGCAGTTTTAGGTAAGTATAAAAATAATTAAACAATAGGAGGTTTAATCTTAGATGGCTATTAATACTTTGCCTAAAGAAAACTATGGACAGATTGAACTGAACCAAGTAGCTTGGCGTAGAGACGGTCGTATTGAAGCACAATGCGCTTTAGATACTACAGAATTTGCTTCTACAAAAGCTGAAAATGGTATGCTCTTTTCTGTCGATAAAGCTAACTCTAAAGTTACATTGGCTAAAACAACTGATGTTGGTAAATTGCCAATTGGAATTCATTACTCAACTGAGCATATGTATGATGAAAGAGCGCTAGGTCTAAAACATTTTGCTCTATCACCAGGTGAGTTTTACCCTCGCGTAGGTTATTTAGCTGAAGGTGATACTTTTACTACAAACCAAGTAAAATATGACACCACAGACTATGAGAATCTTGCAACATTAAATACTGCCCTAGGTACTTTAAGTACTCCAGTATATGGGGCTCTTCATGCAGATGCACCAGGTTTCATCGTGCTTGTAAATACGGCACCAGCTACAGGTCCGCTCTTCCGTGTGGTAAAGAAAACCACTATGCCAGACGGTCAAGCCGCAGTGAAACTGCAAGTATTAAGAGCGTAAGGAGGTAAAGAAATGACTATTGAACAATTAAAACAACTTGCTTCTTACGCAGCGAAGGGTACTGCCCCTGCAGATTTTTCAGAGAAGAACGTTAACGAAGCTTTTGCTGATGCGTTAAAAGATCTTGCTGGAAGTATCAATAAATTCAATCAGAACAAGTACACAATCTTTGAGATTCTTATCGAAGCTATTGAAGATGTTGTACCTGCAAAAGTAATCGACGCTATGGGTATGTTTGCTGAGGTAAAACATGTTGGACAAGGCCAGAAGGCTATGTTCAAAACATCCCTCGGAAAACAGCGCGCACGTCAATTCTTAACTCAAGTAGCACTTTCAGGTGTTTACGAAACCTTCCGTCTTGACCAGACTATCTATGAAGTTGCTGTACAGGCAATCGGTGGAGGCATCTCCATTGACTTCGAGCGTATGCTTGATGGTACAGATAGTTTAGCTGAGATGTTAGATATCGTGGCTGAAGGACTTGAGGATATGGTGTATCTTGAAGTTCAAAAAGCTCTACATGCTGTAGAAGCTGAGATGATTACTACCAACAACATGGTAAGCAATACGTTTAATGCGGACAGCCTTGCTAAATTGGTAATGATCGTAAAAGCCTATGGCAGCAACGCCGTTATCTTTGCCCCTCGCGAATTCATCATGGCTATGGGCGCTGATGCTATTGTACCGCCAATTGGTAGTGGGCAAGGCATCTATCATCCAGATGACATTGACGCAATTCACAAGCGTGGGCTTATCAACCTATTCCGTGGAACACCTATCGTAGAAATTCCACAGAGTTTCATTAATACAGATAATGAAAATACTTGGATTGACCCACAAGTAGCATATGTATTCCCAACAGGAAAAGAGCGTGTTGTTAAGGTTGTGTTTGAAGGTGAAACACAGATGTGGGATGTTATCAATAGAGATCAGTCTATTGAAATCATGGTCTATAAAAAAGTTGGTGTTGCTATTGAAAGCACTTACAACTGGGCCATTTATAGGAACGTTAGCATTGATCAAACATTCCTAGGGTAAGTACTATTATTTAGAGGGGAGAAGAAACTCTCCCCTCTGACCTAAAATTAGGAGTTAAAGGGAGTAAAAAATGAATAGAATTGAAATTATTTCAACCGTTGGCGCACAGGTTCTATTAGACGTACCTGAGTTAAGACTTAAACGTGTTTGGCCTAAAAAAGGTGCTAAACAAAAAATCAATTTTGAAGATTTAGAAGAAGCGATTTATTATCCAGGAGTAGAGAATCTATTTACGAGTGGAGTGCTATATATTGAAGATATGGCCACTAAAATCGCGCTAGGGCTTGAATCAGAAGAGTCCACACAACCCACTAATATTATTGTTCTTACAGAGGCTCAACAGAAGCGTTATTTGACTGTTGCGCCTGTTTTTGAATTAAAAGAAGTTTTAGAAAAATTATCTACCTTACAAGCTAAAGAACTAGCTCAATATGCAATCACTTTAGAAATTACAGATTTAGCAAAGACAGATTTGCTTAAAGAATACAGTGGGATTGATGTAATTAAAAATATTACACTACTTAGAGAGGAATAAACAATGACCTTTTATGAGGACATCTACAATGCCTTTTTATCACAAATACAAGATGATGAATGGGGTACTTGGGAAGCATGGGAGCGAGAAGAAGATTGGAAACAACTTCTTTTTGCGGCAATTCCTTGGTTTAAATTTCCTCGTGTGTCTTTAGACCCTGGAGAAGATGGGTTCTCTAGTACCTTAAGCAATACTGAAATTCAAATTTTGGTTGCTTTTATGAAATACATATGGTTAGAACGAATGGTATTATCCTGGGAGAACCTTCGTCCTTTATATAGTGAAAGAGATTTTTCGCCAGCGACTATGCTGGATAAGTTCAGAAAACAACAAGAAAATCAATTGAAAATTGCGACTAAATTAGAGTCTGTATACTATCGCTCTGTAGATGGCAAACCTTTTCCTTACTCCCAACTAGCGGGAGGTTAGGTATGTTAAAATATAATAATGAAATCCAAGAAGGTTATCACAATAGGTTAAAAAATAAACTCTACGGGTTACTATGTGAATTTGAAAAAGATAGAGAATGGGAATCATTTCTTAATTCTATCCTTATGGAGTTGCTAGGGTTTGATGAAGCAGAACATACAATTAGTTACTATGAACTTTATCATAAAATTTCTTCACTACGGTTCTTAAGATATAAATACTTTAGACAAACCATCTTTGACGCAATGTCATTACTAGATAGAATGAATGAGGACAGATAATGAGTTACTATGATGAAATCTATCTAAAGCGCTTGAATCGTTTTGGAGACTCTTATCAAGATCGCCTAGAGGGAGCAAGGAGACATAACTTTGAATCTTTTTTAAAGCAGTCTCCACATTATGCTACTTTTGAATACAATGACGAAACAGTTGAATGTGTTTTTGAACCTTCCAGACAGAATGAAACGAAAACCTTAATGCATGTTTTAGTACGCGCGGATCAAGAGTTAATCATAGGTGACATAGTTACGATAGCAGATAGAGACTGTTTGATTTACTATCATGACGAGCGCAGGAATTCTGGATATAATAGATACACAGTACTACTTCTTACTCATACTGTAACATGGTATAGAGATGGGGTAGAAAATTCATCATTAGCTTACGTATATTTTCAAGAAGATAATATGCTAAAACGAGAGTTAAAATCTCGTAGCCGCATGGAAACTTTGTACTTAGAGGACTTGAAACTTAATTTCTTTGTAATGCCAACTACAAGTGAAATTAAAATTAATGATTATTTAGAAGTTACCACTAGTGGTATTAGTCAACATTTTCGTGTAACAGGATATGATATAGTATCTACACCTGGAGTTATGTATATAACTATGGCGTTCACACCTGAACGCGATTTAAGTACTTATGATCCAGTAGTTACTGATGACGACGACGAGCTATTCTGGTTAGGAGTTCAAAAACCAACATCATGAGTAAAGTAAGATATTTAGGAGAACTAGGACAAAATCTTCAAAAAATTGCGAAGATGCTTATGACTCAACAAGATTTGTTGCGTTATCTTTACTATACAAATGAAAATCCCTTGGACCCCACTCTTGCAGATGTAACTATGCAAGATGTTTTTGGTTCTCATATTTTAATTACACCAGTAGTTGAGGTTCCTGATAAAGATCATAGTATCATATCAATTTTAGTATCTAATGGCACTAGGTTGTCTGAAAATTCTGAATACATGGATATAGAAATTCATATTGAAGTTTTTGTGCCATTAACTCAATGGATTCTTAAGAGTGATAGTTTACGTCCTTTCTTAATTCTTGGACAAGTTATGCGTGCGCTAGAAAATAAAACAATCAATGGCCTTGGTCGCGTAAGTGCTCGTGGCTTTTCCGCCAATTTCTTTACAGAAACCATTAGCGCTTATAAAATAGTCTTTAGTATTACACAGTATGACTAGATTTTCAGCAATTTCATTTCTAGGAGAACCAACTTCTTTTTTAAACATATGCAAAATTTTTGCGCCTACAGTCAAAGAAGTTGTTTGCGAAGATAGGTACGATCAATATCGTAAAACTCTAACGATTACTCAAGAAGACATTTGGGATATGTTCAAAGATAAAGAAACTGAGGATATTCCAACTCCTTTTGAATTGTTGATGATTAATGCTCACTATAGTCCTGAATTAATGGATATTACCTTGGGAGCTTTTCGTTTCTTTACGCGCGAAGAAGTGCGGATACTAACCACAGAGAAGCTAATTGTTTTTATAGATGATATAGAGAATGTCCAAGAAGTAGAAGAGCTTCGGTTGCTAGAGGAAAAGCATTATTTTAACTTTCAGAATGCTATTCGAGCAGCTTGCGGCTTAGAAATCATTAAACCTCCTGTAGAAGATGAAGACCCCAGGGTTGCTAGAATAAAAGCTAAAGCGCGAGAACGTGATCGAATTTTGCAAAAACAAAGTTCTAAAGACGGTTTTAGTTTAATCACTAGCTTGGGCGCACTTTGTTGTATGGGGATAGGAATAACTCCACTTAATATTGGAGAGATTACATATGCTGCGGCTATGTTCCTAATGAAAATATATCAGCAGCAAGAACGATACAAAATAGATATGCAACTCTTAGCGGGAGGAGCAGATTCTAAAAAACTAAAACCAAAATATTGGATTAGGGACTTAAATAACTAGGAGGTTAATACATGGCTTCAATTTTAGATTTATATGGTATTAAAGAAGTTGCTGACGTAACACTATATGAAATTGGAGATGACGGAAAACCGGCAGCTCCAGTACTTTTCTTTGATACTCTGAAAGCTTCTACCATTGAGACTACAGCCGAAACTACTTATGCAACAGGTGGTAAAGGTAATGCCAACTTAATTGGTTGGGACTACGGTAAAGAAATCACCCTTGCTTTAGAAGATGCTTTATTTAGCGCTAAATCTATGGCTGTTCTTTTTGGTGATGGAAAAGTTTCTAGCACAACCTTTGCATTAGATAAAGTAGTAGAATTTACTGGTGCTACCAAACCTACTTTCTGGCTGGATGCTAATGGGGCAACCCAATCAATTACTAATGGAACTATTTATGATTTAAGTGGTGCGACAGTAACTACAGCAACAGAAGGTGCTACTTATTTCTATAAATTCAAATATACTCCATCAACAATGGGTACTATTGAAATTTCTGCTGATAAGTATCCTGGCACCTACTACTTGGTTGGTGACACTTTTGCTCGTAGTGAAATTACTGGTAAGGATGAATATTTCCAGTTCATTATTCCTAAAGCGAAAATGTCAGCTGAGTCTACTATTACACTAGAAGCTGAGGGTGATCCTTCAGTATTCTCTTTCAATATGACAGTTCTACGTCCAGACGACGGTGTTATGATGAAATTGGTGAAATACGACCTAGGTAGCTAATTACTATAAGAAATTTTTTATCAGCGCGGGCGGGCACGTATGCCCGCCCGTTTTGGCTGAAAAGTATAGATCAAGATACAAGGAAATCTACCTATTAAGGAGGGAAAGGATTTGAATCAAGACTATTTTGGCTTCAAGGAACTTTTTGATGTTCAGTTGCGAGCCTTGCAGGATATTGCAATTGGAGAAAAAACAATTGCTAAAGGAGAACCGATTGTCGTATTTAAGTCTATTCAATATGGTAACATAGATGAAGTACGAGAATATGTTGCGGCTAAAGGTGGTTTCCATAATGTTCCTAGGGTTACTTGGGAAACTACTAAAGAAATACAACTAAGTTTGGTTCAAGGAATTTTCTCGAAAATTCATTTAGCTTTGCTAGGAAATTCTTTCATAACTTCTCCGAATGAAGTAGAAGTTCCAATGATAGAGGACTTAACCTCTGATGAAAACTCTATAGTTATCTTAAAGCATACTCCAACAAAACTATTTATTTATGATAGTACAGGAGAAAAAGTAAGTAACTATACAGCAAATGAAAATATAATTACATTAACAAACCTACCATTTGAAAATGTTCAAGTAGTTTATGATTTTGCATATAAAAATGATATCACAATACTTGAAATAGGTAGGCATTGGCTAAGTGGATTCATGGAGTTGCGTGGTAAAACGCTACTAAAGGACGATAAAACAGGACAAACAACGACTGGAATCATAAGTATTCCAAAATTAAAACTAATGTCTGATTTATCTATACGACTAGGGAATAATGTAGTACCAGTTGCAGGCAACTTCAATATGGTGGCTTTCCCAGTTGGGCCAAGAGGAAGTGAAAAGGTTATGGACCTAATACTTCTAAGTGACGATATAGATAGTGATTCGTAAGAAATCAGCATTAGTAATGCTGTTTTTCTTATGTAGGAGGGAAAAGAGTGGCCTCTAAGAATGTCTTAAAATATTATATCAAAGGACAAGCTGATTTAGATGTTAGTTCACTAAAGACTAGTGTTCAACAAGCTAGGAATTTGCTTTCAAAATTACGACTTCCTGACAATTTAGGAGAGAGTTTTGAAAATCAAATTAGTGAGATTTTAAAAGGAGTAGAGAAACTCTCCTCTAAAATTACTCGCGGCTTCTATTCTGAAAAAGAAGTAGAAAACGCTATTAAGGACTACGACGCCCTTGCTCGCGCTGTTGTAGAATATAATAAAGAACTTAAGAAAATTGCTCCAGATGCAAAAGGAATTGAACTGAAATCTGGAGAGAATGTCCGTGAATTAAAAAAAGTTAATACGGCGCTGAAACATGCTACAAAAGCGTCGGATGAATTTAACAATGTTTGGGATGTTCTTTCTAAGAACTTTACTAAGGAGCAAAAAGCTAATTTAAATTTAGATAGCTTTCACGAAGCTGCAGAAGCTGGGAAAGACTTTGGTGAAATTACTACTAGAAGTGCCAAAGATATTCAAGCAGAATTAGAAAAAGTTAATGATCTTCTTGACGCTCAAAAACAAGAACTTATAAGATTAGAGGCTATTCAAAAAGCTTCGCCAACTGGATCACTTGGGAAAGAGCGTAATTTATATAGAACTTTAACTGCAAAAGGCCCGACAGAAAGTAAAACTTCTATTGCAGAACTTGAAAAAAGAAGAAAAGCTCTTGAAGCAGAACAAAGAGCAATCGAACAATTAAAGAAAAGCTATGAAAAGTATTCTAAAGTACTAGGTAATTTAAAATTAGATGGCGTAATTACTAGTGCGTCAGAATTAAGAGAGCGTTTTGCAGAACTATCTCAATTAACTGAAGCAGAATTAATACAGATATTAAATGATCTTCAAAGTTCTGGACTAAGGGCAGCAGAAGGATTAGCTCCGTTCTCAAATGCTATTGATCGGGTTAATGAAAGCGCTCGACAACTTAGCACTACACAAGAAGCTGTAGGTGAGTTTACCAGACGCTTAGAACATATTTTCTCTACAGCAGGAGCTATTAGATTAGCTACTCGTAGTTTTAGGAATGCCTTCCAAGTTGTTAAGGACTTGGATAAGGAAATGACCGAAATTGCAGTAGTTACTCCAATGACTCTAGACCAAGTGTGGTCACGTCGTAGTGGCTATGTAAAAACTGCTAGAGAACTTGGTGCTGCGACTCTTGATGTAGTTGCCGCTTCTAAATTATACTATCAACAGGGCTTATCTGAAGCGGAAGTTAATAAAATAACAGTAGAGACTATTAAGATGGCTCGTATCGCTCATCTTGATGGTGCTCGCGCGACTGACTTAATGACTGCTGCATTACGTGGCTTTAATTTAGAAATGTCTCAAGCAAGTCATGTTAATGATGTTTATTCTCAATTAGCAGCTAAATCTGCTGCTGACACAGAAGAGATTGCAAATGCTATGACTAAAACTGCGTCTATTGCTTATTCAGCGGGCGCGTCCTTTGATAATACTGCCGCGTTCCTTACGCAAATGATTGAAACCACTCGTGAAGCTTCTGAAAACCTTGGTACCGCTATGAAAACTATTGTAGCGCGGTTCCAAGAGATGAAAAAGGCGCCTGAAGAGATAGGTGAGGTTGAAGGTGAAATTGTTGACGCCAACAAATTTGAGACAGCGTTAAGAACTATCGGTATTGCTCTTAGAGATGTTCGCACTGGTGAGTTCCGCAAGTTTGATGACGTAATTATGGAAATCTCTGAGAAATGGGATTCTCTTGACCAGTTATCTCAACGCTATATCGCTACTACTGCGGCGGGTTCTCGTCAGCAATCCCGTTTTATTGCCCTAGTATCTAATCATGCTCGCCTCATGGAACTTACTGGCTTGGCTGCTACTAGCGCGGGTGCTTCACAAGAGCAGTTTAATAAGACCCTTGACAGTTTAGAAGCGAAAATGAATCGACTGTCTACTGCTAAGGAACTTTTCTTTACCAATATCTTAGACAGTGGCGCTATTAAGGCGTTTGTTGGCGCAGGTACTGGATTATTAGAATTCATTAATAAGCTTACTGGTTCCTTTGGAGGGCTAGGAAGTAGTATTTCTACTGCTCTTCTTTCTGTTGGAGCGTTTACCTTAATTCCTCGTGTAGTAAAAAAAGCTTTACAAAGCGTAGGTTTAGTCGCTATTTCCGAAGGTGAAAAAGCTGGTAAAGAGTTTATTGGTGGTATCATTAGAGGGACTAAAGGGGAGAGTGAAAAAGGAAGAGTTAGTAATATTTTTCGAAATCTCTTTGGTATTGAGAAGCAAGTTCAACAAACTATCCCAAGCCTTCAAGAATTAACTAAAACTCATGGAAACTTAACTAATGTCACTCGATTATTAAATAAAGAGCAAATTGCTAACTTAGGTTTAATTGATGGAGAGCGTTTAAAAACTATCCAGCTTGAAGGTGTCAAGTTAGGTCAAATAGATACTTTAAATAAAACAGCCGTAGCAAAACAAGAACAAATTATTCTTGACCAAGTTCAACTAGGTTTTACAGAAGCACAAACTAAAGCTGAAATTCAAAATCAAGTTTCTAAAATGGGTCTTGTTGGAGCCACATTAACCTATATCCAAGCCTCTATTGCTGGAAAACTAGCAACAGGAGCAGAAAATGAAGCCCGACTTGTAGAAATTGGGTTACTTAAAACAGCAACAAAAGAACGCATAAAAGCCACTGCAGCAGCCTTGGGATATAAACTAGCTATTGTAGGAGTTATTGCTATTATTGCTGGATTAATTTATGCTATTGAAAGATGGATAGTTACTGACAAAGAGCGTTTAAAAGATCTTCAAGAGCGAATTGATAAGTATAAAAACTCAATTGAAGATACTAAAAATGCAATTAAAGATTTACAGTCTGCTCATGAAGAATTAAATTCATTACGAGATGATTTATCAGAACTAACTCAAGGAACCCTTGAGTGGAAACAAGCATTAATTGAAGTAAATAATAAAGTTCTTGAGTTAATTAGTACCTATCCAGAACTAGCGGCTTATGTAGAAAAAACAGATAGGGGCCTAAATATTAAAGCAGAGGGTTATGAAAAAGTTTTAGCCCAGCAATATAGATCGTTAGCTATTGAGCAGCAAGCGCAATTGTTTGCTCAAATTGAATCTTTAGAACTTGAATTTAAAATAGATTCAAAATCTTTTAATAAATTACAAAAAGAAATTCAAAGAGAGTTCGGACTCAACTTTGAGGAAATACAACAAATTGCTTCTAGTTTCTTTAGAGAAGGTGGAACGGTAGAAGGATTAGAGCAAGCCTCTTCTCATTCAATTGAATTACTTGAAAATCTTTCAAAAGATATTACTGGAACTTTTGAAGATTTTTCTTCAACAATTATTGAAAATGGAGATCAATTCAAAACCCTCGGAGCAGCTTCTCTAAAATTTGCTCAAGAATTAGAAGGATTAAATAGTTCTTTCTTTGGCATTATTGATGAAAATCATGAGTTACTTGGTGACTTATTAAGCAATGATGTAACAAAACCAATTGTTAAAGCTATTTTTGAAGCAGGAAAAACAGACTCTAAATTTCAAGCTCAAGTAGAAGCTGAAAAACAAGAAATTGTTCGTCAAGAAAACATAGCTAAAAGTTTATCTGTTCAAGAAAAACAAAAACAAATGAAATATGCTTTTGATAAAGGAGGCTATGTTTCTGAAGTTTCTATCTTTGATTTAGAAAGAGAGTATCGAAAACTTCATTCTTTAACTGTTCAAGAATTAGCAGATCTTAAACAAGCAAAAAAAGTAGATAAAGAAAAAATGAGAAGTGAGTTGGCTCAGCAACGAATGATGGATAAGCATCTTCAAGAAACTAAAGAAAGGGCAGAAGAATTTGAAAGACTTCAAAAAACTGATCCGTTACTAGGAAAAGGCTTACTTAATTTAGTTAATGACAACTTTGCAGAACTTACCAATGCTCAACTTGAGGCTATACTAGAGTCTTCAGACACAACTATGGCAGAACTTTTAGGTCTTAACGAAGAGTCTTTAGAGAAATTAAAAGAAGAAGCTATTAAAGCTCAAGACAAAATTAATGAAATTTATAGAGATGGGCTAACTGGCAGTAGTGAACTGTTATATGATGGGCTAACTGCTGGATTAGGCATGAAATTAAAAGATAAGTTTAGTAAAATCATGGCTAATATTTTGGCAACTAGTGGAGAAGAAGCTGCAGACGCAACTCTAAGTCTTCTCGCGGCTGCTTTTAAGGACCTAGATACTGAAAAACTATCAGAAGCTTTAAATTACTTTGCTGCCATAGATCCTTCAAACACTCAAGAACTTAAAGACTTTGGAGAGTATTTAAAAGAATTGGGAGTTGGGTTAGATAGTGATCAAATTGATGAAGCTGTTGCTGCGCTTGGTAGATTTAATAAAGCTATTTATAAACTATCTATTAAAGAACTAGAAGATAAATTACTTTCTATTGGTAAAATACTTAAAGAAATTAGTGCTGGCGAAACAGCAAAATTCTCTGAAGATCGTTACAAAGAAATTATTGAATTTGATCCGAGTTTTGCGACTAAGTTTTCAAAAGATCTTGAAGGCAACTTCCATTACTTAGGTGGAACCAATGAAGAACTAATTAGTATTTTAGAACGAATGACTAAGATCATGGAAGAGGATGTTCGCAAAACTAAAACTGAAGAAGTTCAAGCTGGAAAAATTGCAAAAGAACAAAGCTACATACTTACAACAAGTCCTAATATTACTATTGGTGCACCATCTTATAACTTAGATTATAAAGCTGCTCAAAAAGGAAGTGCTTATCAACAACGACAGTTCTTAGAAAAATATATAGAAGATCTTTATGCACAAGGCGGAGATCGTGCAGGAATTACAAGGTTACTAGGTTTTGATCCTGAAGGTGATTTAAGTGAATTAGACAAAGAAGCTGTTGAAAAAGCCTTTGATAATATTGAAACATATGCTCAAGAATATGCTACTAATGAAGCTGACTTGGCTAGAATGGAACTTAATACCGCAGTTACCAGATTAGAAAGCATGGATCCTTTAAGTATCCTTGCTGAATCTCAAGACATTTTTGATACTGGTGATTTACAAGCTTACTCTTGGGCTTTAATGACTCTTGGAGAAAGTTATCCACAATTAATTAAATATGTTAATGAACTTAGGGATGCACAACTAGCGGGTAACACCGAACAAATAAAAGCTACTCAAACACTACTGGCGCAAGGTTTGGCCTATGAAAGAACTGCTAGTAAAGTTGGTAAGTATAGTAATAGTATTGACGCGTTAATAAATCATTTCAGAGAAATAGAGAAACTTGAACCTGCAGAAGTCTTTAGAGAACTTAATTTTGTTTTTAATGATTTATTAGAACTTAGCATTAGTGAAGAGTTTCTTCAATCCGCAGAAAATTATGATTTATTCTTACAAGTCTTAGAAGGCAGTCAAGAGGCTTGGGATACATTAATAGAATTAATTAATGAAACTGATGCAACAGCAAGAAATTTGTCTGATGAAATATTTGAGTTTGGTGAAGAGTTTGGAATAACAGGAAATGTAATTAAAAATGTTGTTGCAGAACTAGATGAACTAGAGTTTACTATTGAAGGAGATGCAGATATAACTCAATTAATTGCACAGCTTAGAAATGCAGGCTTAGCAACTGATGAGGCTATTCAGCTACTTGAAAAACTAGGTAATTCACGAGTTATAGGTATCCCTAAGTATGAAAAAACATTACATCCTGGCACAGGTCGAATATGGGATCGTTTCATAGGCTATGATTATAAATTTATAGAGGGCACATCTAAGTCTAGAATTTCTGGTGGTAGTATAATAGGTGGAGGTGGAGGATCAGGAGTAAGAAGCAGTCCTTTCTCTTCTAGGGCTAGAGATGATACAACTAAAGGCGGTGGTGGAGGAAAAGAAGAGGCCCCATGGGAAAATAGTTATGATTGGCTATATAACTTAGTTCAAAAAACAAATAAAGAAATTAGAAAGCGCAACATTCTTGAGTGGGAGTATGGTAAGTTACTTACAGATAACAAACAGTCTATCGCTGATATACTTAAGAATATTGAAAAACAAGAAGCATCACTAAAACAGCAACAACAGTACTATAAAGACCAAGAAGAAGGTCGCAAAATAGAATTAGAAGTGATTCGTAAAGGATACAGTGATGTTAGCCAGTACGCTGGATATGATACAGTTACTGGAGTTGTTCATATTGATTGGGCAGCAATAGAGAAAATAACAGATAAAGAAAAAGGCGAAAGAGTTGCTGCATACATAACAGAACTAGAGCGCATTCAAAGTGAATTAGAAAGTATCGAAGATGCACAGCGTGATACTATTGATAAACTTGAAGAACTTAAAAAATTAGGGAAGAGCGAGTACTTATCTCTTGAAAATCGAGTTCTTGCCGCAGTAGTCGCGCAACGTCAAGATGAAATAGATACGTTACAGCAAATTAATGAAAGTATTAATAATGGTAACTCTCGTCTATTAGCTAGATTACAAAAAGGAATTGACGCACAACGTCGCGCTCGACAAGAAGAAAAGACCTTAGAAAGTATTGGTAGCAAAGAGCGTCGATTATCATTGCTGCAACAAGATGTTTCTGGCGCAAATGCTTTAGAAATTTTAAAACTTCAAGAAGAATTAGAGCAAGAGCGCGAAAACTATACAGATACATTAATTGATAAAGCAATTCAAGAACTGCAAGATGGTCATGATAAGGCTTCTGAACAAAGAGATTTGCAAATTCAATTAATGCAAAATCAATTAGATTTTGAAGAGAAACAAGGACTGCTTTGGGGACAAGTACATGCTTTAATGGAAAAAGCTGTTAATGCAGATGGTAGTGTTAATATTGAATCTGATTTATTTAAAATGTTAGGTGAGTGGGAAAATGCGGGGTCTTTATCTGCTATAGGCTATGAAGAATGGATAACCGATTTAAATAGTGAAGTTCAAGCTGGCATGGCCTGGTATTATAATCATACTAATCCAGCAACTAGTGATGATATTGATCAAGTAGCTAAAATTACATCAGGATTAGAAACACCATTGGTTAGAGCCATTCAAGCTACTGAAAAATACCATCCGAAGCCAGATCCCAATACCGGTGCTATTAAAAATAATACTGCTACAGCTAATCAATATTTAAAAAAGATAGCTGACAAAAAAAATGTCAGCAATGTAAAAGTAGATATTGAAATTCCTATGACTGGTGGAGGTGGAGGGACAGCCTACTTTTCTCATGCGGGTAAGGTTACCTATTCTGCATATAAAGATGGCGGACTTGCAGACTATACT
>MTBK01034727.1_pt1 | contig 27429 bp, 34 predicted proteins | sample 1535981 | NCBI WGS metagenome assembly MTBK01 (sample SAMN06109225, study PRJNA356200) | anaerobic digester metagenome | isolation source: biogas reactors fed with pig manure or primary and secondary sludge | place: Spain | collected 2016-06-30
CCGGAGGGGGCGGCGACCTCTTGCCGCGGGTACCGGTTCAGGCCCGGAAGGGAGCAGACTTACCGTGGACGTTCGGCGCCCATGGGGTTGCGGGGTGGAGAAGGGGTGCAGTGGTGAATGCCTGTGCGCACGGTCGACCGAAGACGTGTCCCCGATTCGGCGATCTTGATGGCAAAGGTAACGATTATCGGGGCTACAGGGAACGTCGGCATGTTCGCGGCCCATACCGTATCCGAGATCCCGTACGTCAGCGAGATGCTGCTTATCGGAAAACCCGGACGCGAAGATTTTCTCGTGGGCTGCTGTCACGACCTCTCCGATTCGTTTGCTGCGCGCGGCACCCATGTCAGGCTCTCGTACAGCACCTGCCTGACCGATGCAGAGGATTCTGACGTCATCATCTGCACAGCGGGTGTTCCCCGGAAACCCGACCAGGACCGGAACGATCTCGCCCTCGAGAACGCGAGGGTCGTCGCAGGGACTGCCGAGATCATAGGCAGGTGTTCGCCGGACGCCATTCTCTTCATGGTCACAAACCCGGTCGACGTCATGACCGCTGTCGCCCTGAAATACTCAGGGCTCCAGCCGAAGCGGGTCTTCGGCCTCGGGACGCACCTGGACTCTATGCGCTTAAAATCCCTGATCGCGCGGTATTTCCGGGTCCATGTCAGCGAGGTGCATACCCGAATCATCGGTGAGCACGGCGAGAGCATGGTACCGCTCTGGTCAGCGACGACTATCGGCGGCATCCAGATCCATAACCTGCCCACGTTCTCAGGGCTGCCCGCCCGGGAGATGATCGATACGGTCCGCACAAGCGGCCAGGCTATAATCAGGGATAAGGGTTCAACGATCTACGGGCCGGGGGAAGCGATCGCAACCCTGGTGCGGACGATCCTCGGTGACGAGAACCGGATCCTCACCGTATCAAGCTACATCACGAGTGAAGTCCACGAAATCGGCGATGTCTGTATCGGCGTACCTGCCCGCCTCAACCGGGACGGCATCTTTCCGGTGCCCATCAGGCTCCAGGATGACGAAGTTACCGGGTTTCGGGAGTCGGTCCAGAGGATCCGCGCGATCACCGCCGAAGTGATAGAGCGGCTGGAAGAGACCCGCTAAAAAAAAGGATGATCCCGCTTACACAAGCGTGGACTCGATGATCTCGGCGCTTCCGACACCCTTAAGGTTCTGGAGCGCAGTCTCAACCTTATCGGGAGCCCCGGCTTTATCGGGAACCACGACGGCGGCTTTCAATGCCACGAGGCCAAACCCTATCGGTTCTTCCCTTATATCGCTGATCGGGACGGCCGCCCTCATAGCGGCTTTGAGCGCCTCAAGGTCGACGTCCGGAGATTCGGGCATAATCTTCAGGATAATGGCTACGTCTCCCATCGTCTACGGCCCCCCAAACCCGCAGTTCCGGCATGTATAGGTTATACTCTGCTCCCTGCACCGGTAGCATCTCTGGATCTCGTGCTCACAGACAGGGCACGGGAACCGGGTGGAGCCGGCCTCGGCCAGGGTGGCGTTGCAGGAGGTACATCGGTCTCTTGCTATCATTCGTTTCTCCTCAAAGATTACCTATCTATGTCTCACCCGGGGCAGTTAAAATCTCGGGTCGATGAGCGTCCCGGTGACCGCTTCGTCCCGGAGGGCACTGCGCACCCGGTCAGCATGCCTCCCGTTGATCACCCTGGCCCTGATGCCGTGCTCAAAGACGAACGGTATGAACGCAGGGTCGACCTCCTCAGGGGTGAGTGCGGGATCGCTGACCCGGGGGAGGAGCCGCCGGCGGTGGTGGATGCCGTCGACCGATTTGAGGAGGAGAAGGTCTAAAGAGAGCTCCCTTGCGACCCAGGCGGCGATGGTATCGGAGGTGACGCTCCAGGAGTGAGGGAGGGGGTCGGCCTCCCGCAGGGCGCAGTAGGGGAGGAGGACCGAGACTTCAGCGGAGAGGACAGGTCTGGCTGCCGCCGGGATGCCGTGCGATGCGATATACAACCCGAACTGCTCCATGCCGGCGATAGCCATCCAGTGGCCGGCGGTATCGGAGACGTCGAGGCGCCGGACGAGATCGGCAAACCTCCCGCCGCCCGGCACGATCAGCACCGGCCGCCCGACCTCCAGAAAGATCGCAAGCAGGGGGGCGACCCGGTCAAAGAGGCTCCCGCCCACCTTGACGACCAGCGGGGATGCGCGCGAGGTCATGATCGCTTTTCTATTAAACCGGAGGGAACATAATCCTGTGTATGCGCCGGATCGCCGCGACCATACTGCTCCTCTGTCTTCTTGCCGGCATTGGCGAAGGCATAATGATCACCGAGTTCTGCCCGGATCCCTACCTGCCAAACGACCCGGACGAGTACCTGGTGCTTGAGGGGGAGGGCCTGCTCGATGGATACATCGTCTCAGACGGCGAGGGGGGGTTTCGGTTCCCGGCAGGAACCAGGGTAGGCGGCCGGCTGGTGATCGCTAGAAACGGCGTCGCGTTCGAGCAGACCCATGGCTACCCGCCGGATTTCGAGATCGAGGATCATTCGCCAGCCGTGCCGAACGTGATCATGCGCGGCGGGAACTTCCTGCTGGCAAACAAGGCCGACGAGCTCTTCCTCTACTCTGGAACCACACTCGTCCAGGAGGTCGCCTGGCCGGCCGATGTCCACCCCCGGGAAGGCCAGATCCACTACCTGGAGGACGGTGTCTGGGATCCGCGCCCTCTATTCATCGGCCAGTCCCGGTTCTCGCCCGCCGTCTTTGAGGATGTAGCGGTGACCGCGTTTGCCGCTCCCGACTGTGCGTATGAGGCCTTCTCGGAGACGATCGCATCAGCAGAGTACGAGATACTCGCAAACGTCTATGAGTTCACCTCCCCGGCCATGGCGGAGGATCTAATCCGCGCCTCTGAGAGAGGTGTCGCCGTCACCGTCCTCCTCGAAGGGGGGCCGGTGGGTGGGATCTCAACAGAAGAGCGCGCGATCGCGGGAGCCCTCAACAGAAGCGGCATCCCTGTTCTTATGATGACGACGACCGATGCGGCCCACGCGAGGTACCGCTACAACCATGCCAAGTACCTGGTCATCGATGGGAATACGGTCTTCGTCGGGAGTGAGAACTATAAACCCGGCGGCTACCCGGCGCCGGGGCTTCAGGGCAACCGGGGCTGGGGGGTGTGCCTGAGGGATCCGGGGCTCGCCGCATACTTCCGGGAGGTCTTCCTCTTCGATATCGAGGGCGGGGATATCGTCCCGCTCAAGGGGACGCCGGCCGAGGTCCGCACACCCTGGGCACCGGTCTACACCGTGGAGTTCTCCCCCTGCCACGCGACGGGGGCGAGAGTAACGCCGGTGCTATCTCCCGATACGAGTCACCTCATCACCCGGATGATCGAGGAGGCCACTGAGAGCATCGCTATCGAGCAGGCCTACATAAAGAACCAGACGAAGTATGAGCTGAATCCTTTCCTTGCGGCCGCGATCAACGCCTCCCGCAGTGGGGTTAGCGTGCAGGTGCTCCTCGACTCGTTCTGGTTCAACATCGAGGGTGACGCCGATAACGACGAGATGGTCGATCTCATCAACCGGATCGCAACGGCTGAGGGGCTGCCGCTTGAGGCGAGACTTGCAGACCTGGAGGGAAATAACCTCGCGAAGATCCACAACAAGGGCGTCATCATCGATGGGCGGACGGCTCTCGTCAGCAGCATCAACTGGAACGCCAACTCGCCGGGGTTCAACCGGGAGGCAGGCGTGATCATAGAGCATCCCGATATCGCTGCCTACTACATGCGGGTCTTCCTGGACGACTGGGACGCCGCGGACGCGGGTGCAACGGAGGATGCCTTCAGCCCGGATCGCCTCAAAATAGTGGCGGCGGTGTGTGTACTGGCCGGACTTGTTGTGCTCTACATTTACCGGCGCGGACGCTCGTGAGCAGGGGTCTCACAGCTTCTTGGCACGATCGGCGGAACGGCAGATATCACAGATGGTGATCGTTCCTTCGCCGGAGACGACGGCCGAGACCCAGCGCTCTATGATATGGTTGAGCTCACCGGGAAAGTCCTGCCTTGAAAACCCGCGTTTTCGGCTCATGTACTGAGAGACCGCGGCCCTGCTGATCCCGAGACGCTTCGACGCCTCGCTCTGGCTGATACCGCGCTCGTTAACCAGGCGGTATACCATCTCGGCGCGCATCCGGGGGAGCAGCCTCCGGGCGAGCGTTTCACAGCGCATGATGTCACAGGGCGGCATCTCAGTCATGGTGTAGACACCATCTGGGAATCCTTGTACTCGTAGAGGATCTGCCGGGCATCCCTGAAGTTGAACTTCTCAACGATCATGTCGTTGTCTTTGAGCCTCTTTAAGGCATACCGGACGGTCCGGGGTGCCAGGTTGCTGAGATGGACGAGCTCCTTATGGGTCAGGGCACCCCCATCCTCGAGCAATCCGAGGATCTTCCGGGATGATGGAGGGAGGTTCGTTTCATTCATAATAATATGTTAACAGTGTTAACATATCAAATTGACGGAAGTTATATCCCCAAAAAACCCATCAGGTACCCATGCTGGAACGGCAGGAGAAGACTGCACTCATCGTGCTCGTATGCGTGGTCGTGGTAATCCTCGCTGCGCACATCCTGTTCGATGCATATGCCAGGCCTCTGGTGGCAACCCCATATTCGGTGGAGGTTCCCGATGGGGCGCTGGTCATCCTGGATGGGAGCATTGAGGAGATCAAGAAGACCGCGAGCGGCGGACACCTTATACTCACAATCAACAAAACGACAGTCTTCTTGCCGGAGAATGTGGCTGCTACGCTCGAGCTGCGCGAGAACGCGAGCGTAACGCTCTACGGCACCGTGCAGACCTATCGTGGGAAGAGGGAGATCGTGGTGAACTCGCCCGGGGATATCCAGGTGATCTAATCCCTCTTCGTGTAGAAGATATCGCTCTCGAGGTCTTCAAAGACAGGACGCCCCCGCCAGGCAGGCTTTTTCTTCCCGGTCTCCGGTAGCTCTTCCCCGGCAGGCGGATCCTCTCTCTTCCGGCGCCCCTCCACACCGGCCCCGGAGTGCAGGGCTTCGTCGTTAATCCTCACCCTCGGCATACTGGATAATCATCGGCCCACTATATGATACCTCCGTAGCGCCGGGCGGCGATAATGGACTTTTTCTGGTATAGAAAGCCCATGTAAGGGAACATGCGCCTGATCGGAGTGCCCCTTAATCCAATAAAGTTTTGAAGGGGGCCTCAGAGCGCCCAGGCGGGGATATCGAAGGTTATCCCGAGCGCCCAGGGGGTGACCGTGAAGAGAAAGATCGTCCAGAGTGCAACGCTGATGAAGTTGAGTGCCCATCCGGACCGGAGGAGATCCCCTGTGGTAATATAACCGCTCCCGTAGGCGACGGCGTTTGGCGGTGTCGCGACCGGGAGCATGAAGGCCATCGACGAGCAGATCGCGACGGTGATCATAAGGATGATCGGGTTTAGGCCTATACTTATGGCCGTGACCGCCATGATCGGCATCAGGACGGCTGCCATGGCGGTGTTCGAGGCAATCTCCGTCGCAAACGAGACCACGAGCGCTATCACGAGGATCAGGAGGATGATCGGGAGTCCGTGGATGACGGTGAGGGATTCAACGATACTCGCGGCAAGCCCGCTCTGGATGAAGCCGCCCGAAAGAGCGATGCCACCACCGAAGAGGAGCAGGATGCCCCAGGGGATCTTGACCGCCCACTCCCAGTCCATGGTGAAGATGCCGCGCTTCCAGTCGACGGGAAGGATGAATAGGAGAAACGCCCCGAATATCGCTATGGTAGAGTCCTGGATGCCGGGAAAGATCATATCGAGGCCGGGTATGGTGACGCTGCCGATCACCTTGGTGCTCGCGAATATCCAGGAGAGGGCTGTCATGGCAAAGACGACAAGCGTCCAGCGTTCGCCAACAGAGATCGGCCCGAGCTTCTCCAGTTCGTCATGGATGATCCCGCCGGCGTGGGGGAGGCTCTTGAGCATCCGGCGGTAGGGGACGTAGGTCAGCCAGATCCAGGCGATGAAGAGGAGTACGGCCGCGAACGGGACACCGAACTTCATCCATGTAAAAAAGTCAATGGGGGCAGCGCCGGGAAAGATGGTCTTGAGCTGGGCGAGGAATATGCCGTTTGGGGGCGTGCCGATGATCGTGGCAACCCCTCCGATGCTCGCGGCGTAGGGGATGGATATGATCAGGCAGCGCGCAAGCGCCTGTTCCTCTCCTCTGAGGTTCTCAAGATCCTTACTCGTCCCGGGAATGATCGTCAGTATGATAGCGACGGCGATCGGGATCATCATCATCGCCGTGGCTGTGTTTGAGATCCACATCGAGAGGAACGCTGTGGCGATCATGAACCCGAGCACCAGTCGCCTGGGGCTCGTCCCTGCAACACGGATTATATTCAGGGCTATGCGCCGGTGCAGATTCCACCGCTGCATGGCCATTGCGATGATGAAACCGCCGAGGAAGAGGAAGATGACCTGATCCCCGTAGGATGCCGCCACCTCCCCGGGGGGGAGGACACCGAGGATCGGGAAGAAGATCAACGGGAGCAGGGCGGTCGCCTCCAGCGGAATTGCGCCCGTGACCCAGAGCAGAACCATAAGGATCGTCACTGCTGCAACTGATTTCGCCTCAGGGGTGAGGATTGCGGGATCGATGGGGATCGCCAGGACCGTGAGGAATATGAGGAGCGCTGCAAGGATGAAGGCGACCTTTTTCATCCTAAAACCTGTGATAGAGAATTATTTAATGGTAAGGAATTACAATCTCACCGGATTTGGTGGAATATAACGAAAATCTGACTGCTCCAGGCCGATCGGTTTCCTTCAGCAAGGTTTCCTGCACCCGGCCGGAACCTGGCCAGGACGGCCCCACGCGCACGGAAGCGCAGCACCAAGATATATTAGCGGAATCGACACACAGGATACTATGGTACCAGACAGGAACCCCGGGCGAGGCCTCCCCATCCTCCTCGCGCTCTGTATCCTCGCTCTATGTGCGGGGCAGGCAGCGGCCCGCGGCCCGGCCATAAGCGATATCCAGCCCTACGACACGATCTTTGTCTATGAGGAGGGGCTCAACCTCACCGGACTCCGTAACACGACCACTGGTAACCCGATCACAGCGCTCCAGAAGTACCAGGATGGCAACCCCCAGAAATCGCTCACAAAGAGCATCCCGGTGCCCGACGACACCGACTTTGAGGTTCTGGATCTGCTCGTGGGCGGGGATTACGGAACCTATCATGCCTTCAGCCGGATAGATGGCGTGACAGGGCAGGTGATGATCAGGGAGCCGGAGATCCACCTCGACGTTGTGCTCGCAAACCCCCACCACAACGAGCGCCTGGAAGGGTTCTCTGTTTCAAGGAACACAAAGATCGCGTTTAAGATAACGAGCCCCGACGTAGGCGCCTCCTATACCGCCGCCGGCGTCTACCCTGCGACGGTCGATATCGTGGTCACCCACCCGGGCGGCGCGGAGACCACCGCCATCGGCGGGCTCTCCCTCGCCGGGCTGAACGTGAGTTCGACACGGTTCTATACTGATGACCCCGGCAGGCCCGGCCCGATAGTGCTCTCCGGCCTCCGCGAGGTGGGAACCTACTCGGTCAGGGCCGAGTGGAGGGAGCCGGCAACATTCGGGGCCTACGCCCCCGCCTCCGATCCTGTGACGTTTGCGGTCAGGAACCGTGTGGGAATCGATACCGGGACGCCGACCACACCACCGACCGTGACACCCACACCGACCACACCACCGACGACCTCGATACCGACGACCTCGATACCGACAACCCTGCCGGCAACACCCCCGCCGACGACAGAGACAACGCCGCTCCCGACCACACCGGCAGAAACACCACTCCCGGCCTGGGCGGGAACGGCGGCGATCGGTCTTGCCATCATCCTAATCGGCAGGCGCCGCTAACAGAACCTGCAGCCGCAGCCCCCGGCCATATCCCTGATCCAGTCGAGGGAGGCGGCTGCCCACTTCGCTACGCCGGGGTCATCATCTTCGAGCGCCAGGGTGAGCGCCGGGATCGCGCTCGCATCCCCGAGCATCCCGAGGGCGTAGGCCGACCACATCCTGAGGCGGGGGTCGGCATCACCGAGCGCCTCGATAAGCGCCGGGAGGGCGGCAGAACCGAATGCGGTGAGGGCTTCCGCCGCCGCCATTCGGTCAGCGCTCGTTGTTCCGTTGCGGAGGAACTCGATCAGGCCAGGAATACCAGCATCACTATCGCTCATGAAATTCACACTATCTCTTTCGCGCCCCGGATGGAAAAATGGTGTCAGTGGGTCTGTCTGTAGTAGTCCCACGCATCGATCTCGGTGCCGTTTGCAAATATACAGACACCGTACTCACTCCCGTCGGAATTTTTCCGGATCTCGTAGGTGTGCCCCTGCTCGATGCACCAGACCGCGGCCGGGTTTGCGATACCGGCACCGCCACCGCCGGCAGGTTCGATATCCTGGATCGTCACCGGCGTTCCCCACTGCTGGATTGTTACGGTGTCACGCATGACGTCTGCGCTGAACCACACCGAAAGACCGTCGATCCTGTACTCCTCGGGGAGATCGGCGGGGAGATAGCGCTCCCCATCCTCTGCGACGATCCCGTAGAACCCGCCCTCAAGGTCGATGTAGGTGACCGTGCCGTTCTTGGATATACGATCAGCGGATCCGCCATCCCCGTCGGCGGCCATACACCCGCACACGACGACCACCCCGATGAGGGCGAGGGCGATGACTGGATAGTTTAGATAACCTCTCATACCCATCAACATGAGATATTCGCCCGTGTCGGATAAGTAAATTCCTGTAACTGCGAAATAGTTTGGAGTTATCTCTTCGGGAGGCCGGCTAACCTGCCGATACGCCGGCGGTAAGAGTGCGTGGCCGGAGCAACCCGGGATCGCTCACGCGGAAGCCCGCGAAGAGGGTGTGGGGTATATGGCGCAGCGCCGCCCGGAGGTCTCTGCCCCCTCCATTCTCACCTGCCGACCGTAGCTCCCCACCGTCAGAAAAGGTCAATCGCCGGCAGCATTAATCGGGTGCGGAGCCCGGGTACGACTGCCCCGGGAATTTCCAGGGAATTATATATATCCCTGGAGTAAATCTCTCATCATCAGATGCAGAACCAGCCGTACGTCGACCTTGAGGCCATCGCGTGGGCGGCGATGGATCACTACGGATTCATACCGGAATTCCCGCCGTCTGTCGTCCGGGAGGTCGGATCTCTCGACACAGATATTGCTCTTGACACCCTCGATAGCTGCCGCGATCTCCGCTCGCTCCCCTGGTCATCGATCGACAACCACGACTCGATGGATCTCGACCAGATCGAGGTCTGTGAAGGTGGGGCGGGCGGAGAGATCAACGTCAGGGTCGCGATCGCTGACGTCGATGTTCGCGTCCCGAAGGGGTCGTGGACGGACCGGCACGCAAGCCATAACGGAACCTCGGTCTACACCGGTGTCGAGACCTTCCCGATGCTCCCCGACCGCCTCTCGGCAGGCGTGACATCGCTTCTCCCCGGCCAGGACCGGATGGCGGTCGTCATCGGGTACACCGTCCTCCCCGACGGGAGCGTAAAACCCGGTGAGATCTACCGGGCAATCGTCACGAACCATGCAAAGCTCGTCTACGAGGAGGTCGGCGACTGGCTGGAGGGGATCGGCCCTATCCCCGGGACGGTCGCGGAGATGCCGGGCCTCGCGGAGCAGCTCCTCCTCCAGCACGAGGCTGCCGTGCGGATGAAGAGGCGCCGGACAGAACAGGGAGCGCTCGCCCTTGAGACCATCGAGGCAGAACCTGTTATGGCGGATGGCCGGGTCAGCGGCCTCGCCATCCAGCAGCAGAACCGCGCGCGATGCCTGATCGAGGAGTTCATGGTCGCGGCGAACGGCAGTGTGACTGCGTTCCTGAAGGGCGCCGGCCTCCCCATGATCCACCGGGTCGTCCGCACACCGAAGAACTGGGAGGGGATCGTGAGGGAGGCGGCGGAGCGCGGCGAGACCCTGCCCGCCTCACCGGACGCAGAGGCGCTCACCCTATTCCTCATCCGGCAGAAGGCGGCAGATCCCGAACGGTTCCCCGACCTCTCCCTCACGGTGGTGAAGCTGATGGGGGCCGGCGAGTACGTAGCGTTCCAGCCCGGGGATACCCCCATCGGCCACTTCGCCCTCGCTGTCACCAACTACACCCACGGCACCGCCCCTAACCGGCGCTACGTGGACGTTGTCATACAGCGACTGATAAAATCGGTTCTCAACGGGGAACACTACCCTCCCTACACGCCCGAAGAGCTCGATGGCCTTGCCCTCCACCTCACCGACCGCGAGAAGGCCTCGCAGAAGGTCGAGCGCTTCGTCCGGAAGGCGGCAGCCGCGGTCCTGCTCCGGGACAGGATGGGAGACACGTTTGAGGCGTTCGTAACCGGCGCCTCTGAGAAGGGAACCTACGTCAGGCTCATCGACCCACCGGCCGAAGGCAGGGTCATACAGGGCGAGCACGGCCTCCGGGTCGGCCAGAGGGTGCGCGTCCGTCTGACAGCGACGGATCCTTACAGGGGTTTTATCGACTTCGAGCGTATCGGGTGAACCCTCGCGGTTCAGTCCCACGCAAAGATCGCTCCCATCCTGCCGGGCAGGAGGCCCCCGGGGCATGGGGCAACTATATATGTGTTGAGGCAGGGTACGCCGGGGTGTGTGCGACCATGAGTGGAGCGAGGAGGCGGCATCCCGCCGGAAACGCTGTTTGAGAACCACTTTTTCGACTGCAACGCTGGAAAGGAGGCGTTTGTGCGGGTTAGCGAGGTGAAGAATGATGAAGACTAAATCGGATAAACCGGCCACGACCGTGGCCGATGTAATGATCTCAGAACTGGAGTCATGGGGGATCACCCTGTTCTTCGGTATCCCGGGCGCATCGTCGCTCCCTCTCGTGGAGGCGGTCCGGAAGAATCCAGGCGTCCGGTATATCGTCGTCCGGCACGAGGAGACCGCTGCGATGGCGGCATCAGCCTACAACAAGTTCACGGGAAAGATAGCGGTCTGCCTGACAATCGCCGGACCGGGAGCAACAAACCTCGCCACCGGGCTCTACGACGCAAAAGAGGACCGGTCGAGCGTGATATCGCTCAACGGGCAGGTGAAGATGCAGTATGGTGGCCCCGGCGGTATCCAGGAGATCGACCAGGATGCTTTTTTCCGGCCCATCACGGTATTCAATAGCACCGTCGCCGATCCGGCGATGGCGGTCAGGCTCCTCACCCGCGCGTTGCGCTACGCCACCGCCGGCCGCGGCGTCGCCCAGCTCTCGATCCCGAACGATATACAGGCAGCCCCCCTCGATCCGGCCCACTGCGAGCGCGAGACCTGTATTCCGTCAGTCAGCGCCGCTCCGACCGATGAGGCCATCAGGGCAGCGGTGGAGGCGATAGACGGTGCCGAACGCCCGGTTATCCTCGCGGGGTTCGGGGCCATGCATGCGGCCGGGGCGGTTCTGGATCTCGCAGCAAAGATCCAGGCGCCTATCGTCACCACCCTCCGCGCAAAGGGCATCCTCCCCGACGACAACGAATGGCTCGCCGGGGTGCATGGGGATCTCGGGACGCCCCATGCCCTGATGCTCGTCCTGAAATCGGACCTCGTGATCGCCTGTGGCGCGAGTTTCTCCGGTCACACCGGTATACCGCCGGGCAAGCGGGCCATCCAGATCGACATCGACCCGCTCCAGCTCGGGAAACACCCGCTCGTGGCGGGGGTCTTTGGCGACTGCGCCGTTGCCCTCCCCCGGATCGCTGAACAGGTCCGGGCGCGGGAGGATAAGGAGGGCAGGCAGTGGCTCGCGGACAAGAAACGGGAGTGGTTTGACCGGCTCGATCGGGAGGCAGACCCCGGGGCAACCCCGATCCGCCCACCCTACATAATGAAGGTTCTCTCTGAGATCCTGCCGGAGGATGCGGTCATATCCATCGACGTCGGTGATAACCAGTGGTGGTTTGGACGGAACTTCCGGATGAAGAGGCAGCGGTTTGCCATGTCGGGTTATCTCGGGGCGATGGGGTTTGCGCTCCCCGGGGCGATCGCTGCCAGACTGGCCTACCCTGAGAAGACCGTCGTCTGCATCACCGGGGACGGCGGGTTCTCCATGGTCATGGCAGACTTCGTCACGACGGTCAAGTACAATCTCCCGGTGACCGTAATAGTCCTGAACAACCACGAACTTGCCATGATCCGGGAGGAGCAGAGGGAGGAACACTACCCACCCTACGGGATCGACCTCACGAATCCAGACTTCGCGGCGTTTGCCCGGGCCTGTGGCGCCACCGGGATCCGCGTGACCCAACCACGGGAACTCGCCGGGGCGGTCAGGGAGGCGCTTGCGATGAACACGCCGGTCATCATCGATGTTGAGACCGATCCGAAGCGGTTCGGGTGAATCTCCTGTGTTTGGGGGAGATCGTCCATGGCGGGCTGTTTCTACCCCCACACCTGATTTTCCCCCTGCGCATCGGCCGGCAAAACACAGTCTTCAAAAGAAGGAGATTAGAGTTGGTTTATTTCAAGGTCTCCGCGGCCATCCGGACATCGGTTGCCTTAACCGTCTTTCTGCCGGCATGACCTGCAAGTTTGATCGCCTCTTTTGCGATCCTTGATGCATACTGCTCCATCAGTTTTGCGAGCTCTTCATTGGCGTCGGAACTCACCCGTTCCGCACCTGATTTCTTCACGATTCTGCCAACAGGCGCCAGTGGTATATCAGTCATGATCTCATATCCCCCTTTTCATTGAGCTCTGTGAAATGCAATCTCAAGCAGAGCTCGTTTTACAGAAGCACCATGGGTATTCTCATATAAATACTTATCCGTCATAGAGGGGTTGAAGCGAGAAATTCAGAGCGGTGAGGGTATCAAAGTGAGGGAAAGACACGGATTATATCAGTCTGTGTAACGATCCCGATCGGCTTGCCGTTATCGACAACTACCAGCCTCCCTATCTCGCGTTCCTTAAACCGCCCCACAAGCTCATAGAGCCGGATCGATGGCGGCGCCTCCACCACATCGGTGGTCATGATCCCTGTGATGGGCGCATCCAGCGCCAATCCCTCATCCAGGCCCCGGGCGACGTCGCTCAACGTCACGATACCCTGCAGGCGGTTATCATGCATCACCGGCGCCCCATGAATATGATGCGTGTTGAAGAGGTGGATCGCATCGCGGAGGGTGGCGTCCGGTGGCAGGGTAAGTAGCGGGGTGCTCATGTAGTGCTCGATCGTCTGTTTCGGCAGGGATATCATCTCTGACACACTGATAAGGAGCATCTGCCGGTTCTCGTCCATCCCGAAGACCTCTCCCCGGACGAGGAGTTTATTCACCGGTGTGGGCCCGATCGAGACCATATCCCCCACCCTGAAAAGTTTCACGCTCCCGATTATCGTGACCATGGCGTGGCAGAGATCGGGGTGGCAGAGTGTTGTAAAATTGAGCTCGGCAACACGGACGCCTTTCACCTTCTCACCATCGCGGAGGATCGGCACCTCTGACTGGTGCTCAAGGTCAGCGAGGTTCAGCTCCTTGTATGCGCGTGCGGTCGGGCTGTAACCACCTTTTGGGCCTGGAATACCATCTACAAGCCCGAGCGCCTTTAATGCCTGCATCTGATTGCGGACGGTGCCGGGGTTTCGCTTCAACACATCCGCAATCTCCTCACCTTTTATAGAATGGGAGGCCTGATGGTACAGGGTAATCAGGGTAATAAGGATATCCTTCTGAATCGGGGAGAGATCCATATTAATCAGTCATAATAGGTTGTTTATATACATTAGGTTGTGCGTGCAGTGGAGTTTGAAACCGTCCCGACCGTTCCTACGGCTGATGAACTGCTCGACCGCAGTCTCCGCAGGGCGGCGGCAAAGAAGAAACTCAAGACAAACGTCGATCGCGCAAACGAGGAGTTCGTTAGAGCGGCCTCAAGCGCCATCCACGATAAGCTGAAGAGCGTGGTCAGCGCGTTCCCGAGTTTCGAGCGCCTCCCCCCCTTCTACAGGGAGATGGCCGATATACTCGTCTCGCTCGACCGGTTGAAAAAGTCCCTCGGCGCCGTCACATGGGCGGCGGACCGGGTCCGGGCCATCGGTTCCGGCTACGCCCGTAGCATGCGCCGGGCGGCCGATACGGATAACCTCCGCCGCCAGGCCGTCGCCCGTATCGCCTCCGTTGTCCACCAGGTCGATAAAGACCTCGTATTCCTCAACGAAGCCCGGAACATCCTCAGAAAGCTCCCGCACGTGAGCGAGGATGAGTTCACCGTGGTGGTGGCGGGATACCCGAACGTCGGGAAATCGTCGTTTATAAGGCTCGTCTCCACGGCAGAGCCGGAGATCGCCACCTACCCCTTCACCACGAAAGGGGTCATCGTCGGCCACCGCGATCTCGGGAGGGGAGAGCGGATCCAGTTCATAGATACCCCCGGCGTCCTCGATCGCCCGGCGGATGAGAGGAACCCCATCGAGCGGCAGGCGGTGAGCGCCATAGTCAACGCGGCCGACGTCGTGTTCTTCATGCTCGATGCGAGCGAACACTGCGGGTATCTGCTCGATGATCAGATCGCGCTCCTGGATGAGATCCGGGGACTCGTCGACGTCCCGGTGGTGGCGGTCATAAACAAGGCTGATATAAGGAGGATCGAGGGCTACCCGGCGGTCTCCACGCTCACCGGGGAGGGGGTGGAGGAGGTGCTCGGCCTGCTTCTCAGATACAGAGAGAGCACCAGGCATACGAGCCTGCAAGAGCCGCCCCGATCAAAAACCCCAGAATAGCACCCCCGTTCAGGGGCGGGAGACCCGCCTGGGGTTTACCCTTATTGACGAAGTGGAGGAGCAGGGCAAGCCCTGCCATCGATCCCGCCATAGCGCCGAGCGTCGGTGCGGAGAGGGGCCCGAGGACTGCGGGCGCGTCCACGAAGACGTGCGACGATGCCACGAGTATGGAGGGCATGATCAGGTCGCCCATGCCCATGACAAACGCGCCGCGTTCCTCCCCTTCACCCATGTTGAGCGTATCTTTGCGGAACGAGTAGTCCGTACTCTTCGGAACCACGACCATGATCGGTGCCTTTGCTTCGAGGACGCCTTCAGCGAGCGTTATCATATGTTTTGTCCGGTAAACCGATATGGCGTCGTAGACCGCGAGCAGCACGAGAAGCACGAGTACCGGCAGGATGGCGAGGGATATACCGAATATGGATGCGATGCCGGCCGATATCAGCACGCCGAGGACGTCGATGACGTACCACTCCGGGTAGATGTAGAGGAGCGCGGTCGCCGCTCCTGCGGCGATGACCGTCCCTATGGCGGCAGTGCCGGCCGCGCCGGGCACGAGGGTGAAGAGCGCGCCAAATATGTAGAGGAATGTCATGAATATGGCAAAGCCGATGAAGAGGGTGATGAAGCGCCGCCCTCCTATCCGGATCAGGGCGAGCAGCACCAGCGTGAAGATGAGCAGCATCCCTATAAAAATCAGGGGATTTGCAACCGACTCGGGGTCTTCGAATGCCACAAGACCCGCCGCCCGCATGGGCATGACGAGGATGGTAGCGATTACCTGGACAGAGAAGAGCATCAGGGGCATCCCGAGAAGCGGCAGCCAGTCGCGTATCTTTATCATAAAAAATTCCATTCACTTTAGGTAGGTTAATTAATGCATCTCAATCATCTTAAAATATGGAGATTCGCGAACTCATCGGCGACATTGTTCTCACCATCGTGATGGTGGTCTCCACCGTCGTGCTGGTGATGCGGTTCTGGCAGGATCTGCTCATTGCAGTTGCTGCGACGCTCATGATGCTCTCCCTTGGGGGGTTGCTCATATCACTCGGGTTAAAGGTCACGCGACTTGAACAGAGCGTCGTGCAGCGGGAACGTACCATGCGCGTGAACATGGAGGAGATGGGAAAGGCAATGAGCGCCAGATATGATAACACGATAAGCCAGATCGAGGGGATCGTTGACGGTCTCTCCCGGCGTATGTACCGGTGAACCGCCACATTCATGACCTCTCTCTCATGAGTAAGTATGCATGGGCGTTGCTATACGCGATATTCTGATAGATTGCAAAGAGACGCTGACATGGGGCGACCTTCCCGGCACAGCCGCGGTGGATGCCCATAACGCGCTCTACCAATTCCTCTCGATCATCAGGCAGCCCGACGGCACCCCGCTGATGAACGGCGCGGGCCGGGTCACCTCGCACCTCTCCGGCATCCTCTTCCGGACGGCGAACTTCCTTGAGAAGGGTATCCGGCCGGTCTTCGTCTTTGACGGAAAATCCCCGGAGTTCAAGCAGGAGACGATCGAACAGCGGCGGGAGGTCCGTGATCGAGCCAATGACGCCTGGAAGGCGGCGCTGAAAGAGGGGGATATGGAGGAGGCGTATAAGCAGGCAACCGCATCGACCCGGATCGACCGGCATATCATCGAGTCGTCCCATGAACTCCTCGGGCTGCTCGGGATCCCGGTAGTGCAGGCTCCGAGCGAAGGTGAAGCGCAGGCGGCTCATATGGTCAGGAGCGGGAGCGTCACCTACGCGGTCTCGCAGGACTACGACTCGCTCCTATTCGGTTCCCCGGTATTGGTGCGCAACCTCACGGTCAGCGGCCGGAGAAGGGCGCGGGGTCGGACGATCACGGTAAACCCCGAGCGGATCGTTCTCTCTTCTCTCCTCGACTGCCTCGGCATCACGCGGGAGCAGCTCGTCGAGATCGGCATACTGGTGGGAACCGATTTTAACCCCGGGATACGGGGTGTCGGCGGCAAGACAGCCTTAAAGGTTGTTCGCAGTGGTGAGTTTGAATCCCTGATCGCCAAGAAGCTGCCCGACTTTGATCCCGGACCGATCCAGGAGTTCTTCCTGAGCCCGCCGGCCACCGATGATTATGCCCTCGAGTGGAGGAAGCCGGATACCGAAGGGATCGTGGATATGCTCTGCGGACGCTACGATTTCTCTGAAGACCGGGTCAGGGCTGCCCTTGCCAGGGTCTCGGTTAAGCCGGCGCAAAAGACGCTCGACGCCTGGTTCTGATATACCCAGGGCACAAAGTCCTATCCGGCGCCCCGTTCACGGTGCGGGGGCATGGCCTGGTCGGGGCGCGATCAGGAAATGATGCTACGTCCCGATCGCCCGGAAAAGACCAGCACGATCTTGTGGAGGGGGAGGCGTCTCCCCTAACAATTGTCCATGTGATGTAGCGGGGGTTCGCGAAGCCTGAATCCCGGGCGTAAGCTTTTCGCACGAGGCTATCACTTCCCAAAAACAGGGGTGAACGGCCCAATGCACCGCATCAGCGAGAAGAAGGATCACGACACGGTCATGACGAACCGTACCGCCGCGGCGATCATCGGCATCGTGATGAGGAGGATCAGCATCACCGTTACAAACCCGCTGATCGAGGCGACGACCCGGTTTGCGTACCGGGACCATCCCAGCCGCTCGAAGAACCGCTCAACCCCCTCTTTCATTATGTAACCGCCGTCGAGCGGCACGATCGGTATGGCGTTGAACATACCGACCAGCAGGTTGAACCACCCGAGCCAGAACGCGAGGTGGACCGCGCCCCAGAATAAGGGGAACGGCTCCTCCCAGGCCACCTGCTCCGGGGTATCGGCGAGCAGGATCGCGAGCTGCTGGGTGTTGCCCTGTATGAAGGCATCGATCGGGGTTATAGTCAGGTAGAGCGGCGCGAGAAGGCCGAGACCGGCGACGTTCCCGATATGTTCCTTCACCAGGGGCGCGCTATAGTAGTAGACCCCCATGAACCCGGTGTCCCGGTCACCATCGAGCGCCTCCGGCCACTCGGCGAGTGTGAGGGTATACGTTCTCCCGATCCCGTCCTTCTCGGCCGTCAGGGTGACCGTCTCCCCGGGCCGTGTCCCGTCCATGATCGCCGCTATATCATCCTGGCTCATAACCGGGACGCCGTTTATTCCTGTTATGACCGAGTAGCCCTGGAGCCCCGCATCGGCCGCCGGGAAGTCCTTGTAGACGCCCTGGACGAGCGGGACCGGGAGGGGTGTCGCCATCCCCATGAGGAGGAACATAAGCCCGAAGCAGAGGAGGCCGGCGACGATGTTGTTTGTTATGCCGGCGCCAAACATCCGGATCTTCGGCATCCCCTTCGCAACCTCGACATCCTCCTCGTCGGGTTCGACGAACGCGCCTATGGGGATTACGGCGACGAGAAGCCCCATGCTCCGTACCCGCATATCCTCGACCCGGGCGAGGATCGCGTGGCCGAACTCATGGATGACGATCGTGAGCAGAAGCCCGGCAAAGACGGCCGCGGTGATCGGTATCGCCTGGTTGACCCCCGGTATGGCGAGTATGTTTCTCGGGTCATATATCCCGGTCGGCTCAGGGGTGTGCGCCAGGAGCTGGGGGACCGCGAGGATCAGGGCGAGGGTCATGAATACCGAGACCGCCACGACCATTATGACGCCGAGCGTCGCATAGACCCGGAGCGGCCGGCGGAACTTCTGGAACCAGTCGAAGAACCCGACCTTCTCGGTCTTGATCGCCATGATGGGGCCGAAGAACATGATGTGATCAGGAAACAGCCCGCGGTCACGGATGTAGATGGCGATCAGGGTGTAAGCCAGAATGAGGAGGAGAAGTACCTGGAGCCAGCTCATCACTCACGGTTGGCGCGCAAGGGGCATATAATCTTTCACGCTATGGGCCGAATGTGATCTCCTGCTGGTAGTCCGCGATCGTTCTCTGGCTGAGGTTTGCCACCGTCTTCCAGCTCCGGCGGGCGCAGGGCGGCGGGTTCCCGTGGTTCCTGACATACCTCCTGAGGAATTCGATCGTCACCGGATCCGAGGGATAGCCGCTCCCGACATTCCCGTACTCATCATCGAGAGCCCGGATAGCCCGGTCCCGGGTGACCTTCGCGACGATGCTCGCCGCGCCGACGATCCGGTAGAGGGCGTCAGCCCGGTGCCGGGATGTGATATCGCAGGGGAAGTCGAGGCAGCCTGCGACCCTCCGTCCGTAACGTTCTGCGTTCACGTCGCAGGCGTCCACGTAGGCCGACCGGGGCCTGAGCTTCATGATCGCTTCTGCGTGGAGCTCTGCCACGCAATCGTTCATGCTCATCCTGCTCCTAACCTCATCGATCCCGGCGGCGTCGATGGTGACGATTGATACCGGAAAGTCGCGGAGGAGGATCTCATAGATCGCCTCACGCTGTCCCGGCCGGAGGGCCTTTGAGTCCCGGATGGGGAGGGATGCGAGATCCTCATCCTCCCGGCAGGCGAGGGCGGCGACCACCATCGGCCCGAGGACCGAACCCTTCCCCGCCTCATCCACCCCACAGATCATATCCTCCTGTTTTTTCCGCAATGTATTTTAATGGCAGGGGTTGACTCCAGATGGAATGTACACAATCATCGTCGGCCTTGGTGGGATCGGCCGCAGCCTGACCGCGATCGCTGTAGAGGCCGGCGATTCCGTTGTCGTGATCGACCGAAACGAGGAGCGCGCGGGCGAGATCCTGGAGCACTATGATGTCCTTGCCGTTATAGGGAACTCGACCGATAAGTCGGTGCTTGAGGATGCCGGGATCGACCAGGCTGACGCACTGATCGCCACCACGAGCGATGATGCGGTAAACCTTATGACCTGCTGGATCGCGAAGCGCTACGATGTCAGAAACGTCGTCTCGATCGTCAACCAGAAGGAGCACTCCGATCTCTTCAACGAGGTCGGGGTGAGGATCAGCGAGAACCCCGACGAACTGGTGGCGAGTCGGCTCTACTACTGGGCGAAGAGCCCGAACCTCCAGCAGGTCGCCTCGATCCCCGGGGGCACCATCTTCGAGGTAGTCGCCGAGGGGGGGGCGCCGATCGTCGATCACGAGATCCGGGAACTCGATGTCCGGAACTATGTCTTCATCGCCATACGGCGTGCCGGGGGAGACCTGATCATACCGAGTGGTGCGGTCCGCATCAGGCCGGGGGACATCATAACGGTCTTCACAAAAAAAGAGGCCGAGAATGAGACGCTTAAGACCCTCAATCGGCAGCTGAAACGGTCAGCGTAATGCATCTCTGAGTGCTTTGAGTTCGAATAGCATCTTTGGATTGCGCTTGATCAATTCCCTGACGAGCGCCGAGACAGAGAACTCCGCGAGGCCGACGCTCGCGACCGATTCTGCGAGGACGTTAAACCTCTTATCATCGAGGGCTATAAAGAACTCCTTGACCTTGTAGTTGCGCTCAAGGGACTTACCCATGCCGGACGCGCGCCACCCGGTGTCATATGGCATCAGAGCCGCCTTCGAGCAGTCGCCCGTGGATACGCACTCAGAGGCTACCTGCGCGGCGAGCTTCCCGGTGATCATGGCGTTTCCGATCCCGCCCCCGGTGAGGGGATCGACGACCCGCGCCGCGTCCCCGATGACCATAAGGCCGTCAGCGACAGTGCATGGGAGCGGCCGGCAGACCGGGACTCCGCCTGCGATCGCCTCAATGGTCTTGCCGTCCGGGAAGTTCTCTGCGATGAACCGGTCAAGGTAATCCTTTGCCCGTGACCCGTCCCGGCTCTTCCTGCCCGATATGCCGATACCGACGTTTGCCGTCCGTTCGCCCTTCGGGAAGACCCAGAGGTAGCCCTCGGGCGCGACGTCATTACCGAGGTAGAAGTCGGTGGAGGTCGGGTCGATATCGATATCGGTGAGGAGGTACTGGGCGCAGCTCATCATATCCCGGAGGGGGACGGTTGTATCAAGCCCCGCCCGGCGGGCGAACCGCGCTTCTGTGCCATCGGCGGCGAGAACCACGTCTGCCATGATATCAGCGGGCGAGCCGGAGGAGATCACCTTCGCGCCCCGGACAGCACCATCCTCCATGATCGGCGCGACCGCCCGGGTCTTGACGAAGACATCCGCGCCGGCCCCGGCCGCCTGCCAGACGAGCTCCCGGTCAAAGATCTTCCGGTCCAGGATGTAGCCGACCGCGTTCCCGGGTTTATCCTGGTCGAGGTGGACGGCGGTGCCGTTAGGCGCTATGAGCCGGGCCCGCTCGATATCGGCTGATATCCAGCGTGGATCGGGCCTGGTGAACTCAAGGAGGCACTCTTTGCCGATCCCCTCCGCGCACCGGACGGGCGTCCCGATAGCAGAGCGCTTCTCGATGAGGCAGACGGTGTTTCCTGCCTCAGCCGCCGTCCTCGCTGCAATGGCGCCGGCGGGCCCGCCACCGACGACGAGCATATCGTATTTATTCTTCATGCATGACCTCCAGCGCCCCGAGCGGGCATGCCCGTGCGCAGATGCCGCAGGCGATGCACTCTCCCTCCAGGCTGAGATAGGCATCGATCAGCTCAAGCGCATCTTCAGGGCAGACTGCGACGCATGTGCCGCAGTATCCACACTTGTCTCGGTTAATCCTGAGCATTGTGATCATGTTGTCGTTGTCATCGCAAAAACATTTATGCATCTCGCTCGAGTTGCAGCACTATATCCTCTGCCGGAGAGGAAAATAGGGGGATACATCTCCTGAGCGGCACGCTTCCCCGGGTGCCGGGTGCGTCAATCGCTCATGGGTCATTTTATAGGGGCCGGCACAAATTAGTCAGGTAACCGTGGATCCTATGGGGCTGAAAGGTGGACCTACACAGGATGAGGTCATGGCAGTCTCGCTCTCAAAACTCGGCATCCGCCCGGGCGACCGGATGGTTGATGTCGGGTGCGGGACCGGAAAGGTCGCGATCGCGGCATCCCGGGTGGCAGGGTGTGTCTACGCGATCGACCGGAGGCCTGAGGCGATCGCTTATGCCCGGAGGGAGGCGGCGACCGCCGGCGCCGGGAACATCGAGTTCTTCGAGGGCGATGCGGTGGATATACTCAGCCGTATCGACCGGCTCGATGCCGCCTTCGTCGGTGGATCTCGCGGGCTCTCCGATCTGCTCGACCTCCTCGCCGCACGGGTGCGGGGGAGGATCGTCGTCAACGCTGTCATGATCGGGACGCTCCATGAGGCTATACGGAGCATGCAGCGCCTCGGCATATTTGAGGAGGCCGTCCACCTGCAGGTCTCCCGGACGAACTCCATCGCCGATGGGGTGATGTTCAGGCCCTTAAATCCGGTCTACATAATCGTCGGGGGTGCCGGCGGATGCTCTTAGGGGTGGGACTCGGGCCCGGCGATCCGGAGCTCCTGACCCTGCGGGCGGTACGGCTCCTCCGCGAGGCAATGGCGGTCTTTGTCCCGGGGAACCTCGCCTATGAACTGGTGCGGCCCTACCGGCCGGATGCCGGCATACTCGATTTTCCCATGACAAGTGACGAGGACTACATCCGTGAGTGCCTCAGGGATAACGCCGATGTCATAGCCCCGCTGGCAGAGGAGGGGCTCGTGGTATTCGGGATAATCGGGGATCCGAACTTCTACTCGACCTTCTCCCGACTCTGCGAGATCATAGGTGAACACCACCCGGGTATCACGTTCGCGACCGAGCCCGGGATCAGTTCAATCACGGCGTTTGCATCGGTGGCAAACGTCCCCGTGGCGGGCGGGTTCTTCGTCTCTGATGGGAGCGATCCCGGGTCACGGATCGTCATGAAGGTCCGGAAGCCCGCGGCTCTCGCGGCCGAGCTCCGGACGGAGGGATACTCCGAGTTTGTCCTCGTGGAGCGTATGTATATGCCTGAACAGAAGGTCTACCGGGGAGACGACCTCCCCGAAGAGAGCGATTACTTCTCGATCCTCTTTGCGAGGTGATCGCATGCTCTACATCGTGGGCGCGGGGCCGGGGGCGCCCGACCTGATCACGGTCCGGGGGATGGAGCTCCTCCGGCGCGCCGACGTCCTCATATACGCAGGCTCGCTCGTGAACCCGGCGCTCGTGGAGGAGTCTCCCGCAGGGCTGAAACTCGACAGCCAGGGGATGAAACTTGACGGGATAGTCGACGCCATCGAGGAGCATGTCAGGGCCGGGAAGGTTGTCGTCCGGCTCCACTCCGGCGACCCGGCTCTCTACGGCGCGATAGTCGAACAGATGGCTGAGCTTGAGCGGCGCGGGATCGAGGCCGAGATAGTCCCCGGCGTCTCGTCTCTCTTTGCCGCCGCGGCTGCCCTCAAGACCCAGTACACCCTCCGCGACGTCTCAGAGAGCCTTATCATCACCCGGCCGGCGGGGGCGACACTCTCAGAGGATCTCATCCCCGAGTTCTCCCGCTTCGGGCAGACGATGGTGATATTCCTCGGAACCGAGCACATGGAGGATATACTCGCCCGGGTGGAGTGCCCCCCTGATACGCCGGCGGCGGTCGTCTACCACGCCTCATGGCCCGACCAGAAGGTCATACGGGGGACTGTATCGGATATAGCGGAGGCGGCCCGGGCGGCGGGGATCGAGCGGACGGCGCTGATCATCATAGGGAAGGTGGTCGAGGGGGCGACATCCGGGTTCGGGAGGTCGGTCCTCTACTCATGACCGGGACCGTCGTGATAGCGCTTGAGCGGTTCCTCCCAGATGCCCGCCGGATAGCGGATTCGCTCGGCGCCGAGGTCATGGTTTATGGGTCGGATGCATTCCGGGAGGCGTTTGCCGGATACAGCCGGATCGTCGCTCTGATGTCGGCCGGGATAGCGGTCCGGGGGATCGCCCCGCTCCTCGTCGACAAATGGCGTGATCCGGCGGTCGTCGTGGTAAGCCCGGATCTCCTCTACGCTGTCCCGATCATCGGCGGGCACCACGGCGGAAACGATCTCGCCCGGGAGCTCATCCCTCTCGGGGTCGAGCCCGTGATCACGACCGCGACCGAGACCCGCGGCCGGGAGTCGGTGGAGGGGCTTGCCGCCCGCAGGGGGTGCGATATAGTGAACCGGGATTCTACAAGGGCCGTGAACGCCGCCATACTGGACGGCGACGTGCCCCTCTACGCCGTCACCGGCCCCGGTATGGTTGTCGCGGGGCCGGGTGTCTCCTTCCTTGCGAGAAAGGGGGACTACACCGTCGGTGTCGGGTGCCGGAAGGGTGTCTCAGCGAGGGATGTGACCGCGGCGATCGGTGCGGCGCTCCGCGAGGCGGGGGTTGCCACGGACGAGATCCTCGTCTACGCGACTACCGTGAAGAAGCGCGGGGAGATGGGGCTCATACAGGGGATCTCTGACCTCGGCGGGAACCTCGTTTTCCTTGACGACGATACGATTAACGCTCCCGGGGTCAAAACACCTTCAAGAGCTTCCCTGATCGGACTTGTCGGGGTCGCGGAGCCGGCGGCCCTGGCGGTCTCCAGGCATAGAGATCTGGTGTTTGCCAAACAGGCCTATGGAAGTGTTACTGTTGCAATCGCACGATAATGAAGGAAGACTGTATATTGTCAGCACCGGTCCCGGCAGCCTTTTGCAGATGACGCCCGGGGCCCTGAAAGCCCTCGGTGAGGCCGACTGCGTCATCGGCAACAAGTTTTACCTGGACCTGGTTATGCCGGTGCTTGCCGGAAAAGAGGTCATCACGAGCAGCATGGGCCGGGAGGTCGACCGGGCGAAGAAGGCGCTCGCCCTCGCCGAGAACCGGGTCGTCGCGATGGTGAGCGGCGGTGATGCCGGTATATACGGGATGGCGAGCATCGTGCTTGAGGTGGCGGAGCGATCGGGGACGAGGGTTCCGGTCGAGGTCATACCCGGCATAACAGCCGCGGTCTCTGCGGCCGCGCGGCTGGGATCCCCGCTCTCAGGTGACTACATAACGATGAGCCTCTCCGATCTCCTGACGCCCTGGGAGGAGATCGAGAGGAGGCTCGACCTCGCGTTTCAGATGCGGGTGCCGGTCGTCCTCTACAACCCCCGGAGTCGGGGGAGGCCGCATAACCTGGGTGCTGCGATCGGGATCGCCCGCCGCCACCTCCCGGCCGGGACACCGGTCGGTGTGGTCAAGAACGCCTACCGTGAGGGGGAGGAGCGCCTGATCACGACGCTCGGCGGGTTTGAGGATCACTTCACGTTTGTGGATATGCACTCGATCGTCTTTATCGGCGGAGAAGAGACCAGAATCTGGAGGGATGAGGGAGATGAGAGAGGTATCATCACGCCCCGGGGATACCACCGGAAGTACGTATACTGACCTTGCGGCGGTCACCCCCGAGGCCTACGCGATAGCGAGCACGAGCCGGAACCTCGCCCGGGAGCGGGTGGGAGATGCCACCCCCGGGGACCGGATCCGGCAACGGTGCTCGGTGGCTGTTGGTGATTTTGTGATGGCGGACCTGATGCGTTTCGCCGGCGACCCGGTCGCGGCCGGTCTTGCCGCGCTCGGCCAGAGGGCGCCGATAATCACCGATATCAGGATGGTGCAGGCCGGTATACTGAAGCGCGGACACGAGAGTGAGATCATCTGTGCCCTCGACTACGGGGAGGATATAGCTCATGAACGCGGGATCACCCGGACGTCCGCGGGTTTTGTCGCCTTGCGGGACCGGATCGAGGGTTCGGTCGTTGTCATAGGAAACGCCCCCTCGGCGCTCCTTGTTGTCTGTGATATGATCCGGGAAGGGATCCGCCCGGCGCTTGTCATCGGCATCCCGGTCGGGTTTGTGAACGCGGCGGAGTCGAAGGAGGCGCTCCGTGCTCTTGATGTGCCGTCGGTGTCATGCGTCGGCACCCGGGGCGGCACGCCGGTGGCGGTTGCGGCGATAAACGAGATAATCACGATTTTTGCCGGGCGTGCAGGTCATGAAGGATCCGGTTACTGATTTTGAGTATCCCGCCGGGTGGGTGGCGGCGTGCCGGTCGCCCTCCCTCCTCCCCAATGTCAGGCGGGGTCTTGCTGTCCTGACGGCGTCGGGGAAGGTTCTCCGCCGGGGGTTTACGACCGGGACGACGGCGGCTGCGGCCTGCAAGGCAGCGGTCCTCTCGCTTGCCGGGGATGAGGATATTAAGGGGGTGGGGATCACCCTCCCCTGCGGCATCGCGGTCAGGGTTCCGGTCGAAGCCCGCCGCGGTATAGCATCGTGCTGGAAGGATCCGGGGGATTACCAGGAAGATGTGACCGCGGGGCTTGAGTTCGTCGCGACCGCAGCACCCTCGTTATCGGGGTCGATCCAGTTCGTCCCCGGGGAGGGGATCGGGAGTTTTGCCAGGGATACCCCTCGCCACCGCCAGGGGACGCCGGCGATCAGTGAACCGGCGCTCGACTGTATCAGGCGGTCGATCGCGGAGGGGGTGGCAGAGGCCGATCTCCCGGGCGTGACGGTCATCCTGACGATCCCCCGGGGCGCTGAGGTTGCACAGAAGACACTGAACCCGAAGATCGGGGTGCAGGCCGGTATATCGGTCCTCGGGACGACCGGGCTCGTGGAGCCCTGGGATGACCACCTGATGGAGGGGGTTTTCGACCGGATCGCCCGTGCCGCAGATGGGGTCGTTCTGACGACCGGCCGGCTCGGCCTCCGCTACTCCCGCCTCCTCTTCCCGGAGCAGGAGGTGATCCTGGTGGGGAACAGGCTCGCAGAGGCCCTCCGGGTGGCGGATGAGGATGCCACGATCTGCGGGCTCCCGGGCCTGATCCTGAAGTTCATGAACCCGGATGTGCTCGACGGAACCGGATGCATGACGGTCGAGGAGCTCTCGATGACCCCGGGGTGGGATGAGGTGAGCCGCCGGGAGATCGCGGCGTTCCGGGAGCGCTACCCGCGCGTCCGTGTGGTGCTCGTCGACCGCGCCGGGAGGGTCATCGGGGAGTCTCCGTGAAGATCGTGGGCGTCGGGTGCGGGCCGGGTATGCTGACCGAGGAGGCGGCCGCGGCCATAGGGGCGGCGGCGCTCGTGTATGGCTCCCCCCGGGCCATAGCGCTCGCGCGGGCATGCATCCGGCCGGACTGCGAGGTGCATGAGATCGAGGACTACGGGACGCTTCGGTCGCTTCCGGATGACGCGGTCATCCTCTCGACGGGGGATCCGATGCTTGCGGGTCTCGGCTACCTCCCGGGCGATGTGATCCCCGGTGTATCCTCACTCCAGGTCGCGTTTGCCCGGCTGAAGATCCCTCTCGCGCGGGCCACGGTCGTCACGGCCCACGGGAAGGATCATGCCCGGGCGATCTCCGATGCCGGCGAGGAGATCCTGCGGGGCCGGGTGGTCTTCCTCATCGCTGAGCCGGCCTTCGACGTCAGGGCGCTCGCGGCCGCTCTCCCGCCTGATGCCCGGATCGCAGTCTGCGAGGATCTCGGCTACCCGGAGGAGCGGATAGCGGTCGGGACGGGGGCAGAGCCGCCAGAAGTCCGGGGAAAACTCTTCGTTGTGGTGGCGGGGGAGTTTTAGAGGGTTAAGGGTCAAACACCTTCTCGATCCGCACGCGCCGGCTGAGTACTCCCTCATACCACTCCTGCT
>MTBK01287912.1_pt1 | contig 27416 bp, 5 predicted proteins | sample 1535981 | NCBI WGS metagenome assembly MTBK01 (sample SAMN06109225, study PRJNA356200) | anaerobic digester metagenome | isolation source: biogas reactors fed with pig manure or primary and secondary sludge | place: Spain | collected 2016-06-30
ATATCTAAGCACATTGAAATAATTACCGGATATTCCATAAAAAAATTTATAACGGAAAGCAAAAAGATCACAGACGCAAGAATAATAAACAAAATCACTCAGAAAGAATTGAGAATAAGAACAAAATTACATCCGCTAATGTCAGAAATGTTATTAAAACTAAATTTGTCGCACTAAAACGGACAAGTCAGGAATAAGAAGCAAATGCTGACACACAAATATTCGATAAACGATGCGATAGAGCATATGAAGTCAATCAAGCAAATCAAATTTACTCAGAAAGAGTTCGTATTTTCAGAAATGAACAAGTCAACCAAAATTTTACTTAATCAGATGAAAATATCGATTACCTAAAAAGTTAGGGTTTGGGTTTAAAATAATACCTCCTTACCCTATGGGCTTTAGCCCAAATCTATTGGTTATTAGTATTTAAATACATTATTTAACCGGTTTGGCTAAAGCCAGGAAGATGACTTTTCTCATTTCTACCACCGGCTAAAGCCGGCGGCAACTCATGATTTACTTCATTAGGAATAGGAACGGGCTAAAGTCAGTGGCAATTCAATATTACAGCATTATGAATAGGAACGGGCTTTAGCTCGTTTAAAAAATGAAATCCCCTACCCTATGGGCTTTAGCCCAAACTATTAAAAACAACCCTGTCCTTATTCTTACGGACAGGGTTGTTCTAATTTCAGGCTTATTGTTCAGCGGATTTATTGCTTGATTATGCGCTCAACTGCCGTTTCATTACCTTTAAGCACTCTGATGATATAAATACCACCATGTTGCTTTGAAAGGTCAAAGACGTATTTGCTGAAGCCCGAAACTTCCTTGCTCATGATCTTTGATCCTACCATGTTGTATATTTCAACAATGATCTCGCTTTCATAATCATACATATCGAGAGTGAAAGTACTTAGAGTAGGATTAGGATATACCCGGAAGAAAGAATGACCTTCAGGGATTTCTGAAATAACTTCAGGCAATGTTGATTCACTGTCTTTAGCTACTACCAGAGGTGTCGGGTTAGCACAATAGGTATCGCTGATATAGGCATGGAGATATCCTCCTTCTTCTACCCTGAAGCCGGGCAGTAATTTCACTGACTGACCTGCTATCAATGTCAGATCTCCTCCAGCCTTTACAATCACATCTGATACTGTAAGTACCTCACTTGCACCAAAGCACATTACATCATCAATTTCAACAGCGATTCCTTCAAGTGTAAGAGTTGTTGGTACTTCACTTCCATTGTAATGTACAACGCATTCTACAAAGTTACCACAGGCATTCTCTATCCTGAAAGTATAGTAGAAGTTCCAGACAGTAACAATACCCAATTCCGATTGATGATCTTTCTCTGTACGGATATGTGTTGCTGTAATATCATCGCCACAAACATCCTTGTACAGTGCGGCTACATCTCCTTCAAGTACTGCTGGGTCAAATTGTTCCGCATAACCCAATGACCAGGTTAAACCGGTCTGATCCAGGTTTGAACAGCTAACAAGTTCATCTTTAAGAACAGGTGCTGTGGTTGGCAGTATTTCATATCTGAATACCCAGCTCATTTCAATAGCAGGGTTACAAGGATCTTTATATTTAAAGGTATAACGCTTGTAACCACCATTACACATTACTCCGTGGCTATATCCCATTGTAGTTATGTTTACCGGCGGTGTGTAATCAAGTATATTACCACATGCATCAACCACAACAGGTAATTGCTCAGGCCATACTGCATCTTCAAGACAAGCAACTGTCTTGGTTGCAGGAACAGGTCCGCCAACCTGATGAGGAGGAGTTGTACGCTCAACAGTATAAGTATATGTCCAATCACTGTATAAGCCGCATTCATCTGTAAATCTGTAGGTATAGATTATATTACCTTCACAGGTAAATGCCGGTGGTATCTCCTGGACACTTAAGGAATATGTAAGTGTGTCGCCACATGCTGCTGTTACTACAGGTAAAACAACTGGTTCAATAACCTGTGATTTACAATTTACTGTTACATTAACTGCTTCAGGTACTATCGGAGGTGTTTGATTGCTGCCTGAGTATGTAATAATAATCGGATCAGCGGCATTGCCACACTCATCAGTGATATTATATAAATAGGTTACTGACCAGTTGCAATTGTCACCTGTTGGGGTGCCGGATTTTACTACTGTCACTTCACCACAATTATCTGTGAACAGTGCTTTAATTTCATCAGCACCAGGTCCTGCAGGAATATCAGTAAAGCAAAGGTTCATACCTGTTGCACCTTGTGATAGAGTTCCAACAAGAACAGGAGCTTCTGTATCGCCACCAGTATAGAACACCTGACAACTGACTGACTCGCCTACCTCGCCCTTTATATCAAATGTATAAATAGCGAGCCAGTTACAATCATCTCCGCTTATGTCAGAATCTACAAGGCTAGCTGTTACCGGTTCACCAAAATATGTATAAAGTGATGCAACATCAGACTCAAGTGTAGTAGCATCAAAAGCTTCCACATATGCAAAACACTGATTAATATTTTGCTGACTCAGGCTTGAGCAGTCTTCCAAAGGATCAATAAGTGTAGGTCCTCCAACAAAGCCACCTGAATACATAATCTGACAAATCTGGAAATTATCACATCTGTCAAATATCTTATAAGTATAGATACCTGTCCAGCTTAAATCATTACCAGTATATGTAGTATTTATCAGGTTTGCATCCACATCGCCACAACTTGCTATATATAGTGCTGCAACAGAAGCTTCAAGTGAAGCAGGATTAAACAATTGAGCATCAGCTAAAGAAATCTGTATTCCATCCTGATTTAATGTATTGCAGCCTGCTAACTGGTCAATCAGTTCCGGACCGGTTTGAGGCAATACAGTATACATGAACACCCAGCTCATTTCAATAGAAGGATCACAGGGATCTTTATATTTAAAAGTATATCGCTTATAGCCTCCATTACACATTACACCGTTATTATATCCCATTGTAGTGATATTTACAGGAGGTGTGTAATCAAGAACATTACCACATGCATCAACAACTACTGGCATCTGTGTTGGCCATACTGCATCTTCAAGACAAGCTACAGTTGCCTTATTTGGAGCCGGAATCTGAACATGAGGTGGTGTGTAACGACTAATTGTGTAGGTAAACATCCAGTAAGAAATATTACCGGCACAATCCTGGAACTCATATTTATATGTTCTTATACCACTGCAAACAATGTCTTGCGGTTCAGTCACAATTTCAACCAGCTCAGGAGTAAGAACATTTCCACAATCATCTGTTATTTCAGGTATTTGTGGTGGTACGGCATCACTGATACAATTCACTGTTGCATGTCCATTAGCCGGCACCTCTGGACTGGTTGTCAATTCAATATAATAGGTAAACTGCCAATCAGAACTGTTACCGGCACAGTCAGTAAACTTATATGTATATACTCTTGAACCTTCACATGCATACATATCAGGATCATCAATCACACTTATTAATTCAGCAGTAAGCATATTTCCGCAATGATCATATACTTCAGGAAGTATGGGTTCTGAAGCATCAGCAAAACAGTTAACTATTGCTTCACCATTAGCAGGTACAACTGGAGCGGTTTGCAGGTCAATAATGTAAGTGTAATTCCAGACTAATTCTAATCCTGCACAATCTTTAAACGTATATGTGTAAGTAACCGTACCTTCACAGTCATCATAATTACTCACAACTTCTGGTGAACTATCTGTTGGACTAAGAACATTATCACATACATCAATAACTGTCGGCAATTCAGGCTCTGTAATCTCTGCATAACATTCCACTATTGAAGAAACCGTTGCAGGTTTACTTATTACTGGACCAGTTGAATGTTCAATTGTATAGGTATAAGTCCAGACAAATGGTAAATCAGCACAATCCTTATAAGTATATGTATATACTACCGTACCTTCACAGCCGTCATAGGTTCCTGAAATTACGGGTGAGCTTTCAACCGGATTTAACACATTACCACAAACATCAATAACAACAGGAAGTTCAGGAGGAACAACACTGCTATAACACTCAACAACTGATGAAGTAGGCACAGCAGATCCGGCAGCAATTACCGGTGGAGTGCTTCGTTCAACATTATAGGTATATGTCCATGTAAATTTATTTTGTGCACAATCTTCATAAGTAAAGATATATACTCTGGAACCTTCACACACAAGAGGATCAGGATCATCAATAAATACATATGTAGAAGTTACCAAACCACCGCATACAACATCAACAACTTCAGGAGCTACAGGTGGAATTGCATGACTCAGACATTCCACTACAGTTGAATCTGGTGGAACGGGAACAAGTACTGTAATCGTAACAATAGCATCACTACAATTATCAGGACAGAGATTTTCACAAATTCTGTATTTAATTGTATAGATTCCCGGAGTAGTAGCAATATCAACAGTTACCTGACCTGTATTAACATCCAGATTAACACCTGTTGAAGAAGCAGGCTCAATTACTGTTAATGTAACATTGGTAAAGTCAACAACTGCCTGACCATTAAGCAGATCATTTGTCAGAACATTTAATACTGCTATGCCACCTGTATATCCATTAACAGGTGTCCCTACATCATCAACTGCCTGAATATCAGCTGGTGCCTGGATTGTCAATATCATTGTGCTGATAGCAATTGGGCAATGAACCGAACCATAAGCCTTAAGTTTTAATTGAACACTTCCATTAATAATATCTGTTTGTGATGGTATATAAACAGGGTTCAATACTGTAACATCGCTGAACGAACCTGTGCCGCTAGTACTCCATTCAAGGGTATGATATCCTGAAGCTGTTGCATCATTAACTGCGTAAGAATAATTCTGGCAAATAACAGTGTCAACGCCGGCAAAGGCAACAGGTGGTTCGTAAACTGTTACACTTACAAAATCACAAATAGTATCGCAGGCAGGACCATTGAAATTAGCATATTTGAAAGTATAAACACCAGGCTCAAGTCCAGTTATAAGGGTCTGGTAATTATCAGGTGTCTGAATTACTGCAACTGATGGTCCATTAACCTGCGACCACAATAAATCGCCAATCGTAGGCAGAGTACCGGTTAATATAACTTCATCATCATCGCATATAATCAGGTCAGAGCCTGCACTAATACAGCAAACCGGAGGTTGCCAGTTTGTAATTACAACTTCATCAGTTGAAACACAACTACCAAGTGTCACTGTATAACTAAAAGTATATGTGCCATTTATGATTCCAAATGCCAAAGCATTGTTGGTATTTGAATTAAATAAAAATGCCTGATTAGGACCGCCAATCTGACTCCACTGCACTATAGCATCCGGAACAAAATTACCGGTCAATAATGCATAACTTTCCCCACACAGGTCAGTGTTCACGCCGGCATCAGCTTCAGGCGACGGAGCTATTGTAATTGTCATAACATCTGTTACTGAACCACAGGTACCATAGCCTTCGACCGTTAATTCAAGCGTAACAATTCCTGTTTCGCCAGATGCAGACTGATACACAGGAGTTATTGTATTTGAACCCGAGAGTGTACCTAAGCCATTATGTGTCCATGACAATCCGGTATAATGATCTGCAGATGCTGTAACTATCTGATAAGAATCATCTGAGCAAATGACCGCATCTATTCCAGCATTGGCAACTGGTGGCGGGAATATTGTCAGAACCATCTGATCACTTACAGTTGAACATGAGCCTATAGCAGTTAAAGTAAGAGTGACCTGAATATCAAGAATATCACCATAGCTTGGAGTATAAACAGGATTAAGTGCATTTGGATTATCGAATGAACCTGTACCACTTGTACTCCATTCAAAAGTTAATGCATTTGTCACACTACCATTTAACTGATATGACTGACCTGCACATATTCCCATATCAGAGCCGGCATCAACGGTTACGGGCACTTCAAGAATCTCTACCTCCTGCAGGCAGAATGTAGTATTGCCGAACTCGTCTTCTACCTTCCACTCTACCTGACTGATACCCAAACTGAAGGTATAGGTATTGGAAGCACTGCCATACCATGGACTCAGACTATGATCCGGATTGAAGACACGATAACTGATGGTTGGAATATCTGTACAGTTATCGCTCACCTCCGGCAAATCCAATTCAATGATTGCTGCGCATTCGCCATCATCAGTATTCTGCGATATTGCTTCAGGACAGGTAATTACAGGTGCTTCCTCATCAATTACTGTGACTGTGAAGCTGCAACTCCAGGTTTGACCACTCACTGTCTCGGTTATGGTATAGGTAACTGTGCTGGTACCTATGGGGAAAGTCTCACCACTGGCATCATCAAATCCGCTTGCAGTAGTCGCTCCTGTTATAACATAAGATACTGTGGCAGGACAGTTGCTCGATGCAAGTAATGGCGTAAGACTGCCTGAAGGTGAAGTCCATTCACATGTTCCAAGATCGGTTGTGCTCACAACTACATTACCAGGACAGACTATCAGAGGCTCATCGGTATCAACTACTTTAATATAGAAAGTACAGGTTGCTGCATTACCGGAAGCATCTTCGGCACGATAAGTTATTGTGTAAATTCCTACTGCCAATGTTGCTGTGCCGGGTACAGGTCCTTCTACCTGTGTTACTGTTACTGAACAGTTGTCTTCTGCTATAGGAATACTCCAGATTGCGCCGCCTTCGCAAATACCATCAAACAAACCTACTGTAAAGATCTCTCCATCAGGACAGTTTACAAAGACTGGTGCTTCGTTGTCTGTTACTGTTATACTGATCTGACATTCACTGGTATTACCAGAAGCGTCTACCGCTGTCCAGGTTACTATTGTAGTACCTACAGGGAAGGTAGCACCTGCAAGCGTAGCAGGATTATATGGGGCATAATCATGGCTTAAGCTAACAATACTGCAATTATCGCTCGCTGTTGCGTCAAATTCATCTCCATTTACCAGATAACCGCAAACACCTTCTGTTGTAGTGCGGGTGAAAGGACTTTCCGAAGCACAAACGATCTGTGGAAGTTCACTATCAATAATATGCACCTCCTGCAGGCAGAATGTGGTATTGCCGTACTCGTCTTCTACTTTCCACTCTACCTGGCTGATACCCAAACTGAAGGTATAGGTATTGGAAGCGCTGCCATACCATGGACTCAGACTGTGATCAGGATTGAAGACACGATAACTGATAATTGGAGTAGCTGTGCAGTTGTCGCTGACATCCGGCAATATTAACGCTATGGTTGCTGCGCATTCGCCGGTATCGGTATTCTGAGATATTGCTTCAGGACAAATATCAATTACTGGTGCTTCTTCGTCAACTACTGTGACTGTGAAACTGCAACTCCAGGATTGACCACTGGCTGTTTCGGTTATGGTGTAGGTAACTGTACTGGTGCCTATTTGGAAAGTTTCACCACTGGCATCATCAAATCCGCTTGCAGTTGTTGCTCCTGTTATATCATATGAAATAGTAGCAGGACAATTGCTCGATGCAAGTAATGGTGTAAGACTGCCTGCCGGCGAAGTCCATTCACATGTTCCAAGATCGGTTGTGCTCACAACTACATTACCAGGACAGACTATCAGAGGCTCATCGGTATCAACTACTTTAATATAGAAAGTACAGGTTGCTGCATTACCGGAAGCATCTTCGGCACGATAAGTTATTGTGTAAATTCCTACTGCCAATGTTGCTGTGCCGGGTACAGGTCCTTCTACCTGTGTTACTGTTACTGAACAGTTGTCTTCTGCTATAGGAATACTCCAGATTGCGCCGCCTTCGCAAATACCATCAAACAAACCTACTGTAAAGATCTCTCCATCAGGACAGTTTACAAAGACTGGTGCTTCGTTGTCTGTTACTGTTATACTGATCTGACATTCACTGGTATTACCAGAAGCGTCTACCGCTGTCCAGGTTACTATTGTAGTACCTACAGGGAAGGTAGCACCTGCAAGCGTAGCAGGATTATATGGGGCATAATCATGGCTTAAGCTAACAATACTGCAATTATCGCTCGCTGTTGCGTCAAATTCATCTCCATTTACCAGATAACCGCAAACACCTTCTGTTGTAGTGCGGGTGAAAGGACTTTCCGAAGCACAAACGATCTGTGGAAGTTCACTATCAATAATATGCACCTCCTGCAGGCAGAATGTGGTATTGCCGTACTCGTCTTCTACTTTCCACTCTACCTGGCTGATACCCAAACTGAAGGTATAGGTATTGGAAGCGCTGCCATACCATGGACTCAGACTGTGATCAGGATTGAAGACACGATAACTGATAATTGGAGTAGCTGTGCAGTTGTCGCTGACATCCGGCAATATCAACGCTATGGTTGCTGTGCATTCGCCGGTATCGGTATTCTGAGATATTGCTTCAGGACAGATATCAATTACTGGTGCTTCTTCGTCAATTACTGTGACTGTGAAGCTGCAACTCCAGGTTTGACCACTCGCTGTCTCGGTTATGGTATAGGTAACTGTGCTGGTACCTATGGGGAAAGTTTCACCACTGGCATCATTTTCTCCATAAATAAATTTATTATCACCTAATATCACTATATCATCTATTCTGTTAGTTCCTCCAGTTTGAACAGCCTCATCAGGTGGATAACTTCCTGTTCCTGCTCTTTCACATATGTTCGAAGTCATAATCCATCTCAGGTAAACAGTCGGCTTGTTTTCACAAATTGATGGGAGCAAGATATTATCCAAAACTCCAGTCCAGTTATCAAGATCTTCAGTTGCAGTTATATTTGAACCAGGTACATCAAACCAATTCAGATTATTAAGTGAATACTGAACTTTAAAGTCTCTTGGACCGGTAGAACTGCTACGCTGTTTTGAGCTTAACTTCAGATTCTCATATCCTAACGTGTTAACCTCTATGTGCCAATACTTTATCCCGGCACCATTATCCCAATAATCAGCATTAACAGCGTATGTTCCCGGACCACCAGCTCCCTGGAACCAGGGCGGATTATCTTCTGGTCTAGATGAAGTAAGCTTTAGCGAAGCTCCTACAAGTGTAATCTCTGACAGGTCTATGTTTAAACTATTTCCATCATCTGCTGTATAAGGCAAATGAGGCGCTACCCGTTTCAACGGATCCTCAAAATTCCATTCAGCGATTTTATCATTATTTACTATATGATCCGGTAATAAAATGTCATATGTAATCACAACAGGACAATCGCTATTGGCAAGTAAAGGAGTAAGACTGCCGGCCGGCGACTCCCATTCACAATCAGAGCCTGCACTGACAGTCAGATTATTCGGACAAACAATTACAGGTCCTTCTGTATCAATTACATTAATATAGAAAGAACAATCGCTTGTATTGCCATAGGCATCTTCGGCACGATAGGTTATTTTATATAAACCTACTGTCATGGTTGCTGTGCCTGGTGCTGGTCCTTCAATTTGTGTTACCGTGACAGGACCCCAATTATCAACAGCAACCGGTTTACTCCATATAGCGCCTCCTTCACAGATCCCGGGGAAAAGCGCCACTGTTAATGTATCACCCGAAGGGCAATTCACAAATACTGGTGGTTCAGTATCTGTTAGAACTGTAACATTAAATGAACACTCAACATATCTTCCCGAACCGGTTTCAGTTAAAGTATAAGTTACTGTACTTGTACCAATAGGGAAGCTTTGTCCGCTAACATCTCCGTTACCGGAAATAACTACTGGAATAATTTCATCTCCAAGTATTACTATATCATCAATTCTGCTTGTACCTCCACTTTGAACAGGGTCATTAGTAGGATTTGAGCCGGTACCAGCTCTAACACAAATATTAGAAGTCATTATCCACCTCAGATATAGAGTGCTCTGATTTTCACAGGCTACCGGTAAACTCACATTATTTAAAACTCCGGTGGTAAAATTATTTGCTACTGTTATATTATTAGCACCTAACACATCTGCCCATATTGTACCATCTAATGAGTATTGAACCTTGAAGTCTCTTGGACCGGTATTACTACTCCGTTGTCTTGAACTTAACCTTAGATTTTCAAATCCTTCGGTATTAATGACTATCTGCCAGTATTTTACACCTGATCCATCATTCCAATTTACAGAATTTGGAGCAAAAGTGCCACTGCCTCCGCTACCTTGATCCCATGCTGAAAATGTTGAACCACCAATAAGGCTTATTTCTGAAATATCCTTATTATCATCTGTGCCTGTATCAGCGGTGTAAGGTAAATGAGGTGCTACTCGTTTACTTGCATCTTCAAAGTTCCATCCTGCCACATTAACATTTGGTATAATTGTGTGACCAGGCTGCTGAATTTCATAACTAAGATCTGCCGGACATGAACTATGTTGCATTATCGGAGTAAGACTGCCTGGAGTGGATACCCATGTATCAGAACCGGGTTCAGCATGTACGGTAAGATCCGGAGGACATAACAATAATAAATCTCCGTCTGTTATTTCTTTAATCTTAACATCCAAATAATCAGTACAGCCATTATGATCTGTAACAGTTATACGGTAAGTACCAGCTATCATATTAGTAATAACATTTCCGGTAATACTGGCACTATGTCCTGAAGGACCACTGGTAATAGCATAAGAATAAGGAGTAGTACCGCCTGAAGCCAGAACAATGGCACTGCCCGTATTTGCACCACTACATCCAATATTGGTTTGACTTGTAAGTGAAAGTATCAACTGTGTTGGCTGGTCAACATCAAAAGCAATGAAATATGTACATCCATTAGCATCAGTAACCAATACATTATAATTACCTGCTTCAAGATTAGTAAAAACTCCTGATGTCTGTGAGGCATCTCCATTAAGCTGGTAGCTGTAAGGAGAAGTGCCACCTGTAGCTGTGATAGTGGCTATAACTGTGCCACCATAACACAATGGATCGCTTACATCAAGTGTTGCTGCAAGCGTACTGTTGATATTGTTTATATTGAAACCAAGCTCAGCAGGGCAATTACCCGAAGTCCTTGCAATATAATAGCCCGCACTCAGATTTTCAAAAATCGCCGGAGAACTTAGTGTATCAATACCTATAAGAGTAATATCACTGCCATCACTACTTGTAAGTTCAACACTACCCACTGATGCATTGCATTGTGTATGAACAATCTCATCAATAGTAATTGTTACTTCCGGATGGATGGTCAATGTCATTGAACTTACTGCAGGAACACATGTAGAGCCACTTTCAATATCGGCTGTTAAAGTTAATTTTACTGAACCTGCAGAAATATCAGTTGGACTCGGTGTATAAGTTGGATTCAATGCATGAGGATTGTTGAAAGTTCCGTTTCCGCTTGTTTCCCATGTTAAACTTCCGTAATTGGTTGCTGTTGCTCCTGTAAGCACAAAATCTTCATTAGGACATATTGATGTATCTGGTCCGGCATTGGCCGTGGGTTGTTTCCAGATGTATAAAATCATCATATCATCTTCACCATGATCGCAACCTTCTCCATATAACCCAATTATTACCATCCCGGCATTAATATCTTCATTGCTGAACTGATAAGTAGGTGTAAGTGTACCTTGTCCGCTTGTAAATGTACCACTACCGAAACTAAACCATTCATAACTTAGTACATTCTCTGCTTTAGCTCCAGAGAATATATATGAACCTGCCGTTTCACAAACCGATTGATTATCTCCGGCATCTAATACAGGTTTAAGAATGTTTACCATAACATTGCCATAATCGCAGGAGGCAATATTGCCGGATTCGTCCTCTGCAAACCACTTTATTATATTATAGCCATGAGGCAAAACAACCTCAAGCTGTGAACCAGGATATTCACCAATATATCCAAATTCATTATTAATAACGTAATGAGTTTTTATATTTGGCTCTACAGTGCAATTATCGCTAACAGTTGGCGGTTGAAGAGTAACAGTTGCAGTACATGTCCCGGCGGGCGCAGTTACTTCCAGATATTCAGGACAATTAATAACAGGAGGAGTAGTGTCAACTACCTCTACCGTAAAAGTACAACTCCAGGTTTGACCACTAACAGTCTCTGTTATTGTGTAAGTTACTGTACTGGTGCCTATGCTGAAGGTGTATCCACTAACATCATCTGAACCTGTGATTTTACTACCACCAGGATTTGTAACACTCCAGCCAATAGATGCATCACAATTGCTGTTTGCCAGCAATGGGGTCAGGCTTCCTGCCGGCGAGGTCCATGCGCAACCAACATTAATAGCCTCTACAAATATATTACCCGGGCAAACAATCAGTGGTCCTTCAGTATCTATAATCTTGAGTGTGAAAGTACAGACAGCAGTATTATCACTTCCATCTGTAGCAGTATATTCAATAAGGTATTCACCAACTGCATTGACACTTCCGGGGGATGGACCTTTGGTTTGCTCAACAGTAACTTCTCCGCAATTATCAACTGCTACCGGAATGCTCCAATTGGCTCCTCCTTGGCATATTCCGGGGAAAAGAGATACTGTAATAGTATTCCCCTGAGGACAGTTAATAAATTCAGGTGGCTCATTATCAATAACTGTTATTTCAATTGCACAGGTTTCAACATTACCTGAAGCATCAGTTGCCGTCCAGATAATATCAGTTGTTCCCACCGGTAATAGCTTATCTTCAAGAGTATGATAGCAGCAAGCTCCAAAATCATGTCTAAGACTGACTAGATCACAATTTGTTTGAGCGGTTGCATCCAGACTATTATCCGGAACAAGATAACCGCAGTACCCGGGTGTTACATAAAATTCATAAGGACTGCCTGCAGGACATTCTATTGATAAAATACAATCATCAAAGCTAACAGGAGTTGGATCATTATTATTTGTTGGATCCTCATCACCATCAGGATCAGGATCACTGCCATTTTGTGAAGTATCGGTTACCGTACCAGCTAAACTTTCAGCTGTGGCAAAAACAGAGTTTTCATATTCTCCGGCATTTAAAATTCTCAGATTAAGCACTATATTGGTAGAAGCTCCAATAGCAAGTATATTTGAAGTTCCTTTGTTATTAAGCAAAAGAGTATCCGGCTGTGTTCCGGTATAATTCATATTTACATCAAATGATGTACTGTAAAGCTCAAGTACTTCATAATTGTCAGATCCAAAATTATTATCAAGATCTTCGCTAACCTGAATATCATATAACTGGACATTGCCATAATTCTGAACCCTGATATTGAATTTAACATCATGTGTGCCATCCCCGTTGTTAGTAACATTTACAAGCTGTTTTGCAACACCAATGACAGGATTACAGTTAACTATATTAACTTCAAGATAGAATGGAGGACCTGCACAGGACAGGGGATCCGGACCTATGGGTTGAATGCTGTAAATAACAACCCCGTCAGCTTGGTCAATATTAGTAAGCAAGTCGTTTATATATGTGCCTGTAACCGTACCGGCAGGCCAGCCTGCAACTGTTCCAACTGTATTTTTCGCAGTCCAGGTGAAGGTTGTACTCGCAACATTGGAAGTAATCAGATAATTAACATTTTCATCACTACATATGGTAATAGAAGATGGACTTGTAATAACAGGAGTAGGATCAACTGTAATGGTAAATTCCTTAGATTCACCCTCACATGAGGTATCTCCGTTTTCAAACGTAGGTATTACTGTAATAGTGGCAACAACAGGAGTATTTCCATTATTTACCACTGTAAAAGATGGAATATCTCCATTTCCACTGGCTGCCAAACCTATGGAGGTTGTGTTGTTTGTCCAGGAATAAGTTGTATTGCCTCCGGTATTAATTGTTGTAAATGTAACCGCATCCGTAGTTTCTCCATTGCATAAACGCTGATGATCAATTTTATTAACCTGCCCTGCCGGATTTACCCATATCACAAACTCTTCTGAAGGACCTGTACAACTCTTACCTGAATAGGTAAATGTTGGGGTAACAGTAAAGGTTGAGCTTACCGGTGCTGTAGTAGTATTGTTAATAGCAGTAAAGCTGATATCTCCATCTCCTGATTCACCCAGCCCTATTGCCGGATTGGTATGCTTCCAGTCATAGGTAGTGATTCCGTCTGTATTTTCTGATGTAAAATTCACTTCAGTAAGATCATCATGGCATACTACCTGATTATCAGGCTTATCCACCTGACCAAGTGGATTCACAGTGATAGTAAATACTATTGATTTGCCCTGGCATGTTACGTCATTATATGTATAATGTGGCGTAACCGTAACAGTCCTTGTTATTGGCGAGGTAGTTGTATTACTTGCTGTAAATCCGGGAATATTTCCGTTACCTGATAAGCCTAAGTTCCATATATCTTTATTAGTAATTGTCCATGAATAGGTGGTAGTACCAGGCGTTCTGTCAGTGCTAAAAACAACACCATCTGAATATTCATCATGACAAAATACCAAGTCATTCAATTCATTTACCTGTGCTGAAGGATTCACTGTTAATGTAACGCTTACCGGAGTGCCTTCACATTCGCCTATCCACGGTGTAATTGTATAAGTAATTGTTACAGGATATGTCAATGGGTTTTTAATTATTTTCTGAATTAATTCTCCACAATTATTATTGCATGATGCTGTAAAATGCTCTCCAGCGGTCAATTCACCCGATGAAGCTATCCAGGTATATGTAACTGGGGGTGTAGTACCGGTAACATTTGTTCCCAGTTGAATTTCTGTTTCATCTCCATCACACAGAGTATAGGTTGGTGTTGCCAATGCCACCGGTGTTGGTTGCACTGTTACTGTAAGGGTAAAGGTCTCTCCCACACAATTGGTAGGATCAGGACCTTTTGGTGTAATATAGTATTCTACTACACCAGGAGAAGTACCACTGTTTGTAAGAGTATGATTAATTTCCGACCCACAACTACCATTGCAATCACTGAATCCGGTAACGTATCCACCCGCCGGAGCAACTGTTTGAGCTGCCGTCCAGGTGAATGTTGTACTTGGTACGTCTGAAGTAATATTATAATTTAATTCAGTATTATTACAGATGAGGCGTGTAGCTGCACTTGTAACAGCAGGAATAGGATATATAGTTACAGTAGCTAAATCCGATATTGTTTCACATCCTGATTGGGTCTGTGTAATTATAACACGATATTCCCATACAGTAGCATTAGGTGCTGTTGCTGTTAGCTCCGGAGTTGTATAAGTATTGGTATCAGTACCCACATTATCCCACGGCTCTGAAGACGATGTCCTTGTTTGCCATTGATATTCAACGGGACTGGATGCATATCCTGTTGCCACTATAGTCATTGTATGTGTTGACCCACTGCAAAGCTCGTCTCCCACAGGCTGGGTATTTATCACCGGATCAGGAACAATCTCAAGTGTGGCAGTTCTTGTACTAATTTCATCACAATCCAAACCGGCAGCCGAAACCAAAGCTCTGTACTGGTAAGAACCAGGACTAACATCATTGTTTGTTTCTATATCTAAAGTTGTAGATGTGGCATTCTGATATGTAACTTCTGCCGGAGTTCCGGTTACAACATCACTCCATGTACCATCATAATACTGCCACTGATAATTAAGTAATGGGGTTCCTCCTGAAGCTGTAACAGTAAATGCAGCCGAACCACCCACGCATATTTCAGCATCTTCGGGCTGAGTATCAATTTGGGGATCATCTACAACAGTAATAATAACACAACGTGAAGTAGTTTCACAGAGATCCGGTTCAGTATCACTTACAACAACCCTGAAATAATAAGTACCTGTAGCCAAGCCTACTGTTGTATATGTATTACTGGTAGCAGAAGTAATATCACTCCAGGTGCCATCACAATCATCATTACTTTGCTGCCATGTATAGGTATAAGTACCGGAACCTCCGCCGGCAGAAACCTTCAGTTCTGGAGAAGCACCCTCACATACGGTGATATCATCAGGTCCCGTAGTAATGATAGGACTAAGGTTAATAATGGTAACGTCATCTATTTTTGATTTGCAAGGTCCTTCATTTTTGTCGGTAACCCAAGGTTCTTCAGTGGCACTGATAACCCAGGAAAAAGTATATATTCCCGGTATTAACCCGGTAACTGTCGTTGTACTGGAAAATGTATTTACAATATTTGGAGTATTCGGTCCTGCTGTTAACTGCCATTCTCCGGTTCCTACCACAGGTGTGTTCGCTGTAAGAGTAACAATACCCACATCGCACACAACCTGATCATCTCCTGCATTAGGGTCAGTTAAGGGCTCCCAGTTCCGTATTTCTATCTCATCAAATTTCTCACAAATACCATTGGCAACTGTCCAACGTACTTTATATGTACGTGGAAAATCGTGTTCAAGACCATTAATATTAGTTGTAGGACTGTGTTTATCATCAAAAGTAGGTGTATCTACTCCAGGTGGATCAATAAAAACAACAGTCCATGTTCCTATTGCAAACGATTCAGGTTCATTACCTTCTAATTCCACTATTGTAACGCCGCATAAATCCCTGTCTCCACCCTTTATAACAGCTAGTTCCGGTTCCTGATTTATTGTAATTGTTACAGTGCTTGATTTTGTATCACACCCATCATTACTCACTGTCCACATAAATTGATAAGTTCCGGTAATTGTGCCCACTACCTGAGTTGTAGATGAAGCTGTATCAATAATATAAGGAGTGTTTGGACCTTCTAATAACGTCCATTCTCCAGTACCAATAAGGGGCGGCGTTGCATTCAGAACAAGAGGATCAAACTGGCATATCTCGGCATCTTCACCAGCCTCAGCATCAGAAGGCTCCTCATAGTTAGTTATGGTCATGGTATCAGTAGAAGTACAGAACTCGGTTTTTGTTTTCCATTCCAGAACATAAACACCATGCTCAAGTCCGGAAATTACAGCATTATGAGTGTTTTTATCCTGTGTAAATTCAGGATCTCCTGCATCAGGAGGTTTGCTGATAACTGTCCAGGTTCCAGTACCAACTCCAACCTCAGTTGCGCTTAAAGTTGTGGAAGCCTGATCGCAAAATTCCTGATCGGGACCTGCTACAGCCGGAGTAGGTATCTGATACACAGTTAATGATGTATAACTTATGGTAGGGGTACATACGTTACCATTGCTGATAGTCCATGAGAAAGTATAAACACCGGGATCACCATTTAATTGAGGACCCAAACCTGTTACAGGTGTATTATATAATATGGGTGATACTATGGTTGGCGTAAGGGTTGTTGGCGATTGTGCAGTCAATGTCCATGTGCCTACACCTATTTGCGGATCATTTCCAGCCATAATGGTTTCAGTACTGCAAACCAGATCCTGAGGTTCGCCGGCTACAGAAACTGAAGGTTTAGCATAATTCTCAATTCTCACCTGATCGGCATTACTGCAGTCACCATTAGCAACGGTCCACTCAAATACATAAACTCCGGATTCTGCACCTGTATATGTTGTAGTTGCAACATTGGGATTATCAAAAGAGCCACCTTCAGGACCAAATAATTTAGCCCATGTGCCGGTACCATCCACTGGAGGAGTTGCCTGCAAATAAAAAGTACTCTCATCACATAATTCCTGATCATCTCCAGCAGCAGCTACACTTGGTGGATGCCATAGTGTTACCTCCATATCATCGGAACTTACACATCCATCAGCAGAAATTGTATATCGAAAAACATAAGTTCCTTTTTCCGAATTATCACCCGGCGATAAACCCGAAGCTATTGCTGTATTGGCGGATGTGGCAGTAATTGTAACTGTTGATACCCCTTCAGGCATTGATACAACCGACCATACTCCTTCACTTGTGGCATTACCGGTAAGGTTCACGGCAGTTATTTCATCACAATAAGCCTGATCAGCGCCTGCATCGGCTTGTTCAACAACTGTGAATGAAGCAGTTGTAACTGAGGGTTCACAAAAGAGTCCGCCTTCAACTGTCCATTTAACAACATATTCGCCGGTTATCAGCCCTGTAACTTCGGTTTGAAAAGAGTTTGGACTGGAAAAAACGGGAGTATTAGGTCCACTCACTGGCGACCACTTACCATTACCAGCCGTAGGCTCCTCAGCTATTAAAGTATTGGTTGTCAGTCCACATACATCATCTGCCATTGTTATTGTTGCAGTTGATGGTGGATTGTCTGATACAAATACCTTAACGTCATCAAAACTCATACATGCACCATTGATAATAGTCCATCTGAAAGTGTAAACACCATCGGAAGCGTATTGCACTTGTGTGGTTGAAAACGTAGGACTGACAATTTTTGCACCCGGACCTGATACCTGTGTCCAAAGTCCTGATTCCCCGTCTTTAGGACTGTTTCCAATCAATTCAAACTCGTTGCTGCAAACCCAGATATTATCTCCTGCAACAGCCGGGGTAATATCTGCAACTGTTATCATAACAGTATCCCAAGTAGGTGTACATTCATTGCCGGTACTTAGTTCCCACTTAAGTTTATAAGTTCCCTTTACAAGTTCGGAAATTTCAGCCTGAGGATTGTTTTCATTGGGTGAAAAAGTCGGTGTCGTTGTTCCTGCCGGAATACTTATAAAGCTCCACGTTCCTGTTTCATCAGTACCGGGAGCATCAGCAGATAAAGTAGCAGTTGTTTGACCAACAGGAATACATTGATCTGGTCCTGCTTCCGCCATACCGGGTCCAAGATCATCACTTACAGTAATAGTAACGGTGCTCTTTATTGAATCACAGCCATTTTTCACAGTCCATGTAAAAACATAATAAGTCTCTGCCTTTAATCCTGTAACCACAGCATTAGGATCAAGTATATCAGAGATCATAACCCCTTCTTCATTGGGTTCTACACTCCATGTGCCTATTTCGAAAACAAAGTTTTTGGGTTGGGCATTGAGATAAACAGGGCTGCCATGGCAAACTTTTTGATCATCGCCTGCACCTTTGGCTTCAGGGATTTCGCTTGAAACCAGTACAGTAACATCATCCGACTTATTTTCACACATCGGACCTCCTGAAATAGTCCATCTGAAAGTATAAAACCCAGGTTCCAAATTCTTTATATGTAAATCATGGGCATGAATGTCAACCAATTCCACTGTTGAAGGACCACTTACCTGTGACCATGTATGAGAGAAAGAGTCTGTAACTAAATTACCTACAAGTGCGGTACTTGTAACATTACAATTTAAAATCTGAAGTGTACCGGCATTTGCTTCAATTGCTTCATTTGACACTGTAACAACAACATCATCAAATGCTCCTTCACAGCCAATGCCTATAGCAGTATAACGCCTCATCTGTATGTGATATTCGCCCGATTCGGTAAGGTTGGTAATAGTGGCTGTGTCGGTGCCGGCACTAATCCATTCAGTTGGATAAGTAAAATTTTCATTAGGAGGCCCGTTAAAAATCCGATACTGATTAACTCCCGAACCGCCAGATATAAATGGTATGTTGGCAACTGTGGTCCCACAGGGAAGCAAAATGGGCTTTTCAGTGATATGCAATGAGGGTGCATTAGCAAGATATGAAATCGTAACCGTACCGGTGCTAAAACAATCGGTCTTTTCATTTTTTATAGTATATTGGAAGGTATATGTACTTTCCCCATCAAGCCCTGTAACCTGTGTTACCGGTAGATTAGGGCTTACTATATTTATATCTTCTTCAGATCCTTCAGGACCATCAATTAGCTCCCATTCTACAGTTTCATTTATGTAAAGCGGCGCATTACCGCTAAGCACTGTTGATTCTCTGTCATCACAAAAAACCTGGTTTGAACCGGCATTTGCCTTTGTAATATCGGCGGTGGGGGGAGGTACAATAATTTCAACTTCCTCAGTACCTGATGCGCAGTTACCGGTAACTGTCCAGCGAAACCGGTAAGTACCCTCTATCAGGTTTTTAACTTCTGAATTATTTGATCCGGGGTTTACTATAAGAGGGACATTAGGACCGCTTATCACAGTCCATACTCCTTGCTGCCCATCAATTCCACAACCGGCAAAAGAACCTTCTAGATTAGTACTTTGCGTTGTTGAATAACAATGGGAAAGTGTTTGCTTATTGCCGGCAGAAACAGATTCTACCCCACCACGGTTAGTAATTATAATTGTATCCTGTGTGGTACATCCGGTTTCTTCATTGTATATTTGCCATACAAGTTTTGTTGAACCACATGATTTTTCTGCAAGATCAATCCCGGAATTTGGATCATCTTCGTTTTTTATAGTTACTCCTGCTTTATTATCTCCAATAATAAGCCATCGTCCTTTTTCATTTGTATCCGGATCATTTGCTGACAATCCATCAAAGTCTTCGCCAGGGCATGAGGTAAATCCACTGCCTGCATTTGCGGGCGTAATTCTATAAACTCTTTTTACAACATCCTGATAAACTAATGACCCATCCTCGCATTTACTTGAAAGTCTGAACTTATATTCAACAAAATCATCACCTCCTGTTATCCCAATAACTTCAGTAGTCAGATTATGTGGATCAACAATGATAGCACTGGGACCTGATACCTGTGTCCATGTAGTTACTGAACCTTCCGGCCACAAACCAGTGCGTCTACCGTATAAAAATAGCTTTTCATTTTCGCATACATTTTCCTCTATGCCTGCATTCACCGAGCAGTTTTGCGCATACAATGTTAATTGATTTGCAAACAGAAAAAAAAGCACAAACATTGCAATTAAGCAATTAAAACCAGCAATTGCTTTATCTTTAAAATTGTTAATGAGTAAAATTCGTTTCATAGTTAAAGATGTATTTTTAAATTATTATTTAATTCAGTCAATTATAGCATTTTAGAGAGGTGATTATCAATTACATGAATAAGATTTTCATGAACAAATTAAAACTTATTGCTGCTAATTAGGGCTGCTAATATACAACGATATTTTAGAAAATAAGCTTTTTTTATTATTTCTTTAAACAATGTTGGAATTCAATTGCTTATAATGACATTTTTCAAATCAACTCAGTATATAATTTCAATTCATTTTTAATGGATCACCTAATTAAAAAATCCACATCCGACAAACCACATATACCGGTTTAGCTAAAGCCAATATATTGATTTAACCCCTTTTTTACCACCGGCTAAAGCCGGCGGCAACTCATGATTTACTTCATTAGGAGTAGGAACGGGCTTTAGCCCGTTTATTAAATAAATCCCTCCTACCCTATGGGCTTTAGCCCAAATATATTGATTATTAGCATTTTAATGCATTCTTAAACCTGTTTGGCTAAAGCCAATATATTGATTTAACCTCTTTTTAACCACCGGCTAAAGCCGATGGCAATTCATGATCACATAATTATGAATTGGAACGGGCTTTAGTCCGTTTCTAAAAAATAAAATCCCCTACCCTATGGGTTTTAGCCCAAATCTGAAATTTGACATATTCAAATTCAAATATTTTTTAAAATCTGAATCCCGGCACGAAAAAACAATTCGAAGTTTTTGCTGTATTATTCAAATAATGTATCTTTGCACCCGCAAATAAAATGGCTCCGTAGCTCAACTGAATAGAGCATCTGACTACGGATCAGAAGGTTACAGGTTTGAATCCTGTCGGAGTCACTAAAAAACAAGCCACTTACAAACTAATGTCAGTGGCTTTTGCTTTAAAAGGAATATCTACTACGATTTCTAAAAATCCGGCTAAAGGCTGAAAACATCCTCTAAAAACTGATTTTGCATTTCAGTAACACATGATCCTTATCTTTTAACTTCCCAAACATGGTTGAACCTGTCCCATTGATAATACGTGCGCCGGCAGTTAATTCAATACCTCCGGCAGGCTGATAGGTAACTTCAGGAAGAAGTATCCATGCGTGTTCATTACTTAGATCCGACCAGTCATTAACCTGAATACAGAAGTTAAAAGGCGATATCTTTAGCTTATCCTGAAAGACTTTCCAGTCGGCAGCCAGTACAAAATAATCATTTAGTCCGGCGGTTCCGTTTTCATGAAAAAAACCGTGCAGATACTGGAAATTAGCATAAATATTATGAGGGAAAGTGTAATCAAGGCCTAACACATATTTAAGATATGGCTTGTTATCAATTACCGTTGAATCCATTACCCTTATATTTAGTCCCATATAACTCATATCCACAGCCATCTGGATTTTCTCAGGAAAAAACAAAGCTACTTCACCCCATACTCCCACTGTTGCAAGAGAGCCGGCAAAATCAAATCCCAGGATGTTCATACGAGGATATTTAAGCTCCACATCAAGGTTGTATCTCAGAATATTTTTGTCCTGAACACGCTCAACATCGGTAAGGTGCGCTTTAGATGGCGAAGGCATTACATCAAAGCTATGGGCAAAACTTGCTGAAAGATTAAAACTGCCAATATTTAAACCGGTTCTCAGCCCCATGGTTGACGATTTTTTAATAGTCTTATCGGGTATCAGAAGAATATCATCAAAACCTTTATTAATGAGTTTATAGTTTGTGCCGTTAAAATCATATTCATCCGGCATGCTGAACTCCGGCATAAATGCACTCATCCATTCCATATCCGGTGCCGCCGAAGGAGAAAAAGCAGGAACAAATACTCCCGACACAAAAAAATTATTTTTATAATAGGTAAGTTTAGCACTATTCGACGAAAGATGCCTGCCAAAATCCCAGATATCTTCAAGGTCGTAAGGATTTATATTATCCGTGGGATTTAAACGATCGGCAGCGCCCCATGCAATACGCTGCTTCCCTATCCTCAGATCAAGACCTTTTGCAAAAATATCATACACTTCAAACCATGCTTCGCGAAGTTCCACATCAGTGGGAAATGTCTTTTTTCTGTCGCTTAACTGGGTGTACGATGTAATGCTCTCTCCCGGCATGCTCCTGACCCATATTTCACTGCTGAATGCAGTTCTTTTTGTTTTTACCGAAGGTTTAAGTGACAGGCGATACTCCTGAAACATCATCTTTTTATTTGGCGATGTCACTCCAAAACGATCATCGGAATAAAAATATCCATCCCAGTTCAGGTTTTCAAGTACTGAACCAAAGTAGTCGCCAGCGCCGCCGTATTCCTGAGCAAAGCCAAGGATTTGCAAACTAAGCCATAACAGCAGTAAAAATGTTTTTTTCATTTTATTCTTGCTTTAATATTCGAACACAAAACACTACCTTATATATAATATGCTTTACAAAATCAGAAAACAATTTTAAAAACTTGTTAAAAATTCAAATCCGTAACATATCAGTCTGCTTTAACGCATGAGATAGCGTTCAGTAAAAACATCATCATCAATACCGGTATCAAACTTCACATTAGTGATATCCATTTTTGTTGATGTTTTGGTTTTGAGATCGGTCATTTTAGTCTGACGTGCAAGCCAGTAATCACCGGTTTTCTGAATATTGGAGCTTTCAAGAATTTTAACCATTACACCTGCCTTATCAAAATAAGCAATCTTGATAGGGTAATTATCGCTGCGGCGTATAGTCATATGCAGTTTGGTATAATCTGTTCTGATGCCGTCTTTCGGAATAAGTTCCAATACCCAGTTATCGTTATTGGTTTCAATAAGTTTGGGGTCATATCTCTCAGTATAGCGTTTTGCTTCCATATCTTCGTAGGTATAGTCAGTTCCGGCAAATTTGGTATTCTTAACGTGTCCGCCCACTTTACGGGTTTTACCATAAGCAGGCATGTACAAAGTAAGATTATCACCCGGTAACGATAAAAATCCAATCCCTTTCTGATCGGCAGGAGTAAGAAATTTCGCTAAACGCTTGTCGCTTCCTTTCTGAAACATGTTCAGTTCTCGTGTATTTTCATTTCCTCTTCGATCAACAATGTGAGCTACTATCGTAAGAATCTGATCTTTAGGAGCATTCAGGATATTGTCAACATTCTGTAAAATTTTCATTTCATTTGCCTGACCCAACGAAACTCCATGGATCATCATAAAAACAAAAATTAAAGTTGATGAAACAAAGATTTTTTTCATTTTTCTTAGATTTTAATTAGTTATTGATTATTTTTCTTAAGTTTATTATTTACTTTAAAAACTCTTATCAAAACAGGAAGCAGTGTAAGAGCACTTATTCCGGCGCAAAGCATACTTACTGAAAAAAGTATGCCAAACTGCTGCAATGGGATGAGATTAGCAAAAAGTAATACCAGAAATCCCGCAATAATTGTTACCACATTTATCACTATAGCCTTACCTGAAGTAGCAAGAGTTTTAGTCACAGCTTCTTCATGATTAGCTCCCTGACGCATAAACCTTTTATATGCTGTTGTGAAATGTATGCTATAGTCAATTCCAATTCCTATTGTTACTCCGGCTATCAGTAAAGTTGCAATATCAAGTGCAATTCCTGTATATCCCATAAGTCCGAAAACCATGAGCATCGAGAAAAACAAAGTACTAAAACCTGCTATGGCACCTTTAACCGAACCAATGAGGAAAATCATGGTAATAAAAACAAAAATAAATGCCAGCAACATACTTTGCAGCAAGTTATTCATCATACTGTCGCCAAGTTTTGAATAAATAGCCTGCATGCCGGTAGCTTCCATTTTGTCAGGAAATTGTTTTACATAATCTTCAATTTTATCATAAATATCATGCATTGATTTTGCATCCATATTTTTCATGCTTGCATAAACGATAATTTCATCCAAATCGTAATTAACCATTTGCTGCATCATTTCCTCACCTTCGAGCATAAACCACAGGTTTTGTAATTTTTCTCTCGAATCGGGTATCTGTTCACCCTCTCCCATAGCTTCGTTCAGGCGCATAAAATATTCTGCCAGGGATCTTGGATTCGAAAGTCCATCAATTGATTCAAGAAATGTTGTTGCTTCATTTGCAAGTGTCAGGGTTGAAGGTTCAAAAATATCGCCGCTTATCCTTATCATTACAGGTAAAGAGCCACCGAAGCTTTTATTCATAATATTTGAAGACTGCCTCAATGGTGACGACGGCTTAAAATACTCAAGAATATCTACTTTCCGTTCTATTTTTGGAATTCCGGTAAAAGCTACTATTGACAATATTACACTCAGGGTAAGAATAAGTCCGGGTCGTTTAATGATTAAATTTTTGAAAGGATTGGTTATCAATTCGGGAAGTTCGCTTTCTTTAGTCTTACCGGGATACTTTTTGAAGAAAGAAGCCCAGGCAGGAATAAAGGTAATGGATAAAACCAGAATTATTAAAACACCCACTGCTGCAAAAATCCCAAAATCCCTGATAATGGTAAGGTAAGAGCTGAAAACGAATGAAAGAAAACCGGCAAAGGTGGTTACACCGGCAAGTATAACAGCCAAAGAGATATCTTTTACCGCATTCATAAGTGCTTCTCTGGTGTTTTCTTTTCCGGGTACATTTAGCCGTATTGCGTTCACCACATGTATCCCATACGCACTACCTACAGCAAAAAGCACTACCGGAAGTGCATCAGAAATAGGAGTAAGTGCAATACCGCTGAAACTCATTAAAGCCATCATCCATATTATGCCTATCGCAACAGTAACAAGAGGTAAAACGACCCATTTGAAAGAGCGAAATCCAATATAAAGCATTATCAGGATCACAATAATAATAAGAGGAGTGAGCAGGAGCAGATCCTGTACTATAGAATCCATTATATTTAATACCTGAAAAGGAATCCCCTCAAAATATACTGTCTGACTGACCTCAAGATTATTAACCAGATCCTTTATTTCTCTGGCTATAGCGTTTTTATCATAATCGGCATTTATCTGAGAAACTATCAAGGTATGCTTACTGTCAGCAGAAACCAGATGCTTGAAAAGTTTCTGTCCTAAAACATATTCTTTCAGATGTGCAAGCTGTTCAGGAGTAGAGGGCAGCTCGTATTCATCAACCAGACGTCCGATTTCAAAACCAAATTCATCTGTTCGTATATCCAGAATATTTGTAAGGCTTACAACATAATCAATTCCTTCAAGCCTTTGTAATTCCTGGCTTAATAAGCTTATCTCCTCAAAGTTTTCTTTAGTAAAAACTTCGGGACTTTCAAGAATTAGTACTGCCGTCCAGCTTGATGAATATTCCTGACTGATTTCGTTAAATAGCTTTACCGAAGGATCATCGGCAGGCAGATAACTGGTAACATCACTATTGATTGAAATATTACGCAGCTCCCAGACTGAGAGTAAAGTAAGGACTATAGTTATGACTATAACAGCAATTCTGTGCTTAAGGACAAATGTTACGAGCTTTTTCATATTATTGGAAATTATCAGCAAAGATAATGCCATTTGACTAAAACAGACAAATGGTCAATTAAATAATTCAGAAAAAATGTTAAATAGCGATTTAAAACAAATATCAGGCTGATAAATTCCGGCGACTATCTTTTATTTATGCCGTTTAGGATGATCTGAAGGAAGAAGTCAATCTTTTTTTCCGTTTCTTTTTCATCGGCTTCCAAAGTCCACTGGTATTCAAACCCTTTGATTGCCAGCAAGATTCCGTTTGCTGCAAGCGGGGCATCTTCGGTTTCAAAAATACCCTTTTCGATTCCATCGTTCAAAATAGCTGTTATCTGGTCAATTTCCTCTTTATCATATTTTTCGCGAAAGTGCATTAAAAATGCATAATGCTCATAATATTCCTTTTGAAAAGCTGTGTAAAAATTTGCCAGATGCTTAAAAAGACCGATTCGTGTCAATACATAAGCTTTGAGTTTGGCAGCCGGCGTAGTCTGTTGTTTAACTGCACTGATTAATTCAGTTCTGAAAATATCGGCTTCATCTTCAATGACAGCCTCATAAATTTTTTCTTTGCTACTGAAATAATAATAAAGTGCTCCTTTAGCTTTATTAATTTTATGGGCAATATCATTCATTGTGGTCTTTTTCAAACCATATTCTCTAAATATCTCGCGGGCACTTTCAATTATGAGAGGTTTTAAATCCTTCCCCGGCCTTTCTGATTTATCTTTTTTCATGTTTAATTATTCTTCAGCAACCTTATCTCCGGAAAGCCTGTTGTTCCTATTTAATAAAATTTGATCCGACAATTATCATTAGACTGCATCCTCAATCAAATCCGGATAAGGTTAATGTGGTTTCACAAGATCAGTATTTCCAATCGTTTCAATTATTTATATTCTACAAAGTAAACTAAAATCAAATTCATCAAATCATGTAATTCAAGCCAAAAATAGATTATTTTTCAATATTCAAAACATACACAATTGCAAACTCCCCTACATTTAACTGTATTTCAGACACTTACGAACTAATTAGCATTTTGTCTATCTTTATTAAAAGTTCAAAACCTAATTATTCCCGTATCATTACACCAAATGTAAATTTCAATTGAAAAGTATACCACTATTTCAGTTAAGAAAGAACACCTCTTGACAAAAATAAATAAATAAATAAAAGAACTGTTTACTGACAAGCTTGAGACGGGAGATAACTCGAGGAGTTATCCTCGGATCAAGCTTTTTCTCTTTTTTGCTT
>MTBK01162256.1_pt1 | contig 27343 bp, 16 predicted proteins | sample 1535981 | NCBI WGS metagenome assembly MTBK01 (sample SAMN06109225, study PRJNA356200) | anaerobic digester metagenome | isolation source: biogas reactors fed with pig manure or primary and secondary sludge | place: Spain | collected 2016-06-30
TCCATGACCGGTCCTGCTCCCGATGACGCCGGCTTTTACTGGGCCACCGTTCAGGCAATCGGCTCAGGGGTTATCCTTGACGGGCCTGAGTCCGAGCGCTCGGTTATCCTGGTCGTCTTCGAGTGGGGTTTTGCGCCCGTAGAACTTGAGGATCCCGTCAAGGGACGTGTAGCCAGCGGTTGGCTCCCCGTTCCCGGATATCTCTGGATGCAGATTACTTCGGAAACTGGGGCTAACGGTGTGATGGTGATCGAAAGCAGCGCCTCAGGGGCTCCCAATGCTCCCGAGGGCCTTACCGCTGCCGGCGTCTTCTACGACATCGAGCTTGATGAGTACCTGGCGGGATCGCATGTGCTCATCAAGGCCGGTTACGATCATGTCAAGTTGCCCCAGGGGATGGACGAAACAACACTGCGCCTCTACCGCTACGATGCCGAGGAAGGCTGGATGCTGCTGGATTCGGAGGTTGACACCTCTGAAAAAGTTGTCCTTGCCGAGGTGGATAAGTTCAGCACTGTCGCTATCTTCGGCGCAGTCATTGCGTCTCCTGTAGAACCGGGCGATGAGCTTGAAGAGAAGAAGCCGGAAGGAGAATTGCCGCGCACATTCGGTTATATTTCCCTCCTGCTTCTGGCGAGCCTGATCCTTGTTGCTGCCGGGCTCTTATTCTTCAGGCGCCGCCAGGGCATTGAAGGGCGTTAAGAGTCACTGAGCCAATAGATTAAATGATAAAGGGGGCTGCCGCCGGGCAACCCCCTTGTCGTTCCCATCTTGAGCGGAGAGACATGATGAGATCACATTAACCCTGAAGGTGGGTGTGCTTATGAATAGAGGAATGAGGCTTAACTTATTCTGCATTATGCTGGCAGTGCTATGTTTGCTCTCTATTGCCGGCTGCGCCCCGGGAGATGGCGATGAAGCTCAGGAGGGCAGCGAAGAGATAGAGGTGGACCCCAACCTGGAGGCGGCTCTTCTGGAGGTCCTCGCTAAATCTGAAGGCCCCCTCGTCGTTGAAGATTGGGCTCAGTTGGAGCAGCTTAAGCTTTTGGGGCGCTCCATTGCCCGCCTGGATGGTATCGAGCAGGCGGTTAACCTGCGAGAGCTGAATTTGCGGCGGAATGAGATCAGCGACCTGGCCCCTTTGCATGCGCTGGAGAAACTGGAAAAACTAAACCTCGCCGACAACAAGATCAGCGATCTGTCAGCCCTGAACGGGGCTGTTCTCTCCTCGCTGCGGCATCTCGACCTGAGCATCAACGAGATCGATGATCTGAGCGCTCTCCACTGGGACCGCCTTGAAAACCTTTCCCACCTCGACATCCGGTTTAACTATATCAGGCTGCAGGATGAGGAGACGGCCGACCTGCTCCGGAATCTGGAGGCCCGCGGGGTAGAGATCCTTGCCGAACCGATGTACTGAAGTATCTCTCTCTTGTTGTATCCATTTTTCCAGTACTGCGCTGCCTGGGCTAAAGCAATACCTCTTCGTTCTGCCGGCTCAGCGCGATTTTAGCCCTGGCCGAGAGAGATAGACAAAATGAACAGACTCAGGGCTTCAATATTGAGAGTATTGCCATTATAATAGAGTTGCGCGAGGGTCAGTGGTGAGCCTGTATTTGGGGAGAGCACTGAAGAGAATCATCGATTCCTTGTCAAGGATGTCGCAACATTATGAAAAAAACGAAACTTCCATTCATATTGCTGTTATTGCTCGTGTTGTTTTTGGCCCTTGCCGGGGCCGCCTGTGACGGGGGCTTTGCCGCTGTTAGCTCCTTGGGCAGCGGCGTAGTGGGAACAGATCTCTGCCTGTGGGGAAAGGGTAATCAGCTCGCCCTTCAGGATGCTCTCTGGGACTCCCTTTCGCTGCCGAGAAGTGATTCAAGCGAAGGGAACTTCAGCCCCATGGGAGCAGATCAGGGCGATCTTGTCAGCCCCGAGGGGGGCTGGCAGGTGGTCACTAGTCATACTTACAAAGTGAGAGTCGAGGATTCATTTTACAACCCCGTGACAAAAGAATTTGAGCTCTATGAAGTGGGTTTTGATCTGGATGTTAGCCTTACGGGGGGCCATGAATTTCTCGTGCCTCCCGATGACTTCAGCGTCCCCGGTCCGGATGACCGGTTTCGCATCTATATGGGCAAGGGGGCTGACCCGCAATGTACGATCAGCAATGTGATCAATCCGGGGGATCTGAGTAATTATAGCTACACAGACGTTGTGACCAAAAGCAGCAGCCTGAGCTGCCCCCATGCGTTTAAGGTGGAAGTTGAATACAAACGTGACGGTGTATATCAATTTGTGAAGCTCGTGGTGAACCTTTTCGCTCACGAACTGAACGCGGTAAATATAATCAAGCGCAATACAGCGGGGGAAGAGAGACCAGAGCGCAAACTCAAAAACTCCAGAGTCACTGAGCTTGGCGTTCACCTGTTCAATGCCAAGATAAAAGCAACTCTGGAATGTGTCAAGGAAGTGAGGGAGCGACTCTATAATTTTCATTGGGGACCTCGGGCGGGTCAGGAGGCCCGCCTGCTCTACCGCTGGCAGGCCTGGGAAAATGGGCTCAGCCATACCATATCGTGGGATCCGGCGGGATGGGAGAGCAGCAACACTGAAGGGCTGGTGACCTTCACCTCCGGCGGCGGCTCTGAGATTGTTGATCTTGGCTCCATAAAAGTACCGGCCCCGGCTCTCTATGCCTCCCTTTATCAAGATACCGAAACCTGGTCTGTGGAGAAATTCTTCACCTTTGACGATTTGGAGGATTTTAAGGGGCAGATAGAGCTTCAGGTGGTGCTGCCCTCCGGCAATCCCGTCGATGGTCCTGCTAATAGCCTGTATGTGCAATTTTGGGGCGGAGCCGCTCTAGAGGGCTCCTGGGGTTCTCCCCAATTTACCGAAACACAGGTGGATGAAGAGGGCAAGGCGGTGATAAACTTCTTCGGCGCTGAGGACGGTTTTGAAGCGCTGACGATGACGGCATACCCCAAGGTTCAGCTGGATTGGAGATACACCCAGGTGGTGGATTTGCCCAAATACATTGTCCTCGATCATAGCGCGCCCTGCTTTGTTTCGCCTAATGTTCACATACGGAATACGTTCTACCCTTTGGATGAAGCGCTGCTGGATGTTACTGTAGAGGTCTACGACTGCGATAATCCCGGTCAGATCATCAATCAGAGTATGCCGCTGGCTATCCGCAAGGAGAATCAATATACCAATCGCGAGGTGGTTATGCAGGGCATCCACAGGGCTTATGTGCAGATTGACCCCGCTTTGCCTGCAACCAGGCCCCTGAACGCCCGGGCGGTGATTCAGGATCACGACCGGGGCGCGCGGGAAAGCAAATTAACCCTGGGCGTAGCGTTAAGTGCCGGCAGTCAGCCGAAGCCGCTTCACGAAGCACGTAAAAATATTCGCTTCAGTTTTGTGCCCCTGGGGGTGGGCGCCTGGGAGTCGGGGCCGATCTCTTATTCCAGATTGGAGGAGCAGCAAGAGTTTATTCAAAAAGTTTTCCCTGCGCCGATCAGCTTTGACACCACCATTCCCTTCCCCATCCCCCGGAGGAGCGGGCTGCTCTGGGGAGAAGAATCGCACAACAGCTACCTGAAGCGTATCTTCCGCCTGCTTAACCGGCTGCAAATAATAGAAGAAGCAAGCGGCGGTTCGGATCTGATTGTCGGGCTGGCGCCGCCGGGTTTCCTCGGCGCCTCAGGCTTGCAGCAGGCGGGCACCTTCGGCATGAATTGGGAGTTTCTGGGGGCGGTGAAGGGCGCCGTGCTCATCGATCCCAGCCAGGCCCTGAAGCACCATACGCTCCATGAATTTATTCACACCCTGGGTTTCAAGGATGTTTACCCCAAAGAAAACACCGGGTGGCGGCCAATGTCGGCAAACGGCCATGACGGAAGCGGCCCGGTCAATAATTTAGAGCGTTACTCCGGCGGCAACTATTCCTATGTGGTGCCCTACTGCGAAGCGATCATGTACGATCACACCAATACCCCCTGGCCCACCCAGGCGGAGTATAATGCTCTACTGGACTATGCCACCGTGCCTGTCCAGGGTACAGCGGGCCAGTTAGGGCTGATGCAGGCTTCGCCGGCGCCTCTGGGCGAAATCGGTGAGGTGCTGCTCCTTTCAGGGGAGGTCAATCCCGGCAATAAAAGCGTGATCCTCGATCCTGTGATGCCCTATCATGGCGCCGTGGACCGGGGGCTGGAGGGCAATACCTATAACCGTTATGTGGTGCAGCTTGTCGATGCCGGCGGTGCTGTCCTGGAGCAGGGATTTTTCAAGAGCACCACCTTTGAAGGGGTTAAAACCGCTTACTTCCTCTTGAGCCTGCCCCATCATCCCGATGCTGCGGCTATCGAGATCGGCGAGCACAACGGATGGGGTACCCTGGACCCTTCCGGTTGCTGGGGGCGCTATGAACTTACCGGCAGCGCCCCGCAGGTTGTTCTTACCGGGCCGCAGGCAGGGACGCTTTCCGGTGAATTCGAGATCGCCTGGGAGGCGAGCTGCCAAGGCGGGCCGCTCTACTCCACGATTATGGCCCGCCCCGAGGCCGGCGGGAGCTGGCGGACCATCGCCATGGATCTGGCCCATGAGGCGCCCGGTGCTTTCACCTACACCGTCGATGCCGGCGGCCTGCCCGCAGGGGAGGGCTACCGCTTCAAGGTCATCGTCAGCGACGGCCTGCGCTGCGGTGAGGCTCTCTCGCAGTCCCAGTACACTGTGGATGGTTACCGGACCACACCGGCCCTGGAGCTGCCGCAGCAGGAGATTGAAGTGAGCGTGACCGATGGCATGAACGAAGCGGCGGTTTTCCTGCCCCTGGGCAATAGCGGCAGCGAGGAGCTGACGGTGCAATTTGTTTCCGCTTCGCTGCCCCCCTGGGTTGCGCCGGAGCTGGCGGAGCGGCAAATAAAGATCCTCCCCGGCGAAAACCGCGTGGAGCGCATCCCCCTGCTGCTCCCCAAGGAGCCGGGGGGCGACCTGCAGGCGGCGCTCACCCTTGAAACGAACGATCCGGAGCGAGAAACAGCAGCCGTTCAGCTCCGGGTGAAATATGTGGAAGCGCTCCCCGCGCCGGAGCTGGACTGGTTGCTGACTTCACCGGCGGGCCTTCCCGGCGGAGAGTGGCCCGTGGAGACTTCCATTACCTTTACCGCCTATGCCGCCGGCGCCCGCCGGGGGCTGGAGGCGGCGGTGACCATAGAGTCTGCGGGCGGCGCCCTTATCGCCGACGAGTTTCCCCTCGATCCCGATCCCCACTGCCCCGGAGCATACCTCTTTGACCGGAGCCTTCTGGAGGCGGAGATGGGGGCGGGTGAATACGGTGTCTTCATTCACCTCAGCGACCCCGTCGGCGGCCTGGAAAGGGAGGGGGAGGGTTTTGACTTTACCTTTACCCTCTATGAGCCCAACAGCCCCCCTTATTTTGTGGAGCCGGCGGTATATGAAACCGACCTGGGGCAGAAGAAGGTGGGCGATGAGATCACCATCCCTTACCAGGTGGTCGACCCCGACGGCGACGAACCGACCATCATCGTGAGCGGTCCTCTGGCCGATCAGGGCCTGGAGCTCGTGGAAACAGATGGGCACAGCGGCGAGATCCGCTGGAGAGCCAACCAGGTCGGCGAATTTCCCATCTTCCTCACCGTTGAGGACCCCTCCGGCGCCCGCTCGGAGGTTATGTTCCGGGTGAAGGTGGAGGAGAAGTTGGTCCGCTTTGAGATCTGGCCCTGCAGTTCGAATATGTCAATTAACACTGCCTTAGGCACGGCAACCCCCTCGTATGGGGTCTCTTTTAGAGCTTATGAGCCTGTCCCGATCAAGGCGGTGCCGGCCAGGGGATACGAATTCGCCAGATGGGTGCTATTCTCGGATAACGTAACCGTGGCCAATGAATATGCCGCCGAGACCACCGCTGTCCTCACGGGTGACGCCGAGCTGCTGGCCATGTTTGTGGAGCAGCAGGGCAATCAGACCCTGGGGGATCTGGAGATCGGCGATCGAGTCGTCGACCCCACCTGGGAGTGGGAGCACCGCCTGGGGGTCTGTTACAGCAACCGGAACCGCACCGGCAACCCCGTTCCCCCAGGGGTGACCCAAGCGGTGACCTGGGTGGTGGCGGCGAAGGATCACTATAACGTGGAGGGGGGCCATCCTCACGTCACCCTGGTGGCGGAGGATCTTATCGCCCTGCACCCCTTTGACGACAGCACCAACAGGGGGGATAAATGGGAGTTTGGCAGCAACCATTGGGGCGACAGCGGCCTGCCCAACGCCTCTTACGGGCTGCGTCCCTTCCTGAACAGCCTGGACAAGGAAGTATACTCCTACGCCGGCGACGGTTTCTACGCCGCCTTCTCGGAAAAGTTCCGCAGCGGCATCTTGAACACCGCCCTGCCCAACATCCACTGGGCGCAGGGCGCCCCCTACACCACCAACGACCATGTCTTTGCTCTCTCCAGCACCGAGTTGGGGCTTAGCAGCCACTACACTCTGGGCTCCGTACTGCCCTATTTCAACCTGACTCAGGGGTCGATTGCACACATGGAGAGGGTGGCGGCGCAGTTGCCGGGCTTTGCCGGATCCGGCCTTGGGGGTATGGAGTATGAGTGGTACTGGACCCGCCAGCCTGAGTCTTCTTCCGAATACTATCTGGATGCTGTCTTTGTCAGCGGAAGCATGGCGGGATCTACTGCTCCCACGCCCTCGTTCGGCGTCCGTCCTGCCCTGAACCTGCGTGCCGATGTCCCCGTCTCTCTGGGTTCCACCAACGGCTGTTACAGGCTCACCGGCGGGGCTCCGGGAATTCCCGGCGGCTACGGGGATCTTTCAGGGGACGGGGAGGTCAGCGTGGGGGATGTCATCCTCCTTTTGAGGAGTATCGCCCGCTCCACAGCGCTGACGCCAGAGCAGATCGCTGCCGCCGATGTCAATGGGGACGGTGCCGTCAATGTAGTGGATGCCGTCCTGATCATGCGTTTCTGCGCCCGCCTCATCGACAGCTTTCCCGTCCAGTCCTAGGATCCAAGGGGGGGCGGTTCTTGCCAGTAATTTGCTTTAAAGGCAAGCGCCGTCCTCCCGGCAGCTTAGATGAGCCCATTGCGCAGTGCGTAGGTGACCAGCTGGGCCCTGCTTTTCAATCCTGTTGATGCATACATGCGCGATATATAAAGGCGTATTGTGCCGTAGGCCAAGAATAGATCGGCGGCAATCTCCCGGGTGCTTTTTCCCTGAGCCAGCAGGCGCAGGATGCGTATGTCTGTATCCGTAAATTTTGCCGAGAGTGGCTCTTCGGAGGGAACAGCGGGGAAAATACGGTACGGTCTTTTAGCATTGCGGATGAAATCAAGCAGTTCATCCAGGGATAAATTTTTCCACACGAAAAGGTCGGCTCCGGCTTTCTCCGCCGCCCGGACCAGGCGGCTGTCCTCCACGCCGGTCATGATGAGCACCTTGATCTGCGGGAAATCCCGCTTTATCTGTGCTGTGCATTCGATCCCGTTTCCCTCCCTGGTGTAAACATCCATGATCACCACATCGGGGTTGTGTTTCCTGCAGAGCTCCCAAGCATCGCTGGCTTTGTCGGATACGGCGGCAACCTCGATATCCGCACTCTGCTCCAAAGCATGAACCAGAGTGCTGCTGAGCAGATACTGATCCTCGATCAGGACAACCTTCATCTTGCCGGCACCTCCTCCTGGCTCCCTAGCATATGGGGAAAGCAGCCTTCAACAGGAAAACAGCACCTTTGCGAAATTCCATCTCACCGCCTGTCTGCCTGATGCGGTTTTCCATATCATGCAGACCCCGCCCCTTCACGACTGCCGGACTGTCATCGAGGCATTCATTTTGGATTTCAACGCCCCTTGTTTCTCCGTCGTCGTAAAAAAGGATATCGATCTGCCGGGCATAGGCGTGGCGGACGGCATTTGCCAGCGCCTCCCGGATAACTGCAGCCAAAGCCTCCTCTTCACGGGGGGCAAACCGGGCTGCTCCGCTGATCTCGATATCTATTCCGAGACGGCGGTACATATCCTCAAGCCCCTGCAGGACTTCTGAGAGGCGGGGCATGATCTCCGCTGTCTCCGCTCCGGCAGGTTCTTCAAGCAGCTCTGTAATATCCACCAGTACATCACCGCTGAATCCATGATACCCTTTCCCGGCATGGCTGTCGATGAGCAGCCCCGCCACCGCCAGCTGCTGCGACCAGTGATCATGGGCGCTGCGGCATAAGCGTTCACGCTCGCGCATGGTTTCCTCAAGCTGCATGAAGGTGATGGCGGCCTCCAGTTCGCTGTTGCTCCGGGCCAGCCTCTCATTCTCCTGCTCCAGCTCAGCAGCGGTGCGGGACGTTTCAGTGACATCGGAGATGGATAGCTGTGTGAAACGCTTGCCCCCCGTTCTGAAAATGCTGCGCTGAAGATAAAAGACGCTGTTCCCTGCGCGAATAGAGCTGCCCTCCTCCAGCTCGCTTTTCTTCAGGCGGCCCCTCTCTTCAAGTTTCTCCAGCGCCCGGTCAAATTCGACGATCTGCTCCACCCGGGGTATGCCTAGCCTTAAACATTTCCTCATGAAAGCTCTGTTTCTTTCCAGAATCCAGCCGCGACGATCAGCCACGCAGATGCCGTAATCGATGCGGCGGATAATCTGGGCGAGAGCGTCCCGGCTAATTTCGCTGCGTCCATAAGCCCTGTAAGCGAGGAGCATCCCCGCGGCGTCGCACAAGAGCCAGGCTGCGGCAAAGGCAGTCAGGGCGGCGGGCAAAGGTCCGGGAAGGCGGGCAAGGGGAGGCAAATAGAAGAGGGGGACGAAGGAACTTAAGATTTGGGGTTGCAGCAGTGGGGGGACCCTTGCGGGCCGGCTTAGGGAATACAGGCAGAGCAGGGCGGGCAATATTGCCGTGTAGCGGAGCAGCCCCCGCAGCTCAAGATAGAGCCCTCCCTCGATGGAAGCGATGGCCGTGATCGCCTCCAGGGTCAAGGCTGCCGAAACCAGGGCCAGCAGGCTGTAGCGGAGGCGAATGAAGCGCAGCGCTTCCCTGTCGCGGAGCAGCTCTCCCGCTTCGAGGACCACGATAATCTGGGCGGCGGTGGTCAGCAGCAGCCCGACGAAGATGATTCCGCTAACGGCTTCCGGGATGGTGTACCAGATCATCTTGCACCTCCTCGTACCTGAAGATCAGCCTGATCTGCAGGCCCTCTTCGTCGGTATTCCAGAGTACCCGGCCGCCCAGACGGCTGATGGCTTCGCTGAGTGTTTCCGGAAGGGGATCCCTTTTGGCCGGGGGCATCTCCGCCTCTGTGGAGAGAAAAGCGCTCAGACTAAGGCCCGTCGCGTCGGCCTCCAGTCGGCAGATCAGCGATCTGCCCGGAGAATCGAAGAGATCGAGGCAGAAGCAGTCAATGGATTCTAAAAGCACCCCCGCCAGGACAGGCGGGCAGCATCCGCGGGCTTCCGCGGTGGCGGCGCCGTCCAGGAGGCCGCGTCGGCCTCCATCGCTGATCATCCCTGCTGCATAGCTCTCCACCAGCTGCACCGGCAGCAGCGGATGTTCTTCCAGGCTGCGGATGATGAAGCGCAGGCGCTGCTGGCAGATAGAGAGCAGAAAGCGGGCGCGGCGCATAATTTTCTGGCGCTGCTCCCCCGCCGCAGCCCTCCGGGCTAGGTGCAGGTGCCGCCGCAGCTCTGCCAACTTATTTCTGAACAGTCTATCCATTTGCTCCGTGTAGCGCTCCTGTTCTATCCTGCTCGTCAGGCTGCGGGTTTCCCCCGCCTGCTGCATGAGGAGCTCCTGGAGGGTTCCTAACTTTTGATGGGTCTTTTTCAGCGATTGCTCCAGTTGCTGGAGGATAGTGATATCTTCAAGCAGGAGCGCCCGGCCCCGGTCCAGCATGTATGTGCGGGGTTTGAACACCCTTCCCCCGGCACAAAGCGGAGCGAAGTCAGCGGCCGCGGAGGAGGGGCGGGGCAGCGCCGCCTCCTGGCGCTGCAGCGTTTCCATCAAGCTATTCTTGTACACTTCTCCCCCCGCACTGTCAAATATGGAGATGGCGTAGGGTGAATTATGGAATAGCGGCAGATGGAGCAGCGAAGAGCCCATGAAGCGTTCCCGCTGGGCGGCCAGGACAAAGGCCAGGACCAGCATGGCCACGGTGGTAGGGATATCCAGATCGACGATATGTTTAACTCCGGCGATATAGAGACACTGGTACAGGAGCAACGCCAGAAAGAAAAGCCCGGCATAGAGCAGGCGTCGCAGTTGTTGCCGCGTTCTCTTTTTGTCGAAGAGCAGCGCCATCCCCGCCAGGGAGAGGATGAAAACCCAGGCCAGGGAGAGGTAATAGCCCCACCCGTTGATATAGTCTTCGGACCAGGTGGCGGAGGCTTCACCGGCGTAAACAAAAACAGAGCGGTGCAGATCGTTGGTCAAGACAAAGAGGGTGAGCAGAAGGGCGCCGCCGGTAAGCGCCGCCAGGCTGCGGCGCGGCGGCAGGCGATTGTGGCGATTTACATAACACATCGAGAGCCAGCACACCGGGAGGGCGTGGCGCGCTATGTAGGTGGCAAACCAGAGGTAGCGCGTCAGCCCGGGGGTTGGCACCAGGACTTTGGCCATGCCGGTGAGCATCCACAGCAGGATAAAGAGCATGCTGTAAAAGCTGGTGGTGCGGTACAGCCCCGCAGGGATGCGCCGCAGGATCCGCTGCGCCGCGATAGAGAAAAGAAGCAGGGTCAGGCTTTGCAGCAGCAGCCTTTCCTGCAGCGACGCCGGGCCGGAGCGTTTTACCGCGAGGACATTGCGCCGGAAAGAGGGGTTGAAGGTGAGCCGTGCCCTGTCCCAGGCAGCGAGATCGGTGTGGCCGGCAAGGGGCGAAAAGCCCGCCTTGCTCAGCGCCTGCCGCCCCTCAGCCGAGAGCAGGTATGCTTTCAGCGGCTCCAGCTTTTCCACTGTCTCCCCATGCCCCGAGAACAGCAGGCCGCAATCCACCGCCAGAGTGCCCTCTCCGGGGATAACTATCTCCCAGTCCGGGGAGATCCGCTGCAGTGCGGCAGCCTGATAATCCCACAGGATCACAGCATCGTGCTCCGCCAGGCGCTCCGGATCAAACATAGCCCAATATTCCCGGGAGTGATATTGATCCTGGCTGTTGAGGCGGTTCTGCTGCTGCAGCGAAGCATACGCGTCAATTGCCGGCTTGAGATCGCCCTCCGCCGCCCCCAGGCCCCGCGCCAGGGCGATGGCCGCCAGCCGTCCCCCCTCGGTGCCGTGGTGGGGCGGCAGCACCATCGCTTCGCTCTCCAGGAGACTGCGCCAGCCCCTGATGGCTCCGGCGGAATTGCCCTCTCTATTCACAGCGATGACCACAGTTGCTGTGTAGAGGGCCATGTATTCGCTCCCTGCCCGGAGAGCACTATTGTCATAAGGGCGGGCCTGCGTGCCGAAGACCAGGGCGGCGCCATTGAGCTCCGGAAGCCGTTTGCCCAGCTGATAGGGGTTCAGGCGCTCCATGCTATCCCCGCCGCGGGGTGCCAGGATCCCCGCCATAGGATCAAAGGCATCCTGCACCAGCAGGATCTTTCCGCCTCCGGACTGGTGGAGAGGAGAGAAGAGAGCCAGCGCGGCGCAGCAGAGGCTCGCGCCCAGCCATAACCATACCCGTTTCAAAGGGATACCCCTTTCAGTTTCAGGGTCCTGATCTCTAGGATGATTATACCGTAAAAAAGGATGTGCGGCCTTAACCTGCCAAAATCACCATCACACCATCATCATGAAAATGCGCCGGCTTTGCCGCCGGCGCACCAGGGTTTTACTGGTTGGAGAATCTGCCGCCCTGCTCAAGGAGGGGGGCGGCAGATTCCTACAGTAAAAAGAGGTCACCCTCTTTATGGAGAGAGGGGGAAAGCTTTGTCAAGTCTGCGCTATAGCGCAGGATGAGCACGGCATCCACGATATTGACCTTGCCATCGCCGTTGACGTCGGCGGCGACCTCCTGTGCGGGGGTCAACTCTACGGTGCCGGCGATGGACTTCAAGAGCCAGATGGCGTCCTGCACATTGACCACTCCATCGTTGTTGAGGTCACCGGGAGCAATATCGGGGGGATCTTGGAAGGTGGCCTCCACATACACATCATGATCGGGCATGACAAAGCTGGTCCTCGCTGCTGTGGCATTGGCAAAGGTTACCTCATTGCTGATCCACTTGTGGAAGATTTTCCCCTCCGGAGGATCATCAGCTTCGATCAGTACGGTCTCCCCTGTTCTATAGGTGCCGCTGCCGCTGCCGTTGATCACGGTTACAGAGTACGAGCCGAGCACGGTGACCTGGCAGGAGGCGCTGAAATTGCCTTCTGCGGTGAACACCCGGATGGTGGTTGTGCCTGGGCTGGAGCCGAGCACCTCGCCCCATTGATCTACATATGCCACCGCGATATCGTCGGATTGCCAGGATACGTTCCTGTTGGTGGCGTTGGCGGGTAAAACAGTGGCGGTGAGCACAGTGGTCTCGCCTACATCGAGGCTGATGGCAGTCTGGTCCAGGGTCACACCGGTGACGGGGACAGGGGAAACGGTGACCACGCAATAGTCAGAGAAATTACCTTCATCCGTTCTTGCTGTAACATATGCTTCGCCGATGCCCACAGCCGTGAGCCCGCCCCCATCATCAACCGTGACCACATTGCTGTTGCTGCTCGACCACCAGACTTTCTTGTTGGTGGCATTGGTGGGCAAAACCGTGGCGGTGAGCATTGCGGTCTCGCCCACCTGGAGGCTGATAGCAGTCGGCTCCAGGGTCAGGCCGGTGACGGCGCCGGGATCGAACCAGTCGATGATGAACTCCTCGCTGTAGTGCTCCTGGAAACCGGGTGTACCGCTGTTGTCAATGAACCTTAACCGGTAGGTGCCGCCAGGCTGTTCGCTGGGTGTATTTGATACCGTCACATCCCCGGCGCTTCCCTCCACAGGGATGCTGGAGTACCAGCCGAGCTCGCCTTTATGCTCAAGTACACCTCCGCTTATAGGCTGGGTCAGAGTCCAGGTCACCTTGCTGTTTGCGCGGTCAAAAAGAGGCTGCACGGCGAAGAGGGTGGAACGGTAGTTGGCCTGCAGATTCGCCTCCTCGGGGCTCATGAGAAAGCTGGCCCGGGGGGAGTGCACCGTGGTGCCATTGATGAAGTTCACGCAGGGCTCGTCGTATTCAGTGTCGCTCCAGTGATCAAACACGTAGTTGATAATATCTCCCCGGGCGTAGATCTCGACCTCATCGTCCTCCAGAAACTGGCCGGTGGTGATGTCGTTGGGGTAAAAGCCCCGGTCGATAAAGCCGTTGATGACCCTGAGGTCGCAGGGGTCGCCCCGGCGGTAGGTGGCGACCCTGTTTGTGCTGTCATTGATCACGGCAAACCTGGCGGGGTCATAGGTCAGCGTGCCTGTGTAGGGGTGTCCACCGCCCGCCCAACTCAGCTTTAACAGCTCTGCCCGGGTCAGGGTGATGACCCCGGCCTGGATCGCCACGCTGCCGAGTGTATTTGCCGAGTGGCTGCAGTTGATAATTACCCTGCCATCGGTATCGCTGGTCACAGGGCCTTCCAGGGCGTAGATTCCCAATGCCGTCCCGGCGACGTCGTTGGATATACAGTTGGTAATATTGAGCGAGGCGGAGTCTTCCAGAGCCACCCCTTTCGGGGCGCAGAGCCCTGCTACCGGCTGGCCGAGGTACGTTGTGGCGGTGGTTTCAGCCTGCACTGACACCTCGGCTTTTCCGCCGATGGTGATGGAGCCTTGGCTAAGTCCTTCATCGACGGTGATGCCGCGGACCTTCCCGCTGCCCCTCACGGTCACGCGCAGCCTGGCAGCGTCTTCGGCAGTGATGGAGATGTCGCCGCCTCCGGTGTTGCTTATGCCGAAGGAGACGTTGTAGATAAAAATATTGTTGTTATCTCCCACCAGCTTGATATGCAGATCTCTTTTGACGTCCTGAGCGGCATAAATATTGCCGCCGTCATAGTCCCACAGGGTGAGGGTGCCGGTGCCTGCATCAAAAAAGGCGGTGCACCCCTCTTCCCCCAGAGTACCCGACTGGGCCCGGACCCCATCTACAAGATAAGGGTATTGTGCGCTCAGATGCTGGCCATTATTGACATAGACCCTCGGCACGCCCGGGTTTGCCGCCTGCGCGAGCATGGGGGGGATCAAAAAAGCGCCCACCATGAGCCCCACGATAATAAGGGTCAGAACGGACCTTCTTAACTTTAAAGCGATCATTTTCTCTCTCCTCCCAGTGCGAGAATTTTTGGGGGTGCGCGGAAAGCATGTTCTTCCGGCAGCTTTTTCACGCCGCAGCGCTTCTCCTGCGCTCCATCTCTCATGGGGAAAGAAGCTGAGGGAAAACTGCCTGCCTCTCTCCGGAAATTACATTACTCCATTATAAATGATACGGCAAAACACCTGCTCTTGTAATACACATCTGTTGTCAGATGATGTTAACAATTGTATAAGCGGGCGGGGGGATCTTCCTCAGGCCCTGTTTGGGGTACACCTTCGGGGTTGAACTCTGGAAATCCGAATGTTATCTGTGGATATTAAGATATTCAAAGGGTTCGAAAACATCTATCCTGAAAGGGAGGCGGCAGCGAACTCATAGTATTACGCTCAGTGGACCCCATGCGCTGAAGCATACGAAGTGCGGGATTTAAAAATGAGCATCCGGGTAAGAGATTGTCTCTCATTGAATATCCACCGGAAAAAGTTTTTGACCCATTGGGCTCATCTGTTTATGTCTGCAGGCGATTCTTGTTTCTCCTAAAGTCTTGACCGCTTTTGCGCGGAAGCTGAGAGTGCAGTGCTAAGGTTAACGATCACTTTCTAGCATGCAGGAAAGCGGTGCTCCCGGCAAAGATAAAAATTTAATCTGGCGGAAGGGTTTCCCAGAGCGGCGCTGAATAGTCATATGATATTACAACATCATTGGGGAGGGTGAAATTTTGGACAGGCGACATATGTTGAGAACCCTTATCTTTACCCTGGCATTTCTTGCTCTTTTTCTTTGCCCGGGATGGATGGTTAACGCTCTGGCTGCCAAGGAGGCGGATGCGGTCGAGTTTGTTGAAAACGGGGGTTTTGAAACAGGAGACTTTACGGGGTGGATGGTTACAGGCGGTGATTTTCCCGAGGTGCAGGGTAGCGTAGTGTCCACGGGTCTTCATGCGGCGCACATGGGAGACGGAGCAGAGGGCTTGTGGTTTGGGGGCGGGCAGGGCAGTGCCACCATCGAGCAGGAGGTTACGCTTCCTGCCGGGGTGGAGAATGCCGTTCTCACCCTCGACTATCTGGTGGATGACACGGATGAGGATGAGGGCTGGGATGGGATGCAAGTATTTATCGATAACCAGGAAATTCTCTACGTGTGGGAGGAGACCGACGGCTGGGAGACCTTTACCTATGATCTTACCGCTTATGTGGGCAAATCTTTTGTTCTTGCTGTCACCGCCTGGACCGCTGATGAAGATGTTGAGATAAATTATTATGTGGATAACATCAGCGTCTCTGCCAATGGATGGACTGTGAGCAAGAGGGCCAACCCCGAGGAGCTCACTCTGCGCCGCGGCGAAAGCGCGGTCATTGAATATACTATCGTGACCGAAAATTACGGGGAATTACCAGCGGGGCTTGAGGACAGTTTTCTCATGCTTGGTTCATCCGCGGTGAATTGGGCGGATGCTGAAAATGATACCATTTCTCTGTCGGGCTTCACTTTTGTCAGGGAGCCGGGCTATTCGGGGCTGCTGGCTGCGCAGGATACCGTGGCGGGGGGCACCTATAGCTACAAAGTCACGGTAACGAACGTTTCTGCCGAAGAGGGTGCTTCATACGTTCTGTTTAATTCCGCTGCGCTCATCTTCAGAGGGGAGCCCCTCAGGGAGGACAGCGTAAGGGTGACGATTTACGTTCCCAGTGCAAGTGAAGAAGAGGAAGAGGAAGAGGAAGAGAAGGAAAAAGATCCCGGTCCTCAGAAGGAAGAAGAAGGCGAGAAAGAAGGGGAACTTCCCAAGACCTCCGGGGGCCTGTCGCTGGCCACTCTGGCGATCATAACGCTGGCGTCGGGTGTGGCAACTGCCACCGTCCGGCGACGTCACCGATAATCGGGCATGCTCAAGGGGGCGCATTTAATGCGCCCCCTTTCAGTAATCCCCACACCTTTAGCTCCAAGGTTCGGCGGCGGAGCAACGTGTACGAATTCGCGAAATTCAAAGAGGGGCCTAAGGTAAAAACTGCCCTATTTTGGGAGCAGTTCAAGATAACGCTTCAGTTGTTGGTAAAAGTTTGCCCGGGTTCCGGCAAGAAGAACTACGACCTTTTTCCCATTGACTCTCCTAATGGTATAAGCGATTTCATAGTTAACACCCTTATATGTTACAGCGAACCCGTAGATGCCAGCCAAGTCCCCACGTTTTGGCCGGCCGATATAAGGATTTTTCTTTAATTCAAGAAGGGCTGTTTTATAAGCTTCTTTCAAGGGTTTTTCTTTTAATTTCTTAAAGAAACGTTCAGCTTGAGGACTGAAAAGCAACTCATCCATAATCAGTCCTCCGAGCCAAAGAGTTTTTCGAAACTAGCCGCGGGCTTCTCGCCGGCTGCAATAGCATCTGCTTCCTCAAGCATATTGGTAACGGCTTTTTTTATGTTTTTGCTTTGGGTTTCAAATTGCTTAACTAATTCGTCTCCGGAATATCCCTGGGAAACCAGGTCCTTTAAAATCTCCACAGAAAATTCACCAGGTCCCCGGTGAAGGGGTTGGATAATAATCTTGCCATCTTCCAGCAGACATTCGACTTCGCTGCCAAGATCGAGATGTTTATAGAATTGTAAGGGTATCGTTATTTGACGCTTCTTGGAAACGTTGATTATCTTGCGGTCCATAAGATCACGCTCCATTTTGCTTGTGGCCATTGTTCAAACCTCCCCCATAGTATATGCCAAAGCAAGAAATAGAATGCCAATTTCTTTGTATCCTTACATTCTATAAACATTATAACAGGGAAACAAAGAAAGCTCAATGGAATATGAAAGCATTCATATGCTGTCTTTGCGTTCTTTTATGGATCAAATGAAGGGAGGTTAGGGGAGAAAAGGATATCTTCTTCTCGGTAAAGAAGAGGACACCGGTAATTTGCATTAACGAATAAAGCACTCAGTTCGTGCCATTGGAGGAAATAGTTCATGACAAAACGTCTCATCGGTGGGATTGCCGGCTTGGCTATCGCTATAGTTATGGCTATAGTTGAACCGGTTCTCGGATTAACCCCGGCAGCCATGGCGGGATTGGGCATATTTTTCTGTGCGGTGCTGTTCTGGATCTGTAACGTTCTGGCCGACTATGTTACCGCGCTGCTGATGTGCGCTGCCTGGGCCGGTACCGGCATCGTTCCGTTTAACATTGCTTTTGCCCAATTCTCCAGTGAGATCTGGTTTCTGCTGGTGGCGGCCCTGGCTCTTGGAGTTGGTGTTTCCCGGAGCGGTCTTCTGAACAGGATCTCGCTGCAGGTCATGCAGCTGCTGCCGGCAACATTCAAGGGGCAGACGGCGGCTCTCGTAATTGCCGGAAACCTGATCGCGCCGTTGATCCCCAGTGTTACCGCTAAATGTGCCATGGCTGCCCCCCTGGCCAGGGGGATCAGTGAACAGATGGACTACAAGGCCGGCAGCAGGGGTGCGGCCGGTCTATTTGGCGCCATGTTTCTGGGGTTCGGGATTACCGGTCCGGCTTTCCTGAGCGCTTCCTTCATGTGTTACACCATAAAAGGGCTGCTGCCCCCAGCGGTGCAAGCCGAAATAACCTGGAGCTTTTGGTTGATCAATGCTCTACCCTGGACTCTGACCGTGGCAGTGCTGGGGTATCTGGCCATACAGCTGTTGTACAGCCCCTCCAGAGAGGTTCAGCTGGAGGCACAATATATCAAACAGCAGCTTGTTGCTTTGGGGCCCATGTCCCGAAACGAGAAAATCGTTTGCGTTGTCCTGGCGGCATGTTTGCTTCTCTGGATGACAGAAAAGGTGCATGGGATAACCGCAGCGATTGTAGCGATATTCGCTGTTTGTATCCTGATGGGTGTGAATGTGATCAGCCGCAGCGATTTTAGAACCGGGATCAGCTGGGATGCTGTCATCTTCATCGGCTGTATTATCAATATCGGTCCCGTTTTTTCCGAGCTGGGTATTGATCAGTGGATTGGAACAGCGGCAGGACCCTTTCTGACTCCCATGGTCTCAAATATATGGTTATATATAATCATTGGGGCAATCGTTGTCTACTTAGCCCGTTTTATACTCGTATCGATGCTCGCTACCTTTACCATATTCACCGTGATCGTAACCCCCTTTGCGGTGAACGCAGGGATCAACCCATTTGTAACAGCATTTGTCATTATAGTTTCGGTAAATGTATTTCATATGTTTTACCAGAACTCCACCTATCTGGCGGGTTTTTATGCCGCCGGGGATATGGTCACCCATAAGCAAATGATCGGATTGTCGGGGGCCTATATGATCATATCACTGCTGGGGCTGGCTGCTTGCGTTCCCCTGTGGCGCCTGACGGGCCTTCTGCCGTAATTTCCGGGAATGGGTTAAGTAAGTGTCATGCTCTGCTACAGGGACGCCCTTTGGATCGTTTTAGGAGGTCTGTTGATGCAGAAACGGGCTTGGCAGATCTTGTTGATGTTGATCTGGAAACACAAAATTTAGATATTATTATCCCTCTTCTGTTGTATTTGGTTTGGAGCATATCTTTTGAAGATAAATTTATCGATGCACTGAACAACGGTCTTTGGTTCGGCTCTTAAAAAGGCTGGAGAGCCTGAGCAAATGAGAGATTTTGGATGACGGTTAAACTGCTTCTCTCCCGGTCGGTTTCTTTTCGATTATGACAATGAAAAGATAAATAAGGTCATCGATATTGTTGTGATTGCCCATGTGCAAAGGGTACGCTAGCAGGAATAAATGGGTCAGGCGTTGAAAAAAGGAAAATGGTCACGGGAATTTACGGGAAAGAATTTGTGGGGATGACCCCAGCGGATAAAAAAGAACAATTAAAGCCATGGGCGATCATGGCGGCGCGATCAAAGAGATCGGGATTTAACGACTGTGAGCCGGTGGGCTATTCGCTGGAGAATCATATTTATCTGGGGGGTGAAATGATGAAAAAGCTGGGTATCTTATACGCAACCATGACCGGGCATTCCAGAACAATTTCCGAAGCTATTGGGAAAGCCCTTGAGGTGCAAGCGCTAAATGTCTCGGACCGTCCCGTGTTTGCTGACGTGGATTTGCTCTTTATCGTCGGCGGGATCTATTCAGGCACCAGCCTGCCCTCACTTTCAAAATTTGTGAAGACCCTGACGTCGGACCGTGCCAAAAAAGTCGCCTTGGTGACCTCAGCGGCAAGGGGACAGAAGCAGAACACAATCCGGAATATTTTGCAGAAAAACGGTATCGAGGTGCTCGATGAATTTGCCTGCCCGGGCAGCTTTTTGTTTCTCAGCAGGGGGCATCCCAATGAACAGGATATACAGAATGCGGTGGACTTTGCCGTAAAGATATCAGGGAAAGAGCCTCAAAATTAAGATGTTCTTCTGCTTGGCGGAGCATCAGCAGCGCGGACATCTGTTGGCACAGCGGTGAGATATTACCGGTTGCCGGAATTCATTGGCATTTTCATCCTTTCTTGTTTGGATGTACCTGGAAGATGCACTGCCGATGCTTGAGATATCTGTCAAGGTCTTTTTTAATTTGCAGCCGTTCAGTGGAAAAGGCCGTTAAAGCCCTGTGGAGCAGGGTTTTGGCGGCCTGATACTTTACATAAATTGTTGGTTAATCAGGCATTTTGGATTCACCCATGGTTTGTCCGAGGTCAACCGGGGGCGATTTGTTTGGTTTGTTTCGCAACCCCTCTCATTGACAGGGTGGTCCTAAAATATATAATGCAAATACAAGAGCGATTTCCAAGTGGTGTTGCTGTAGTAAAGGGTGGGTTGGTGGCAGAAAATGCTGTGCCGGGGACCTGCCTGAGACGGAACGAAATTTAGGAGACGGATTCCGCTGAACGACAGTGTATCGCTGAGCAAAGGAGAGAGCTTGGATGAATGAGAACGAGGAGCCGTGGTATCTGAAAATCCCGCCCTGAGTGTTTATCTATGTGCTGCTGGGAGCAGCGCTGGGGATATACGCTCTCGTAAAGTATTTTATGAGCTAGGGGAAAGCAGAGCTGCAGGGGGCCCGGGCGAAGAGCCCTATTCGCTGCGGCAGGCTGAGGCTGGAAGAGAGAGGGCCCGCCTTGGCAGAAGATGAAGGCGTCGGGAATAATATTGGGGCCGGCAGATTTGCCGGCCCCAAAGTGTCTTTGCAATTACTCACGCGTGCCGATCCCTTTCGGGACGGGCCTGGCGGTTCAGCGCCCCGTGGCTTACAGTCCCAGTATCGCCACGCTGCAGACGTTCTGGTGGGGCACTCCGCCGAGGTTGTGCGTCAGTCCCAGGCGGGCGTTTTTAACCTGGCGCTCTTCGGGCCAGCGCTGCAACAGCTGGCTGTAGATTTCATAGAGCATGCGCAGCCCCGAGGCACCGATGGGATGACCGAAACATTTCAACCCGCCGTCGGTCTGGCAGGGCAGCTCGCCGTCAAGATCGTAAAAACCGCTCAAGACATCATCGGGCGCTTGGCCCGGCGGCGAGATGGCCAGATCCTCCATGGTTACCATCTCGGTGATGGAGAAGCAGTCGTGCACCTCCATCAGGTCGAGCTCTTCACGGGGATTGGTGATGCCCGCTTCTTCGTAAGCCCGCTGTGCGGCATGGCGTGTGGTCATGATGTGGCCGCCGTCCCAGCGGTGATAGAGTGCTTCCTCCCCGGAGCTGACCGCAATCTGGAGCGCTTTTACCAGCACTGTTTCCTGATCCGGTTTGAGCCGCCGTGCAATTTCCGGCGTGGTGACAATAGCCATCGCTGCTCCGTCGCTGACGCCGCAGCAGTCAAAGAGCCCCAGCGGATAGGCCACAAAAGGCGAAGAGGCGATCTGTTCTTTGGTGACGGGGCGCCGCAGGTGCGCCCGGGGGTTTTTGGCGCCGTTCTGATGACTCTTCCAGGAAACATGGGTGATCGCTTCCTTAACCTTCTCCAGAGGCAGCTTGTTCTTGGCGGCATAGGCTGTGGCCAGAAGAGCGAAAAGCCCCGGAGCGGTGGCGTTGGGCGAGAGCTGCTGGATGAGCTGTCCAAAAATCGGGGAGTCGGGCAGCCCGCCGTAGCCGACATCCTTCAGCTTCTCCACTCCGGCGGCCAGGGCGATATCACAGGCCCCCGAGGCCACCGCATAGCAAGCGCCGCGGAAGGCTTCGGTTCCGGAGGCACAGAAATTTTCCACCCGGGTTACCGGAATGAAAGGCAGATGCAGAGTGCTGGAGAGGTAGCAGCCGCCCTTGCCGATATTGACCTCGTCGATATGGTTGCCGATCCAGGCGGCCTCGATATCTTTTTTCTCAATTCCGGCATCGTCAAAGCATTCGCGGAAGGCTTCGATGAGCAGGTCGCTAGAATCGAGCCCCCAGTGTTCGCCAAAAACGGTGCAGCCCATTCCCAGAATAGCTACTTTATCGCGGATTCCTGCAGCCATCTAAGACACCTCCTTTACGGGAACAGCTTTCCAGAAGTAGACGGTGGTATCACGCTTCTCGTCGTAGTATTTGATCCGGAAGGTGAACTCCACCTCTTTTCCCACTTGCAGGTCTTCCAGGGTGCAGTCGGCAAATTCAAACATGTACCGCCCTCCCCCGTTAAAGTCAATGTTGCCGTAGATCGCCGGCGGGTTGATCGAGGCGGCGAGCATATCCGAGGTATAGCTGACGATCTTGCCGCCTTTGTCGGAGAAGGTGAGCGGTTCCATCTCGTCTATCGCTCCGCAGTCGGGGTTAACACAGACCCGCTGCGGCGGATAATGGCGGGTGCCGCATTTGGTGCAGCGGGTTCCCTCCAGCCCCAAGAGAGCTTTACGGCTGCGCCAGGTCATCGACCAGCGCGGGACCTGCTCTTCCTCGCCGCGCAGTCCGAGCTCCACCGGCGCCATCTTCCGCCAGGTGAGGTACTTGATATAGCTGTCCAGCTCGGCCCGCTGGGACAGGGTGTCGGAAAAACGCTGCCGGTCATTGAAAGCGGCGATCTCCGGGGTAACCTCGAAATAGAGGGCGTCGCAGCCGCTGCCGTAACTGATGAGGAGCAGCTTGTCACCCGGTGAGGCTTCTTCCAGAGCCTTGGTCAGCATCAGCAGCGGGTGGGCGGCGCCGGTATCGCCGCTCTTCTGGAGAAGGTCGTCTTCAACCTGCGTTGGCTCCAGGCCCAAGGCCCGGTTCATCTTTCTGCGGGCGCCGACGTAGTAGCAGGGATAGATGATCTTGGTAAAATCGGATATCTCCAGCCCCTGCTGGCGGCAAAGGCCGGCGATCACTTCGGGGATGAACTTTTCGTAGCCCATATCGCGCACCCAGCGGTCTTCCCACTGCCGATTGTAGGTCGTGGAAGCGCCGCGGTATTGATCGACGAAGTCGTAAGAGAGAGAATAAGATCCCTTGAACAGGGCGATGGGCCTGTCGCCGCCGACGAGCACCGCGGCGGCGCCGTCACCGAAGATCATTTCCTGCAGGGAACCCATCTTGCCGAGACGGCAGTCTGCGGCGCAGGTGAGCGCCGGCTTGCCGCTGTTGGCGGCGCTGAACTCCAGAGCGGAAAGCAGGGCACTGCTGCCCGCTTTCAGGGCCCCTCCGAAATCGGCGCTGCGAATATTTTCAGGAATGTTGAGCGCTCCGGCAACAATATTGGCGCACTGCCTTTCCTTGTAGGGGGCGGTGGTGGTGGCAAAGTAGAGCGCTCCGAGTTTGTCGGAGTCAAACCCATCCAGGCAGCGTTTCCCCGCCGCTGCGGCCATGGTGATGGCGTCTTCATCGAAACTGGCTACCGCTTTTTCGCCCGCTGCGTTCATGATCAGAGCCGGGTTCAGCCAGCTCATCGCTCCGAAAATGTTCATCCGGTCGAGTCGGAACCGGGGCAGGTAAGCGGCATAAGAGACAATACCAACCATATGATCTTCCCCTCCATTCATGGATTTAACAAAACAGCCGCGTTGGTCAGGCAATATTCGCCTCGTTCAGCGGTTTTGGATCTGAGAATCACCTCGTCGGGCTTCTCCTGCCACATCTCGGTGACGATATTTTCCCCGGGGAAAACATGACGGGAAAAACGCACTTTCATTGCCTTGAACCTGGCGGGATCGTTATCGCAGTATTCGCGGAGCACCGCCCGGCAGGCGAAGCCCATGGTGCAAAGCCCGTGCAGGATCGGCTTGGGAAAACCGCCCATGGCCGCGAAATTGGGATCGGCATGAAGGGGATTGAAATCACCGGAAAGGCGGTAGAGCAGCGCCTGCTGCGGCAGGGTCGGCAGGGAGAGCACCTTGTCGGGCTCCCGCTCGGGCGGAACAAAGCCCGGCTCGGGCCCTTTGTCTCCGCCAAAGCCTCCCTCGCCGCGGATGAAGACGCCGAACCTGTTTAGAAAGAGTTCCTCTTCCTTTTCATTTTTGGTGACCACTTCTATTTCGATGAGGGCCCCTTTGCCCTTGTCATATAGCGCGGCCACCCTGGGGTAGGAGGTCAGTTTCCCTTCTACCGGGATGGGCCGGTACAGTTCCAGGTATTGTTCTCCATGCAGCAGCATGGCCAGATTGATATCGACTCCCTCAAGGCCCATAATTCCCATGAGAGCGGGAAAGGGGGGCACTACCCCGAAAGAGGGTATGACCTGCAGCTCATTTTCATAAACGAAATTCAACTCATCATCTGCGGCCCCGGCTCCAATACCGAGAGCGTACAGCATAACGTCCTTCGTTTGATAATGAAACATCAGGGGATTCAGCTCTTTGCCGACGATTGCAGGGTCGATCGGCATTTTGGTTCCTCCTTCGTCAGTTTATTTTTAGATCATCTTTGAGAGGACATAACCGGTCTGATCCATCGCCGAGCTGTACTCGCGACCGTCTTCCAGTGAACTGATCTTTTCGATCTGCTCGGCGATCATATCCGGAGTAATTCCGGCCCCGGTGTCGAGGAAGATGCCGGGTCCTTCGATCACCGCCGCCCGGCTGTAGTAGCCCCCGCCGGCGGTGTAGATCTTGCCGCTTTCCTGGAATTGTTCCGAGCACATATAGACAACCATGGGGGCAACATATTCCGGCTTGACCTTGTCGACCACATCGGGAGGCATCACCGTCGCCGTAAGGCGGGTGCCTGCTGTCGGCACAACCGTATTCGCGAGAACCCCGTAGCGGGCGCCCTCCTGGCAGACGCAGTTCATCAGACCGACAATACCCATCTTCGCCGCCCCGTAATTGGTCTGTCCAAAATTACCGTACACTCCTGCTGCCGAGGCGGTGGAGACAATCCGTCCGTAGCCCTGCTCGCGCATATGGGCAAAGGCGGCCTTGGTGCAGTAATAGGTGCCGTTCAGGTGTACTTCGATCACTTTCAGGTAATCGGCGATCTCCATCTTGAGCAAACTTTTATCCCGGAGAATGCCGGCATTGTTGATTAAAATATCGACCTGGCCATATTGATCGATCGCTGCTTGAATAATTTTTTGTGCGCTGTCCCATTCGGAGACGCTTTCATAGTTGGCCACTGCGTCGCCGCCGCCACTTTTGATCTGGTCGACCACCTTCTGTGCGGGAGTGCTGTCGGCCCCCTCCCCGTCAAAAGTTCCGCCGAGGTCATTAACCACCACTTTGGCGCCCCGTTCAGCCAGCAGCAGAGCGTATGCCTTGCCCAGCCCGCCGCCGGCTCCGGTGATCACTGCCACTCTTCCGTCAAACCGTAGTTCGGACACTCGATCCAGCTCCTTTCAAGTAATCTGTTATTAGTTTATTATATTTTCCCTCTTTAATCAATATTCAAAACTCATATAATCAGATCGGCTCATTGTAGGTTTTAAAAGAACCTCACAGGTCATATCGCCAACTGCGTGGTTGCGGGCCCGCCAATTGGGACCCCTGTAAGCTGTTATTTCGACTCTACGCACCGATGCTATGATTTAGTTATTTTTAGACCTCTCCAAATTTGGCTCCCCCGGTCAATCATAGTTATGGGAAACTGGATCCCCTGAGGGGATTTTCCAAGGGGTGAGACTTTTCTTTTACTCACAGGAAGTAATCCCTTTGGCAAAACCTACAATATATTTACAATGATAACCTGCCCGGGGTTTCCTGCTCCATTCTTATGTAGGGGCAGAAAGATCATGCTGCCGTTTACTGACGTTATCAGCCGGCGAGTCCCGCCGGAAGGCTCTTCTGCGGGTGCCGTGGCCACCGCCGTCAGAGATCTGTAATCACACGGTCAAAAAGAGGGAAGACGCCGGCCGGTAGCGAAATCAATGCATGCCCAATTGAATGTTTTCTAACAACTTTGCAGATGCGATTTAAAGTATAGAATATGGTGAGGGAGGCGGTTACATGAGAGAAGTGGTCGTTGTCAGCGCTGTCAGGACTGCAGTGGGGACCTTTGGCGGTTCCCTAAAGGATGTACCGGCAGTCGAATTGGGCAGAATCGTGATTAAAACTGCTTTGGAAAGAGCCGGACTAGCTCCCGGAGATGTTGAAGAAGTCCTGATGGGCTGTGTGCTGCAAGGGGGATTGGGACAGAGCGTCGCCCGGCAGGCGGCCATCAAAGCGGGCCTGCCGGCGGAGGTTCCCGCCACTACGGTGAACAAGGTTTGCGGCTCCGGTCTGAAGACCATAACCGCAGCGGCTACGGCAATTCGTGCCGGGGAAGCCGATATCATCGTGGCCGGCGGCACGGAAAACATGAGCGCAACTGCATATGCCCTCCAGGGGGCGCGCTGGGGCATGCGCATGGGCGACACCAAGACGGTTGACATGATGATTAAAGACGGTCTGTGGTGCGCCTTCGGCAACTATCATATGGGCATCACCGCTGAAAACATTGCCGAAAGATTTGGTTTTACCCGGGAGATGCAGGATCAGTTTGCTCTGGAAAGCCAGCAGAAGGCCCGGGCGGCTATCGAAAGCGGCCGCTTCAGGGACGAGATCGTCCCCGTACCTGTGCCTCAGAGGAGAGGCGATCCGAAGATGTTTGAGGTGGATGAGCATCCCCGGGATACCTCTCTTGAACTTCTGGCCAAGCTGCGCCCGGCTTTCAAAAAAGACGGCACCGTCACCGCCGGGAACGCTTCCGGGATCAATGACAGCGCTGCCGCTGTTGTCCTGATGAGTCTGGAAAAGGCCAAAGAAATGGGAATTGAACCGATGTTTTTTATCCGCAGCTACGCTTCTGCCGGCGTCGACCCGGCGATTATGGGGACCGGCCCGGTGCCGGCAACCAAAAAGGCTCTGGAAAAGGCCGGTTGGGCTGTCGACGACCCCGATCTCATCGAGGCCAACGAAGCTTTTGCCACTCAGGCTCTTTATGTATTGCAAGAGATCGCTTTTGATCCGGAGAAGGTCAACGTAAATGGCGGAGCCATCGCTCTGGGGCACCCTATCGGTGCCAGCGGCGCCCGCATCTTTGTGACCCTGCTTTACGAGATGCAAAAGAGGGCTGCCCGCCGCGGACTGGCCACACTCTGTATCGGCGGCGGTCAGGGCATTGCCTGTACCGTGGAAGCACCCTGATCTCTTCGGGTAGCAGCTATTGTCTTGGAAGGGGCGCCGCGCCCCTTCCAGGACAGTTTGTCTGCCTCTTTTGGCTCTGCTGTTGAAATTGAAACGGCGGAATGAACTGAGCAGAGGTGAGTAGAGGGACCGTCGCCGCAGCGACTACCTGCCGCGGCGAGCGCCGGTTGCCCTCGAGGAGATGATTTGCTATAATGCCTGTGCAGGGGCGTGTAGCTCAGCTGGGAGAGTGCCTGGTTCGCATCCAGGAGGTCAGGGGTTCGAGTCCCCTCACGTCCACCACAATGAAAAAACACCACGGATTCAGACCGGTGGTGTTTTTTGTTCCTGTTTAAAGAGTAGCCCAAGCTTTGCCGGAATACAAAAAGGAGTTGACCATTGTGCAAGAAAAACGAGGCGGGAAATTTATAAAAGAACACGTTGCTTTTGGCAGTGTGCTTTTGGTTGTGGTTATGGTCGCGGCTCTTCTAGTTGGTTGTCTGCCGTCCAGTCCCCAGGTTAAGGCGCAAAATCTGATGGAAGGTATCGAGCCCTCACCCGTTTCCGGGCAGCCCGTTGATGAACAGCTCACGAAAACCATGGCCGACTTTACAGTGCAGCTATT
>MTBK01230947.1_pt2 | contig 27333 bp, 22 predicted proteins | sample 1535981 | NCBI WGS metagenome assembly MTBK01 (sample SAMN06109225, study PRJNA356200) | anaerobic digester metagenome | isolation source: biogas reactors fed with pig manure or primary and secondary sludge | place: Spain | collected 2016-06-30
GGGGTCGGTGTCGGGACGGGAGTTGTCGGCGTCGGTTCCGGCGACCCGGTGGGCGTCACCTTCACGTTCCGGAGTGTCACCTGACCGGCCGGAACCGTGTTTGCGATCGTTACACCGGTAGAACCGGCCGGAAGCGTCTTAGAGACGATCTCCATATCCCTGACGAGGACGCCCTGGGTGCCATACCCCTCGATCAGGAACGGCTTTGCAGCATCAGAAACGATCTGGCCTGAGAATACAACGTTTTTGTTCTCCTTTGCCCAGACCAGGGTCTCCACGCGGTTGCCTGATGCGTGGATGTTCACCTCGGCGTTATTGAACTGACCGTTCGTGCCGCCGAGGCTTGAACCCTTGCCGTTGATCCCGGCCGGGTTCACCAGGTGGAAGTTCTGGATCTTCACGTTGTTCGCGAGGTCGACCTGTAAGCCGTAGCAGTTTGAGTCGATGCTCGTGCAGTTCTCCATGACGAGGGAGGGGTTGACCGAGCGGCACGGGACAGAGTAGTATCCTGCCGGCGCCCGGTATGCGAAGTTCGTCCTCCCGGCGGCGGTGTTCTTCTCGACGCAGTTGTAGAGTTTGCCGCCGTTTGTGGTGTAGAACCCGTTCATGGAGTTACCCTCCGCGACACAGTTCTTGAATGTCACATCCGCGTTCGGGGCGTAGTAGCCGCACCCGAAGTAGTGGGTCGACATGTCATTCGGGTTGTAGGCCTTTGCCGGGTAGGGTTTCTGCCCGTTGTTCCTGCTCACGCAGTTCTCAAGGATGCAGTCCACCTTCTTTGGGTCGAACTCGAAGTGGAACCCTGACTCAAGGGTACCCTCTGCGAGGCAGTTCTTCACCCGAAGCCCTTCGATATCGTTTAGCTCCGCAAAGTCAAACCCGGTAACCCAGGGGTTGAACGCTCCAAATTTGCCGCAGTTGATCGCGCTGCAGTTCTCGTAGCGTACGTCTTTGATCACCTTGTTCGTCGTCCCCCAGGCGTTGTGGATGAATCCATAGGTTCCGGTGTCCACAGCCTTACAGTTCGTAAACTCTATGTCCTGGAGGGTAGGAGCATATACTGTCGGATCGTGAATCAGGAGAAAGACTGCCTGAATGCTTGCATCCGCGGTTCCCGTGATGTTGTGGAGCTTCGCGTGGCTCGCACGAATGGTCATTACACCGAGCCATTTGACGTTGTTGCTGTATCCGCTGCCCCGGACGTTGAAGCCGTCCAGGGTCACGTACTCACGGTCGACGTTGATGCGTCCATCGCGGGTGAACGACAGGTAGGTCTCCGATTCACCTTCCCCCTTGAGAGTCGAGCCTGCTTTTGGAGCAATGATCCCCGCGCAGTTGTATGTGCCGCCACTCAGGAGGACAACACCGCCGGATGATGGCAGGGCATTCAGTGCTGCCTGGATCTTCACGTGATCATTGACCCCATCACAGACATAGGCAGCCGATGCCTTATCGGCCGCACTGCTATCCTTTGCAGCCACGACAATCGTGGTGGGGGTCGCCTCGAGTGCTCCGGCGATCGGGACAAGCCCGACGATCAGGAACACTGCGATTAGAAGTTTCGTTGTCCGTCTATCTTGCACTATCTCACCTCTCGGGAGATACTGCATTGTCTGATACCTATGGTTTAAAATGTTTTTTAAATCAGTTAGACATCAAATTCACCTTTAAAACATGAAAATATGATGTTTTTAGCAATATTTTACTTTATTTTATATTCTTTACAAAATATGGTTTAACCAAAAGACATATATTCAATTTTTGACTTTAGCGCGGATACCTCCTGAGAATAGACGTCCCGCCCGCATGCCCGGGGAGGGATCTCCGGGAGGCTGACAGGCGCCGGATATCTCGCAGTCCCCCTGAAATTCATGGAAAGAGCTGCAATTCAAGAAGGTTCCTGCGTTCCCGACCCGGACGGTGATCGCCCCCCTGCCGCACCCCCGCTGCTGCGGGATCAGTTGTGATCGATCGTGGTGGAACACCTGCCGGGGAGGGGGTTGGTGTGCTGCAGGATCAACCCGATCGTGGTGGAACACGGGCATAAACTCCCCCTCAAACACCCCGGCCGCAACCGGCCTTCACGCTCATGGCGCAGCCTCTCGGGGGAGGCGGTGGGGCAGGGTCATCCGGCAGGCGAACTGTGGTGAGGCGGTCTGGCGGTGCATTCAACCACACCGGCTTAAGTCGAGGAGCCCCTCGACCCGCGATCCTGGAGGAAAAGTCCGGCGCCTGGATCTCAGGCGGGTGCAGGCAGTGAGCCTCTATGGCTATATAGGGTGATGCTGCTCTCCCGATACGACTAAAACGTTCTCAAACGTCACGGCCCCGGCAGGGACCGAGTTTGCGAGAACCACGCCGTTGGTGCAGGGCGCGAGGCTTGCGGAGACGATCTCCATATCCTTGACCTGGACCTTTCTGGTGCCGTACCCCTCGATCACGAACGGCTTTGCTGTATTTGATATGATCCGGCCTGAGTACTCGACATTTTCGTTGTTCTGTGCCCAGATCAGTGTCTCTGCACGGTTGCCGGACGCATATATATTCACAACGGAGTTGGTCAGGGCCCCCCCATTCAGCCCGCCCAGGTTTGTCGCCTTTCCGTCTATACCGGCAGGGTTTTCCAGGCGGAAGTTCCTGATGCGGACATCGCTTGCAAACCCGATCTGGAGGCCGTAGCCGTTTGAGTCGATGCTTGAGCAGTTCTCGAGCACGAGCGATGGGGCTACCGACCGGGTCGGTGCGGCGTAGAACGATGCCGGCTGGATGATCCGGTAATCGGTTTTCCCGGCACCGACGTTCCGGTCAACGCAGTTGTAGAGCTTGCCGCCGTTGGTCGCATAGAACCCGTGCCGGCTGTTCCCCTCAGAGTAGCAACTGATGAAGGTTATATCCCCGCGCGGGGCATAGTAGCCGCACCCGAAGTAGTGGGTCGACATGTCATTCGGGTTGTAGGCCTTTGCCGGGTAGGGTTTCTGCCCGTTCTTTCTGCTCACGCAGTTCTCGAGGACGCAGTCCCGTTTCTCGGGATCCCACTCGAAGTGAAACCCGGATTCGAGATTTCCTTCTGCGAGGCAGTTCTTCACCCGGAGCCCCTCGATGTCGTTTAACTCCGCAAAGTCAAACCCGGTCACCCAGGGGTTGAAGGCCCCTTGCCTGCCGCAGTTGATCGCGGCGCAGTTCTCGTAGCGGACGTTCCTGATCACCCTGTTCGCCGTCCCCCAGGCGTTGTGGAGGAATCCGTATGTCCCGGTATCCACGGCCCGGCAGTTGATGAACTCGATATCCTCAAGCGCCGGCGCATAGACGTCAGGGTCATGGATCAGGAGGAAGACCGCCTGGGTGGTCGCATCGGCGGTACCCTCGACGGCAAGAACCCTTGCGTGGCTTGCATACAGTGTAATCACGCCGAGCCAGCGATCGGTACCGGTTCCAGGGTAGCCGGTGCCTCTGACGTGGAAGTTATAGAGCGTGACCGACTCGCAAGAGACATTGAGCCGCCCGTTCCTGCTGAATTCAATAAATGTCGCATCCGGGCCTTCGCCCCGGAGCATGGTCTTTGTGCGTGGGTGGATGCTCCCGGCGCAGTTGAATGTGCCGCCCGAGAGAGCAACCGTGCCCCCTGACGGCGGCAGGGAGTCAAATGCAGCCTGTATGCTGCGGTGATCGTCGATCCCGCTGCATACGATATCAGCCCGGTCCTTCGATGCGGGGCTGCTGTCGCCTGCAGCGACAACTATAGTCGGCCCGGGCACCTCCGGGGGCACCACCGGCGTTACGGGCAGCAGGGTGGCCGGCGGGGTGGGTGGCGGGGGGTAGGGGGGCGGTCCCGGCGGATAGAGATAGGCGATCAGCACGATTGCACTGGCTACCGCTATGAGGATCGCTATGGCGATGATGATGCGCCTGTCTCCTGCTCCTGGATATGATCTTGCTGACATCTGGCCTGCTACTATGCTCTCCCGGGTCTATCCGGCATCGCATGCGCCGGAGACCGTGGCCCTGTCCCCCCGGGGTTCTGCAACCCTATGTTGCGGAAGTAACATTTAAGGTTTAGCCGCCCCCTCTCCCCGAGATCGGTGCTCATGGGGCCGGGAGGGGATCCGCGCCTTGAAGATTCCCGGGCTGTGACTTGAGATCCAGAGAGGGTGATCGGGAACCAGGCCTGCCGATTAGCGAGGCAATTCGGGCTTCCGATGGAATTGTATACATTGGAGTGCAATATTTATCAGCATGTCCAGAAAGAGGGAAGTCACCATCGGTGTCACCATCAACCTCGAGAACTACGAGAACCTGCGCCTTGAGGTTGAGGGTGGTGTGGAGACCCATGAGGATGTGGATGATCTCATCAGATTCCTCGACGGGATGCTTGCCCGCCTCGGGCGCGGTGATCCGGTGATCGCCGGACGGGTGGATGCATACCGGCAGCGTGTCCTGGCCCTGCAGCCTCCGGAACCAGAGACCGCGACCCCGCCGGCGCCGGAGCATCCATCTCCTGCTATCGAGATCATCGGGACCGCGACCCCGCCTGTGCAACAGGATCCCTCCTCTCCTGCTATCAGTATCATAGAGACCGCAACCCCGCCGGCGCCTGAGCATCCGCCTGCGGTCCAGAAACCGGATGCTGGGGCTTCTGGATTGCCGGAGCCCGAGGTTGCACAGGCGCCGTTGCAGCCCGAACCTCTCGAGGCGAAGCCTCCCGCAGCCCCGGCAGGGGATATCTGCGAGATATGCGGAGCAGAAGTCACTAAATCACAGGCAAAGCTCTCCAGACTCTTCATGAGCAAGACACTCTGCAAGAAGTGCATGGAACAGCCTTAATACCATAAAAATCTGCGTGATCCCTGGATCGCAAGTGGGAGGTTATATATACTACATATACCCGAGGATCGTATAATGAGGAAGAACCTGCTCATGTGGGACGAGACGCTTTTCCGGGATCCCGACGTCTTCGAGATCGACTACATCCCCGAGCAGTTCAACCACCGCGATACCCAGATCCGCGAGCTCGCCTTCCAGGTACGGCCGGGTCTGCGTGGGGGAAGGCCTCTCAACACCATCTGCCGCGGACTTCCCGGGACAGGGAAGACGACGAGCGTCAAAAAGATCTTCGCCGAGGTCGAGGATGTCACACACAGGCTGGTTCCCATCTACATCAACTGCCAGATCGAGAACACCAGGTTTGCCATATTCTCACAGATTTACCGGCGTATCATCGGGCACCTGCCGCCGTCGCCGGGCACATCGTTCAAACAGGTTCTTGACGCCGTGGCCCGGAACGTGTTGCGGGAGGAGCAACAGCTCCTGGTAGCGCTTGATGACGCAAACTATCTCCTCTACGACAACGAGATCAACCGCGTCCTCTACTCCCTGCTCCGCGCTCACGAAACCTACCCTGGCCTCCGGATCGGCGTGATCACCATAGTCAGCGATATGTCAATCAGCCTGCAGACCGAGGTGGACGCGCGGGTGGCATCGGTCTTCCGGCCCACCGAGATCTATTTCCCTCCCTACTCGGAGGAGGAGGTCCGCGACATCCTCGGAGAACGGATATTCCAGGGGCTCTACCCCGGTGTCCTCCGGCCAGGGCTGCTGAATGTCGTGGTGGAACAGACGATGAAGAGCGGCGATCTCCGCGTCGGCATCGACCTCATCAAGCGGGCGGCCCTGAACGCCGAGAGAGATGCCCGGCGTTCTGTTGAGCGGGATGATATCTGCAAGGCTTACGAGATATCGCGCTACCTGCACCTCATCTTCTCGATCAGGACACTCAAGACCGAGGAGCAGCAGTTGCTGCAGCAGATCGCGGAGATCTCGATCAGCGCCGATCAGGAGTTGAACGCGGGCGAGGTATACCGTTTCGCAAAAGAGCAGGTAGATATCGGTTATACCAGGTATTATGAGATTATCAGGAAGTTTGATGCTATGCGAATCTTAAACCTCCACTACCGCAAGGGGAGGGGCCGAACCCGGTTGATAAGCCTTCGTTACGACCCTGAGCGCGTGTTGCAACACCTCCGGCAGGAACAGACGATTTGAAAATCCTTATCTGTCCTGCCGGCGCCTGTACTCTGGTGAGGTTTTCCACATGCTTAGCGTGAACGAACAGGCACTGGATCTTTTTGAGGAACTCTTCGAGTATGCCGAAGAGTCTAATACCATTCCACACGAGCTCGACAACGGCGCACGCATCGTAGACTGCGGTGTCAGCGCCACCGGCGGCTACCGGGCAGGGAGGCAGTTTACCGCTATCTGCATGGGCGGGCTCGGTGATGTAGACATCAACATGGGCCGGATTGGAAACGTTCCGATCCCGTTCATCGAGGTCAGCACTGATTTCCCGGCCATCGCGTGTCTCGGCGCCCAGAAGGCCGGCTGGACGGTCAGTGTCGATAAGTACTCTGCAATGGGTAGCGGCCCCGCACGGGCTCTCTCCCTGAAGCCGAAACACACCTACGAGGTCATCGAGTACGAGGATGATTTTGATTACGCGGTCATCGCGCTTGAGAGCGACCACCTACCGAACGCCGCTGTCATGGAGAGTATCGCCAGCGCCTGCAACGTTGATGTTGCCAACACCTGCGCGATCGTCGCCCCCACGGCATCGGTCGTCGGTTCAGTCCAGGTCGCCGGCCGCTGTGTCGAGACCGCGGTCTATAAACTGAATGAACTCGGGTTCGACACAAAAAAGATCAGCGCAGGCATAGGCCACGCCCCGATCGCGCCCGTCAAGAAGGACGGCGTGAGGGCGATGGGCAGTACCAACGACGCCACTATTTACCATGGCAGCATCATGCTGACGATGAACGCCCCCGAGATCAAGGATTACCTTGACAGGATCCCGAGCAGCAAGTCCCCGGGATACGGAAAACCGTTCTACGATATCTTCAAGGAGGCGAACTTCGACTTCTACCAGATCGATACCTCGCTCTTCTCTCCGGCCGAGGTGGTTATCAACGAGGTCTCTGAGGGTGTTGTCTACCACGTGGGATCTCTCAACCCCGAGGTGACGCTGAAGTCATTCGGGTTTATTTAAACCCCTCTCCGCTTTTAGCCCTCAATTCCGGCTAATTGTTAACGGAGCCATCCCGTCCTTCCAGACCGGATCGCCCGGTGTATTTGAGGGTGTCTGCCCGTGGGTTTTTGGGCGGGCAATGTTTATCCCTCGTGGAGCGAAATGCTATAAGGCGTCCCCGGGGCCTGTGGTCTAGCCGGTCATGACGTCGCCCTTACACGGCGAAGATCCCCGGTTCGAATCCGGGCAGGCCCATCGTTCTTTTTGCAGATGCTTGCAGGCGGGTGCCGGTGCATCTGCCATTACCCCCTCCGTCTGCTGCCTGCCCGTATCGGGGTGTTCACTCCTGCGGCGCGAGTTTTAGAGTCCTCGCGGCCGAAACCTATATCAGGCAGCAAGCTGAGGCCTTATTCGTGGGCATCATGAAACTAAGTGCAAGAAACCAGCTCCCTGGAAAGGTAAAGAAGATCGAGACAGGGATGATCGTTGCTGAGATCGTCATCGAGCTTGATGGCGGCGGTGAGATCACCTCGATCATCACCAAAAAAGCCATGGAGAGCCTTGGGCTGACCGTCGGCAAGAAGGTCCATGCGGTGATCAAGTCAACCGAGGTCATGGTCGCTGCCGACTGATGGCAGAGCGAGTCAGACCGGACTTTTGTGGCATAGTGAGACGACCGCACACTGGGATGACCAGAAAATGGGCCGTCTCACCACCTGCACGCAAAAGTGCGCGGAGTTCCGAAGAGGGATGCAGCAGGTCTCTCCAATGGCCTTCGCGCACTTTCGCGTGAGGCCTGCCTGCTCTCCGGTACGCTGATCCTGCAGGGGTTGTGAGTGGTGCATCTGATCAGAACTCTTATCCGGCCGGCCCGGATCTCTTCCGCCTCCCGGTGGGCTGGTCGATCTTAATTATCGCTGCAACGCCAGAGGCGTTGCATCATTCCTGTGATACAGTGATGTCACCCCGGCAGCAGTCAGGGCTGTCTTTGTGCCGGAATCTTCCCCTCCGGGGCGCAAACGTACTGCCTGCTGTATCTCCCTGCACGGACATTCTTCAAGGCCCGCCCCGGCATGATCCCCGTGCCCGGGCAGGCAGCATTATATACCTGCATGCAGCAGGTGGCTAAAACCCCGGGAGGGTGATGAAGTGGATAAATTCGAACAATTTGCACAGGATCTTATGCAGATGCCCCTTGCCGCGCGCATCGACGCCCTCAAGGCCGAGCGGGCGAAGTGTATCTGCATGAACTGCCCGACATACACCAAATGCGCAGAAAACTTTGACCAGGGCTTCTTCTGTTTCACCGGCATGAGCATCATATGCATCGATCACGAGGTCGAGTGCCTCTGCCCCAAGTGCCCGGTCCCGCAGGATACCGGACTGAAGCATACAGCGTTCTACTGCACGCGGGGCAACGAGAAGGAGCGGAGGTACGATCAGTCCCTGGCCGGGAAGGAGAAGTAGAGGCTCCCAGAGGGCGACAAACCCCCGGGCGGCGCTCGGGTTTGAGCGCCCCAGGCCCCGGGGTGCCCTCTCTCCTCTGCCCCGGCACGACTACCCGGCCGCAGGCCCCCTTGAGAAGACCTCAAGGCTCCTGCTCCCCACATTACCGTTCCGGAAGAAGTAGTACTCAAGCAGCCTGTCCTTGTTCTCGGTATACGAGAACCAGTAGTTCAGCCGATGGGTCTCCTTAACGTAGCCCTCCAGTGCCGGGTAGGTATCGGAGCCCTCGGTGATCACGAGATCGAAATCACCTGAGTAGATCGTCGACTCATCCACCTTATTGCTGTAATAAATCAGCTTTGAGGCCGCTTCCCCCCGGTAATACCAGGGGAGCGGCCAGTAGGATTTACTCGCGACGGCCACGCGGTCCGCGGCATCGATCCCTGCAAAGACGTCCCGCAGATCCTCGGAGTTCTGCACCTGCACGATGGGTTCGTTTATGTCCGCCGGCGTGAACGCCACATGGAACGTCATGACGATCAGAAAGATGCTCGCTAAAACAGCGATGGCCGCCTTCCTCGTGGTCATCGCGTATGTCGCGACAAAGATCATCGGCAGGAGCTGGTGGAGGATCAACCAGGGCACCTTCTCGCCTATGTAGGCGTATGCCGCAAGCGAGAGGAGCATCCAGAATATGGCAAACCTGGCAAACTCCTTCTGCCGGTCAACAGGACCGGCACCCTCTCTGCGCCTGCGGAGCCGGTCCCACAGGCCACGGACCTCCGGGATCTCTTCTATCGGCGGAGCGCCCTCAGTCGGGGTTTCCGTGTCCACGGGGCTCTCCTCTGCCGCGGTCCATGGAGTCCCTTCTTCTGCCGGCCCCTCCCCCCGGCGCCGCTCTCGCAGCCTCTCGATGGCGCCCGGGACATCGAAGAACTGCATGACCCCGACGGCGGCGAGGGCCAGGATCGGGATCTCGTAGAGGATGAAGAGCAGGATATAGAAGTATGGCGGCCCACCGAGCCTCTGCATCTGGTGCATGGAGGTCCAGTGCTCGATGGCCTTGAGCCATCCATCAAGGAGCACCTCGGGATGCGCTCCAAACGACGAGTAAAAGACCGCCATGATCCCTATAACGACGAGCCCGCCGATCGCGGCATCCCTGATCCAGTGGGCCGGCAGCCACACTTTCTGCGTCCAGACAAGGTAGAGGAAGAACGCCCCGAAGATAAGGAGGACGATCGGCATATTCTCCTTGGTTGACATACCAAGCCCCGCCGCCGCTCCTGCAAGCAGCGCATACCTCACCTCTCCCCGCTCAAAGTAGTAGAGGAGGGCGACAAGCAGCGCCAGCGAGAAGAAGGCTATATATATATCATTCCTGAGGAACCGCGAGAAGTAGACCATACACGGCGAGACCGCAAGGAAGAGCGCCGCGACCAGGGTCTGCTTCCGGTCAAGGTAGCCGAGCCGGTAGATCGGGTAGAGCAGCGGGACGAGCAGGGTGCCAAAGAGCGCCGGGAGGATCCGGCCCACGAGGTCAGAGTCCCCGAGGAGCGAGAATATCCCGGCCGTCGTATAGTAGAGGAACGGCCCATGATACATGGGGTCATATGAATAGATTCCCTCGGTCAGGAGCCTGTACGAGAACCAGGCGTGGATGGCCTCGTCATGGTGAAATAACTTAAGGTCAAGAGAGTAAAAGCGGAGAATTACCGTGACCAGAAGTATGAGGAGAAATAGTCTCTCAAACGAGAGCCGTTCACGGATCCATCCAGTGAACGTGGCGGCATTCACGCCGCTCTCACCTCACCTCTCCAGCACAATCTCAATACCGATATCCTTTGGAACCTGAATCCGCATCAGCTGGCGCAGTGCCCGCTCATCAGCATCTATATCGATGAGCCTCTTATGCACCCGCATCTGCCAGCGATCCCAGGTTGCAGTACCTTCGCCGTCAGGGCTCTTCCTGGTGGGCACCACGAGTTTCTTCGTGGGCAGCGGGATCGGACCTGCCAGATTGACGCCGGTTCGCTCTGCTATCTCTTTGATCCGGTCACAGACCATCTCGATCTTCTCAAAGTCAGTCCCTGAAAGACGTATTCTGGCTTTCTGCATATCTGCCACCAAAAAATAGGTACTTTATCTCATCTGCTTCGGCGTTATGTTGATGCACATACCTGCCGCGATGGTGGAACCCATATCACGGACAGCGAACCGTCCGAGCTGTGGGATCTCCTTGACGTTCTCTATGACCAGTGGCCGGGTGGGCTTGATCTTGACGATCGCGGCATCGCCGGTCTTGAGGTACGTGGGGTTCTCCTCCTTGACCTGGCCGGTGCGGGGGTCGAGCTTCTTCTGGAGCTCCATGAAGGTGCATGCGATCTGGGCGGTGTGGCAGTGGAAGACCGGGGTGTAGCCGACGGTCAGGGCACTGGGGTGGTGGAGCACGACGATCTGCGCGACGAACTCATCCGCAACGGTCGGGGGCACGTCGACAGAACCACAGACATCGCCACGACGGATGTCACCTTTGCCGATACCGCGGACGTTGAACCCGACGTTGTCGCCCGGAACAGCCTGGGGGATCTCCTCGTGATGCATCTCGATGGTCTTGACCTCACCTGACTTGTTTGAGGGCATGAAAGCGACCTTCATTCCCTTCTTCATCACGCCGGTCTCGACGCGACCGACAGGCACGGTTCCGATGCCTGAGATCGAGTAGACATCCTGGATGGGAAGGCGGAGGGGAAGCTCGGTCGGCTTCTCAGGTTCGGTGAGAGCGTTGAGCGCCTCAAGAACCGTCTTGCCCTTATACCAGGGGGTGTTCTCGCTGAGCTTGACGATGTTGTCGCCGACGAATGCGCTCATGGGGATGAAGCTGATGGCATCTGGCTTGTAGCCGACCATCTTGATCAGCTGGGAGAGCTGCTCCTTGACCTCGTTGTAGCGCTTCTCGTCGTATTTGGCGACATCCATCTTGTTGATGCCGATGATCAACTGGTTGATCCCGAGTGTCCGGGCTAGGAAGACGTGCTCCTTCGTCTGCTCCATCACGCCGTCAGGCGCGGCGACGACCAGCAACGCGGCGTCTGCCTGGGATGCGCCCGTGATCATGTTCTTGACGAAGTCACGGTGGCCGGGGCAATCCACGACGGTGAAGTAGTATTTCTCGGTATCGAACCGCTTGTGGGCGATATCGATCGTGATGCCGCGCTCGCGCTCTTCCTTGAGGCTATCCATTACCCAGGCGAACTCGAACGAGCCCTTACCCTTGGTCTCTGCCTCTTTCCTGTACGTCTCAATGATGTGGGGCGGTACGGTACCCGTCTCAAAGAGCAACCGGCCGACGGTGGTAGACTTCCCGTGGTCGATGTGTCCGATTACAGCTAAATTCATGTGGGGCTTGTCAACAGCCATAGATAGTATCCTCCACTCAATCAAATAGGCCTGTCAGCTCGAGTAGCCTGCTTATGCGAGTATCCTATACGTAGGACGTTCACCATATAAAACATTTCTATCAGCGCCAAAAGCGTGCATTCTCCCAAAACCCTGTATAATCGACAGAATCATAATCTTTGGAGATCTACGTTCTTCATATCATGAAGACGCTTGAGTTTCACCGCGACGACGCGAAGGATCGGGTGACGGTTACATGCGCAGGCCGTGAGGTTTCGGTCTACTCCTACTGTGGCTACTGCCGGCACTGCGCGGGAGTAAGGGTAGGGAAGCGGATGATCCCGGCACCGCAGCGCCAGGCCCTCTCAGGCATAAGAGGGGGCGCAAGCATGGACGAAAACCTGCTCAACGCCGCCGTCATGTTCAACACCCTCGTCCGGGACGGCAGCGCGATCGAGTGCGAGGATGACGCCGGCGAGGGGTTCCGCTCTATGTATAGATACTGATACCTATCATACCGGCTGCGCGCACCGATGAGGGATGAAAGACCATTCACCCCTCCGCCGCCTGCTCTTTCGATCCGAACTCCTTCTGGATCTCTTCCCTGAACTTCTCATACCCGATCTCGTCCAGCTGGTCGGCGAGGAACCGCCCGCTCCAGGCGCTCCGGTAGACCCAGTAGACTATGCGGTCGATGACCTCGACGACCTCCTCCTCGGTCTCGACGGATATGAGTTCACGCCCAACACGGGGGTCTGAGCCGCGCCGCCCGCCTACCGTGATCTGGTAGTGATCGTACTCCGATTTCAGGAGGTGGTAGGGGCAGGAGTGGATGCAGACGCCGCACTGGACGCATTTGCTCTCGTCAAGGACAGATATGCCGTCCTTGAGCGTTATGGCGCGCTCCCTGCAGTACTCCACGCAGGTGCCGCATCCCGTGCAGAGCCCCGGGATGCGCAACGGCCGGATCCGGCCGATTATGCCGATATCATTCAGGAGCGGACTGTTGCACATGTAGGTGCAGCCCGATATGGCGATCCGGAGCCTTATAGGAAGTTCCTTCCCAAAGACCCTGGCGTCGACCTTCCGTGCAAGTTCGATCGTCTCGCAGTTGGCGTACTTGCACCGCTCCGTCCCCGGGCAGGCCATTATATTGACCACCTCATTCTGCTCAGCACCGATCGGCGTCCCGTTCTTCTCAAGGGCTTTTGAGATCCCCTTGAAGTTATCGGGGCTCACGTGCGGGATCTCCGCTGTCTGGCGCATTGTGAGGTGGAGGGTGCCGTCCCCGTACTTCTCGCTTATCTTTGCCAGTTGTTTGACCTGGGCCGCGGAGAGAACCCCTCCCGGGATCCGCAGCCGAATCGTCGCATAGTCTGCGTTCCGTTCGGTTATAACCCCTCCCCGGGTGTAGAGGCCATAGTCTCTCATCATCCCACAGTAGTAGCAGCTGCCGGGATAAAAGAAAGGCGGTCAGAGGAGGGCGAGCAGGAGAAGGACACCCGCCCGGGTGATCTCGTTTGCGGCGCCGACGACGTCGCCGTTAACGCCGCCAAAGAGCTGCCGGGCAAGAAGCATCATCACGGCGGCAATGCCGGCCGCGACGGCGAGCGCGAGCGCGACACTCACCCGGGGGAGCGGCAGCAGGAAGAGGGGCAGAGCGAGCAGGGTTGCCGGGACGAGGAACCAGGGCCTCGCAAACCCCCGGAGGTAGGAGTGGATCCCCTCCCGGAACGGTGGCCCGAGCGTGGTCAGGTAGGACATGGCGACCTTTGCCGAGACCTCGGCCGCGAGGATGGCCGCCGGGAGGTGTGCGGCGTTCTGGAGGGCGGCGAACGCTATGAGCGTGACGACCATACCGGCCGCAACGGCCCCGGCCCCCGTGGCCCGATCGGTCATGGCAACGACCCTTTTCTCCCGGCTCCCGTGGGCCATAAGCCCGTCCCCGAAGTCAAGCAGCCCATCGAAGTGGGTGCATCCCGAGAGGACGAGCACCACGGCGATGGCGACGGCCGCCCCCACAACCGGTGATCCTATCCAGGAGGTGATGCCTGCCGCTATACCGCCGATCACGTACCCGGCGAGCGGGTAGAGGTATGAGCGGCGGGCGAAGTGCTCGAACTCAACCGATTTCCCGAGGGGGAGTGATGTGCAGAACTGCAGGAGGGCGAGGACCGATCTCACGCCGACTCGCTGTAGAGGCGTGATGTGCAGCCCGCGATCAGTCCGGCGATGGCGTCGTCGAGGAACGGCCCGAGTTTACTCAGTATCCCCGGTTTCTTATGGTCGTAACGGGCAAACTCGAACCGCGCGTAAGTCCCCCCGATCACCTCGGCGATAGCCATACCGATGATCTCATCGGAGAGGAGAAAGACCGGGTCGTCTGCGATCTCGGAGTTCTTCCTCTGCCAGTAGAGCTCATCCTCAAGCAGCATGGCGCCGAGGAGGAGCGACGAGACATTCGGATCCTCGAAGGCTCTCCCGATCTTTGCATCCAGTAATCCTGCAGCCTCTTCCGCCTCGATCCCGTGGGAGACGTAGAGTTCCATCGCAGAGGCGATTATATCTTTCCGCCTGATCCCCCTATCTTCCAGCCTGTGCTCGATCTCGAACATCAACATAAGGTTTGGTTCATGGCGGTATTTCGGTCTTTGGATTTTACACCGGCCCCTCTCGCAATACCGCAACCTCTTCTATTCCACGGGGCCAACCTTGTACATGATGTCAAACCCCTTCCTCTCAGGAGACCCGGGGATCAGGCCGCGCCGCCCGATGATGGCGCTCGTCCTCGCTAACACCATGCTCTCCACCGTTCCAGGCATATCCGGTGCCGGTCCGACGCCCGAAGCAACCCTCCTGACACCGGTCCTCGATGCGGAACTGGTCACGACCGGCGCGATTACGAGCGTGCCGGCCCGGCCAAACACACCCACAGGGTGCCCGACGCCGGCGGCGATCACCCGGTCCATGGTAGAGCTGACGGGTCTCGTCCCCATCCACATCAACGCCGGGCTCGCCCATTCCCCCACAGTCCCCTGCCTGGACGTCTACGGGAGCCCCGGCGGCGACCCCCGGGAGGGGGACGCGGTGCCGCAGGCGACCCGCCTCTTTGAGCGGGGCGAGATGGCCGGCCGCCTCCTATCGCAGCAGAGCGACCTCCTGATGCTCGGGGAGTGCGTCCCCGGGGGGACGACCACCGCCCTCTGTGTCCTGCGGGCGCTCGGCTACGAGGCCTCAGTCAGCAGCGCATTTGCCAGGAACCCCCTGGATCTTAAGGGCGCCATCTGCAGGGAGGTGCTCGCCCGCATCGATGAGATCGGCGCAGAAGAGCCCCTCGATATACTCCGGGCCGCGGGCGATCCCATGATCCCGGTGGCGGCAGGGATAGCGAGCACATACTCCGGCGATCTCATCCTCGCCGGCGGGACACAGATGCTCGCCGTGGCGGCCGTCTTAAAAGCGCTCGGGAGGCGGGTGCCGCCCCTGGCGACAACGGTCTATATAAGAGACGACCCCACGGCCGGGTTTGCCCGTTCGATCGCCGGGATCGGCACCACCGCGTATTACGTTGATCCGGACTTCGCCGGGATCGGGCATGCCGGCCTCGCCCGCTACTGCACCGGCGAGGTCAAGGAAGGGACAGGTGCCGGCGGAGCCCTGATGCTCGCCCGCCTCATGGGTTACGAACCCGAGGATATCGCGAGGAAAGTCTTTGATTTCGTCATGAGGTATGATTGAGCGAAGGACTATACCTTTTTGCATCCACATACTAAGCAATGCTTTCTGTATGTGTGGCCGATGATCACGGGCGGTTCAATGCTCCGGCCGCCATTATAGCGAACTATACACTTCCGACCCGCCCCGCCGATGGCGGGGTGGTTCACTTGAGGGTTCTGACCGAGTATGCCCGGAATAGATGAGATTGCGGATAGGATCACATCCATCGGATTCAGGTGCCGGGGGTGCGGCGCCTGCTGCCGGTGTGTGGCGAAAGACTCGAACCTCGTTATAGTGAGCCCGGCCGAGGTGCGGGCGATAATGGCTGCGACAGGAATGACCTGGGATGAGATCGCCGGGCCCTACCCTGATTTCATCGATGCGGGAGGCGGCGGGGAATACACCCTCGCATGGTGCATCAGACGCACCGCTGATGCCTGCATCTTTCTCTCGGACGGGAGGTGCTCCATATACGCCCATCGCCCCTGGATCTGCCGGACATACCCATTTATGCTCCTGGACGATGATCTGCTGGTCTCAGAATGCCCGGGGCTCGGGAGCCCCATCTCCACGGATGCCGCGAACGGCATCGCGGCAGAACTCTGCAGGAGACAGGCTGCCGAGGAGGCCGAGGAGGCCGGCGTCCGGGCGGCCTGCCGGGGGGCGTGGATCCCGCCGGGGGGGCGCGTCGTGATCGATAGCGAGGGTATGAAGGTGCTTGATGGCTGAGATCCGTCTCGTCGGGACGGCTCACGTCTCGCAGAAGAGTGTTGAGGATGTCCGGTCCGCCATCGAGGAGTTCCAGCCCGATATAATCGGTATCGAACTCGACCGGGGCCGGCTTATATCGCTTACAGAGGAGACCCCCGATCCCCCGATCACCGAGATCCTGAAAGGCGGGAACTTCGGCCAGCTCCTCGTCCAGTGGGTGCTTGCCTTCATCCAGCAGCGGATCGGCGCTGAGACCGGCGTGAAACCCGGTGCAGAGATGCTGGCCGCAATCGAGGAGGCTGAGGCTCACCAGAAACCCATAGCCCTCATCGACCGGGATATAGCGATAACTCTCTCGCGGTTCTGGGGTAAGATGCGGATCTGGGAGAAGATCAAACTAATCGGTGCCCTCCTCTACTCGTTCGTGGGCATCGAGGGGCAGGAGTTCGATGTGGACGAGCTCACGAACCAGGATGTGGTGAGCGCGGCGATGGAGGAGTTCCGGAGGTTCTCCCCTCGAGGTGCTCAGGCCCTGATCGATGAACGGGATGCCTACCTCGCCCACCAGATCCTGATGCTCAATGCCCGCTACGAGCGTGTGCTTGCGGTCGTCGGCGCCGGGCATATCCAGGGTGTGCAGCGCTATCTCGATGCGCCGGAGACGCTGCCGCCGCTCCCATCCCTGACAGCTGATGTGAAGAGGCTGCCGTGGGCGAAGATCATAGGGGCAGGCGTCACCCTCCTCTTCATCCTCCTGATCGCCGCCATAGCCTTCTCGGGGGTGGGGTTTGATGTCCTGCTCGCGGCCCTCGTATACTGGATCCTGATCAACGGTGTCCTGAGCGCCGGGTTCACGCTGCTCGCCGGCGGGCACCTCCTATCGGCCGTCACGGCGTTTGGTGTCTCCTGGCTGACATCGCTCAACCCGGCGCTTGCGGCGGGATGGTTTGCTGCCATAGTCGAGGCGAAGATCCGAAAACCCACCACAGGAGAGCTCCGGCAGATCCTCGATGCCGGGACATTCTCTGAGATGCGGCGGATCCCGCTCTTCCGGGTGGTGCTTGTCGCGGCCCTTGCAAACGTCGGGAGCACCATCGGAACCTTCGCCTACTTCATATTCATCTTCCCGGTCCTCGGGATCGACCCTACCGTGGTCGTCGGCGACGGCTTTGCGAACATGCTGCAGACGCTGCAGGGTCTCTTCTGAGGCCTATCCCCAAGTTATTTAGGCCTGGAGTGCCCACCATCGTTGCATGAGTCCGATTGGTGGAACGGTTAATCTCGGTGTCACCGTGATCAGGAGCAGGCATAGCGTGCGGAAGTACAAGGACAGCCCCATCGAGGAGAAGACCATCAAGGATGCCCTCGACTGCGCGCGGCTCGCCCCGACCGCCAGGAACGAGCAGCCCTGGCTCTTCGGGACAATCCAGAACCGTGAGACGCTACAGGCGATCGCAGGCCTTGCAGCGAACGCGAGATTCATCGCCGATGCGCCCATCTGCTTTGCCGTCTTCGGGAAGAAGGATGCGGAGTACTATCTCGAGGACTGCTGCGCCGCGACGACCCAGATCATCCTCGCCCTCCAGGCGTGGGGGGTCGGATCCTGCTGGGTTGCAGGGGAGAGGAAGGGCTACGCCGAGGATGTCAGGAAGCTCCTCGACGTCCCGGAGGAGTACACGCTCGTCTCGCTCGTGCCGGCGGGATACCCCGAGGAGATCGATATCGCAAAGAAGAAGGTTCTCGATGAGGTCACGTTCTTCGAGCGCTACGAGGAAGAAGACTAAATTTTGTCTAATACATTTAAAGACTCTTTTTTTCATTCCTGAGGCCCGGGGCCGGATCCTCGTATCACGGTGCAGGAGGGTAAGAGGTTCGGTTGCAGGGCGTTATGGTTCCCCGCAGGTCTCTCACCGGACAGGGTGAGCAGGGGCTGCAACCCTGCCTGCGCCGGGAGGCCGCATGGGCGGTTCATCGGGCGAGGCGGTGCAGGAGAGACTCCAGGGGGATATACCGGGGGAAGAAAAAAGGGTGATAATGACCGCCTAAAAGTCGGTCATGATCCTGAACTGGTCGATCTCTTCGGTATTCATCTTCTGGAGGAACTCTTCTGCCGCGTTCTTTATGTTCTTGCTTGCGGTGATGGCACGGCCGACGACGAGTATATCGGCGCCGGCGTGGAGCGCATCCTTCACGACGTGCTGCCTGATGCCTCCTGCCGTCGCAACCAGCATCCGCTCGCCGCCCGCCTTCTTGATCGCCGGTATATCCCCCCAGGCATGATCGGCATCCTCCACATCGATCCCTCTATGGAGCTCCACAACATCAGGTTTCACCGCAAGGTGCTCGACGACCGCCACCGGATCACTGACGTTTAGCATATCCACCACCGTGTAGATGCCGGTCTTCCGGGTGTCGATGATGGCCTTCTCGATGGTGGAGATGGGTGCAAGACCGGAGATCACCACGGCATCGGCGCCGGCATCGGCGGTCATCCTGGCTTCAAGGTTCCCGGTGTCAAGCGTCTTTAAGTCGGCGACTATGAAGGCGTCCGGGCGGATCTCACGGATCTCTGATATGATAGAGAGTCCGAACTTCTTGATCAGGGGCGTCCCGGCCTCGATGATCAGGTGGTCATTCTGTGGCAGGTCTTCAAGGACTCTTCGCATGCGGTTTTTCTCGACGAGATCTATGGCGACCTGCAGGTACGGCGGATCCCAGAGCCTCTGCACCTTGAACCCCATGACCGCATGGGCGGTCCGGTCTTTCTCGTGTATGAGCGTATCGGCGTCCGGGAATCGGTCGAGAGCCCGCCGGAGGGCAAGTTTCATCGCCCCGTAGTTGAACCGGTATATCTTATTGTAATCCTCCGCGGTTGGATGGAGGAAGACGCTTGCCATGATCACCGTATCCTCGATATCGATCCCCTCAAAGACGCCTTCCTCAAGCGAGTCGGCGACGGCTTTGGCCACCGCCGCCTGGACCGGCCCGAACATCTGGTTCACCTGGTACTCCTTCCCCAGTGTGACCTTTGGTATGACGAGCGTCGAGGGCTTCGTCGGCAGGTTCGGCCTGATGACCGCAAGGAGCGGCGTGTGCCCCTTTGAGAGCTGCGAGAGCGAGTTTGCAAACGCCTGCCCCACCGCACCCTCTTTATTCCCCATTATCAGATCTATGTGCGCGAGTTCTGCACCGTCTCCAACCAATGCTTCACCGATGAGATACATACAGATGCCCTCAGATACTGCAGAAATATAGGTGCGTTATCTATTAAAAGACCTCCCGGATCGGCCCACAATGGTGCCTGCAGCAGATTTTTTTGAGGAGAGCGACCCGGTGCTCTCTGCAGGCGCCCCCCGCACCCGGATGCCGGGTGCTCGTGATCTACTTCCTCCCGGTTGTCATGCGGGATACAGGACTGCACGCCCGCTTCCCGGGGCGTGTTCATGGCCGGCCTCCTCGGGTTTCACGTAGCAGCAACACCCCCCTGCCGGGCGATCCGGGGGGTCTGAGAAGGTGCGGAGTGACAGATAGAAGAAAACGTGGGGTCGGTGAGATTTGAACTCACGATCGACGGGTCTCTCCGACATGCATCAGTGCTCCAACGGGTCATCATCTAACGATCAGGAGACCCATTGTTCATCACGTGCAAAGACCGCTGGAGCCCGTCGCCATTCCGGGCTTGGCCACGACCCCGCTCTTCATATGGTTGACGCCATGCAACATAAGTATTGTGCTGGAAGAAACCAGTAATCATATATCGGTGATCCATCCCATTTATATAGAATGGTAGAGGGCAGTTACGCGTGCGGGAGCTCACAAAAACCCCTGCTCGGCATCACCATCGGCGAGATGCTGAATCGAATAGCAGCGGCGCATCCTGATAGCGATGCAGTCATATCGGTCCACCAGGGCATCAGGTGGACGTATGCAGAGTTTCTTCGCGAGGTCAACACCCTGGCGCGCGCACTCATGGCGATCGACGTGGAGCGCGGGGACCGGGTCGCAATATGGGCGCTGAATTACGCGGAGTGGGTGCAGGTCCAGTTTGCCACCGCAAAGATAGGTGCCATCATGGTGAACATAAACCCGGCCTACAGGACGTACGAGTTTGAGTATGCCATCAAGCAGTCCGAGGTCCAGACGCTAATCCTCCAGGGACGGTTCAAGACATCGGATTACGTCGGTATGTTCTACGAGTCCTGCCCCGAGGCGTTTGAGGCAAAGCCCGGCAGGGTCAACTGCGATAAATTCCCGTTCCTGAAGAACGTCGTATTCCTCGGTGACATCCCCTACAACGGCATGTACACCTGGGATGATCTCATCGAGAAGGCCGCGCTCATAAGCCCCGATGAGCTCCGGGAACGGGAGGAGTCACTTGACTTTGATGATGCGGTCAACATACAGTACACGAGCGGAACCACCGGGTTTCCTAAGGGAGTCGTCCTGACCCATCATAACATCTTAAACAACGGCGCAATCATAGGCGACGGGATGAAGTTCACCCATAAGGACCGCCTCTGCATACCGGTGCCGTTCTACCACTGCTTCGGCATGGTTCTCTCGAACATGGCCTGCGCCACCCACGGCTCCGCTATGGTTCTCCCCTCGCCGGCCTTCGACGCAGAGGCGGTCCTCGCTGCCGTGCAGGATGAGCGATGCACGGCGCTCCACGGTGTGCCCACCATGTTCATAGCCGAGCTAAGTCACCCGAACTTCTCGAAGTACCGGCTTGATACGCTCCGCACCGGGATCATGGCCGGGTCACCCTGCCCGACAGAGGTGATGCGGGAGGTCAACAGGGAGATGCATATGTCCGATATAGTGATCGTCTACGGGCAGACGGAGACATCCCCGGGCGTCACCATGACCACGACCGACGATCCCCTGGAGCGGCGCGTCTCCACCGTCGGGAGGCCGTTTCCCCACACCGAGATCAAGATAATCGATCCCCACACGAAGCGAATCCTCCCCCGCGGGGAGACCGGCGAGATCTGCGCCCGCGGTTACTGCGTGATGCGGTGCTACTACAACAACCCGAACGCCACCCGGGTGACGATCGACGATAACGCCTGGAACCATACCGGCGACCTCGGTGTTATGGATGAGGAGGATTACGTAAAGATCGTCGGGCGCCTGAAGGATATGGTGATCCGCGGTGGTGAGAACATCTACCCGCGCGAGATCGAGGAGTTCCTCCACAACCACCCGCTGGTTACAGATGTCTATGTCATCGGTGTGCCTGACAAAAAGTACGGCGAGGAGCTTATGGCCTGGATCAAGACCGAGAACGAGGTGGAGCTTACTGCAGGAGAGGTGAAGGAGTTCTGCCATGGCCGGATCGCGCACTTCAAGATTCCACGTTACATGAAGTTCGTCGATGATTTCCCGATGACGGTCTCGGGGAAGGTCATGAAGTTCAAGATGCGCGAGATGGCGGTCGAGGAGCTCGGCCTTGAGCGGGAGTCGCAGATCGAGACTGCATAACTCTTTTTTGTTCCCCGGAGCGTGGGTCTGCGCAGTGCCCCGGCAGATAACTGTTGATCGATCCCGGGGATCCAGACGATATTTACGCTGCCACAACAAATCGTGTTCATAGCAGAAGGGTTACACAGTAAAAATGTTCCTGTTATAACACCCGACAGCGCAGAAGAGGTGTTCCCGGATATATCCGGCGACAGGATTGTCTGGATGGGCAACAGCGATGGGGTCTGGAATATCTATCTGGCTGATGCCGGCGACGGGGGCGGTGCCGGTCTCCGCCACCCCTGGCCCGGTGGGTGACCCTGACGGCCCCCCTCCACATACACGCGCCCGACAGGGGTCTACGGGCGGTGTTCGCGATAGCGGATGGTTCCGGTCATGAGGAGGGCCTCCCTGCTGGGGAGTCGGTCTCAGGCCTCGTGGGCCCGCCCGACCAGCGCCTGCGCCGCCGCCGCGGCCTCCCTTATGATCTCCTCCTCGCCCGGCACCTCCCGCTCATGCATCAGGATCCTGCCCTGGCAGAGGACGGTCATAACAGAACCGCCGTTGCAGGCATAGACGGTGTTCGAGTCGGTGTTGTGGAGTGGGGTGTTGCAGGCCGCCCGGGCGTCGAGGAGGACGACATCGGCCGGCGCGCCCACGGTCAGGGTTCCCGGGCCGGTGCCGAGCGCCCTTGCACCCGCGATCGTCGCCATCGCGACCGCCTCGTTCGCGGGGAGCAGGGTCTGCGAGTTCCAGGCGAACTTCTGGAGGAGAGCGGCGAACTTCATCTCCTCCAGGAGGTCGAGGCTGTTGTTCGAGGCGCAGCCGTCGGTCCCGAGGCAGACGTTCGTCCCGTGCTCTCTCAGCCAGTGGTAAGGCATGGCCCGGTTGACGGCGAGTTTCATGTTGCTCGTCGGGTTGTGGGAGGCGTGGGCGCCACGCTCGCCGAGGAGCCGGCACCCGGCCTCATCGAGCCAGCAGCAGTGTGCCGCGACCGTCCGGGGTGTGAGGCACCCGCAGTCATCGAGGTGGGCCGCCGGCCGCCGGCCAGACCCTGCCACGCAGTCCGTGACCTCTCTCTCGGTCTCGGCGAGGTGGGTGTGGATCCCGATCCCCTGCTCCTCCGCAAAGCCGGCACACCAGCGGAGCCCCTCGGGGGAGACCGTGTAGATCGAGTGGGGACCGACGGCTGCCTGGATGCGCGGGTTTCCCCGGGCCTTCACGTGGGCGGTGAGGGCTTCGGTCGCCCTGATCTCGGCCTCCCGCTTCTCCTCGTTCCCGAGGTCGATGAACCCGTAGGCGAGGACTGCCCGGAGCCCCATCTCATCGACGGCATCCGCCGCCCGCTCCATGAAGAAGTACATATCGTTGAACGCGATCGTGCCGCTCCTGATCATCTCAAGGCACGCGAGTTTTGTTCCGTAGTAGACATCGTCGCCGGAGAGGTGGGCCTCAAGCGGCCAGATCTTATCGGAGAGCCACTCCTGCAGCGGCATATCGTCGGCATACCCCCGGAGGAGGGTCATCGCTGCGTGGGTGTGGGTGTTGACGAGGCCCGGTATGGCAACCCGGTCCGTTCCATCGATGATTATATCGGCATCTATAGCCTTCCGGGCAGCCTCCCCGATCTCTGCTATCGCCCCTGCCTCGTCGATAGCGATATCCGCGATCGATCCACCGATCCTGACCCCGGCGATCAGCACCGATCCCCGGGCGGTAAATATATCGTTCATGTAAATCGCTCCACAATCTCTGCAAGTATCTTCCCGGTCCTCAGGCGGTTTGCCCGCGAGGTCTCAAGCATGTGTTCGTAGGTCAGGATCTCCTCCCCCAGGCCGTTTGCGTGGTTGTCAACGGTACAGATCGCGGCAAACCGCATACCGAGCTCAAGGGCGAGGGTCGCCTCGCTTGCGACCGTCATGCCGACGAGATCGGCTACCTTTGCGAGAGCCCTGACCTCGGCTACCGTCTCTATCCGCGGCCCCCTGGTCTGTACGTAAACCCCGCCCACCCGGGCCTCAGGCACCAGTTCCCCGAGGATGCGTATCATGTCTGCGTCAAGTTCGGGTCTGATGTGTTCGATGGTGCATTCATGGATGGAGGGGATGTCGGTTACACTGATGTAGTCGGTGGGTATGACGATCGAGCCCGGCAGTATATCAGGCTTCAGTGACCCGGCCGATCCGAAGGCTACGATCTTATCCACCCCGAGGATTGCGAGCGCGGCGAGGCATGCCCGGTAGTTGATGCGGTGCGGTGGGAGGTTATGCTGGTGACGCATGAGGAGTGCAAAAGCCCCCATGTGGATCTCCGCCTTCCCGAACGGTGTTGCAACCGTCATCTTCTCGAGCGGCGGCAGGTCGGTGAATAGGAGGCTTGTGCCCCCGATGATCCCGAGCATTAGAAGCACCCCGCTCGAATGTGCATATAAGTATACGGTTGTCCATGTGACATTCTGACTGATAGGTTGACGGCCGATCTGAAAAAGCCCATCTCTCGGGCCGGCCCCATAGGGATATACATCTCCGGCGACAACCGGAACGGTTATGGGCAGGTTTCAGATCGTCAGCGAGGACGCCATCCGTGGCGGGGAATGCACCGATATATACTTCCGGCGGATCGTGGGGGTTCTTGAGGCTGACGGCGTCAATCCTCGCGTAACGATGGAGGTGACCGCCGTGGATCTCCCTGACCCCTGGGGGGTATTCTGCGGCCTCGATGATCTCATCCGGCTGCTTGAGGGGCTCCCGGTGGACGTGGACGCTATGCCGGAGGGTTCGGTCTTCTCCAGAAATGAGCCGGTCCTCCGGATATCAGGGCGCTACCGGGATTTTGCGGTCTACGAGACCGCCATCCTCGGGTTCCTCTGCCACGCCTCGGGGGTGGCGTCGGCTGCGGCGCATATACGTCTCGCCGCGCGTGACCGCCCGGTCTTCTCCTTCGGGTCGCGCCGCCAGCACCCGGCTATCGCCTCGATGATCGAGCGGGCGGCCTGGATCGGAGGGGTGGATGCGGCGAGCAACACCTGTGCGCCCCCGGGGATCCCGCTCGCCGGCACGATGCCGCATGCATTTGTTATGTGCTACCCGCAGCCGGAGGATGCCTGGCGCGCGTTTGCGCGGGAGGCGGCCTCGGATGTGCCGCGGATCATGCTCTGCGATACACTCTCCGACGAGAAGGTCGAGGCGGTCAGGGCGGCGGGGTGCGGGGCAACAGCCGTCAGGCTGGACACGCCACGGTCCCGGAGGGGGGATATGCGGGCGATCATAGAAGAGGTGCGCTGGGAGCTAGATGTCCACGGCTACCCGGACGTGAAGATCTTCCTCTCGGGCGGGCTTTCACGCGCAGACGTCATCGCATACCGCGACGCCGCTGACGGCTTTGGCGTCGGGGGTGCTATAGCAAATGCACCGGTGATCGACTTCTCGCTTGATATCGTCGAGATCGATGGGCGGCCGTATGCGAAGCGCGGGAAGAGAAGCGGCGTAAAGCAGGTCTATGAGGTGGCCGGCGGCCGGCGCGTCACGCTCCCCCTCACCGCACCGGCGCCGGAGGGAGCAGAATCGCTCCTCTCACCCGTCCTCAGGCAGGGCGCGATCGTTGCGCGCCCAAATATGGATGATGCTCGAGAGCGGGTGCTCTCCTGGCTTTCGGGCCTTGCTTGCGAGGGATAGGGGAGCGGCCGGCAGCAATCCTTTTTTATGGTATCACGATCAATGGTACAGGGTAACAGGGGCCGATAGATCAGGGGGAGATTGCTTCCTTGGCATGGAAGAGGCCGCGGGTTCAAATCCCGCTCGGTCCATCCTCATTTTTCTGAAGAGATCATCATCTCAGTTCCAGGTATCGTCTGCTCACGGATCACCGCCACCAGGCCCCGTGGATTCTCCGGGTGTTCTCTTTCTGTGCCGCCTCCCCGTCAAAAACTGCATGGAGTCCAGTGTATACCGGATGAAAAGACGGGGACGTTTTCATACGGACAGCGATTGATCGCCCGCGAAGCGCGTCTCTCCTTGCCGGGAGATCCGGCACCGGAGTTTCTTGGTCATGCATCCACTATCCCCCCACCCCGGCAAGAACCGGCAGGGGCAGCAGACCGACCCGGAGGCGCTGGATACTGCCGGCAGGAATTCCTATCCCGGGGCCTCGCTCTCAACCCCTTCGCCGAATCCGGGTTTTCTGGGCCCCCCGAGAGACCTAAGCGTATTGCTGCACCGATTCCGTGACAGATCCCCGTCTCAATATCCGGTAGAGTTCTAAGCTGTTGCTGATATCCTATACCGGAATATTTCATATTTTTATTCATGTAAGAACATTCAGTTACTTTTATATCTTACAGAGTATGTTTCTCATCATGTCTCATCGTCGAATTTACAGTCCAATGACCTGCCAAAACCCGGAATACGACTTCTTCCTGATCGAAGATGGAAAAGATCTTGTCAAGAATGGCGGAAACTCTGCAGGAATTCAGCGATATTCCTGCAAGCACTGCCGAACCTATTTTATCGGGACGAAGAATACTCCCCTCCATAATTCACGCCTGAGGCGGCAGAATGTTGAACATGTTTGTCGCCTTTCTCAGGAGAAGATCTCGGTACGCGGCATTGGCCGGGTGGCTGGGTAGTGATCTATAGAATCGGCAACAAAGTGAAGTTCCAGTCTACCAGCTTTTGATGTACAGCCGGTTGAAACCTCAGCGCCGCGATCTGATACCACATGAACCGGCACGATGAACAGGCAGCAGGGCGGGGCCGTGCTATGGGAAAACAGGATAACGATCTTGAGTCGCTCATTTACACCGATAACGCCCCCGAAGGGTCGGTTTCCATCACAACCATCAGCTACGACGGTTCCCGCATCGATGAGCAGACCCAGGTACTGCCTGAGTCTCTCCCGGACCTCACTCTTCGCCCGGCGGTCACCTGGATCGATGTCGACGGCGTTCACGACAGTGATCTGCTCCGGATGATCGGGGATGCTCTCGGGATCCACCCGCTGACCCTGGAGGATATCGAGAACACTCGCCAGCGTCCGAAGATCGAGGACCATGGCGACTACCTCTACGTGGCGATCCGGATGTTTTTTCCCGGCAGCGATGGCAGGTTCCGGAGTGAACAGGTGAGCCTGGTGCTCGGCAGCAGGTATGTCATAACGTTTCAGGAGCGGCCGGGCGATCTCTTTGACCGTATCCGGGAACATCTCCGTGCAGGGACGGGGCGATTCAGGACTGCGGGGGAGGATTACCTCTTCTATGCCCTGCTGGATACGATCATCGACGGCTACTTCACTGTGATCGAAGTGTTCTGGGAGCGTATCGAGGGGATCGAGGAGGAGGTGATAGCAGAGCCCGACCAGGAGACACTTCAGGCGATATATGCCCTCAAGCGTTCCCTGATCTCATTCCGAAGGGTTGTCTGGCCGCTCCGTGACGTGGTGGTGGAACTGGAGCGGGGCGAATCCTCCCTTATAGGGGATGCGACTCTTGTTTATTTCCGGGACGCCTACGACCACACCATCGAGGTCGTTGAGGCCGTGGAGACTTACCGCGAGATGGTGTCCGGAACCCTCGATATCTACCTCTC
>MTBK01257753.1_pt1 | contig 27312 bp, 32 predicted proteins | sample 1535981 | NCBI WGS metagenome assembly MTBK01 (sample SAMN06109225, study PRJNA356200) | anaerobic digester metagenome | isolation source: biogas reactors fed with pig manure or primary and secondary sludge | place: Spain | collected 2016-06-30
GATCGGGGAACGACCCTGAATATTCCTGGGATGATTATATACAGTCATAACGCTTTTTAAAAAAATAAGGCGCGACGGGGAGGTCTGTCTGAATTGGGACTGAAACGACCTTTATGGCGGGTGAAAAGATCAAATGGTGTGCAAATTTTTCAATAGAACGAATGTTGCAAAATATTTTCAAAGGGATCATCAGCGCAACAACCCACATCTTGTGGTCAAGATTTTCTTGACATACAAGTCCCCGTTTCTTATACTGCCGTTCACAGAAAGCAAGTTCTTATCAATTATCAATAAAAGGAGATTGGTTGTGAAAAAGCTTCTCGCGCTATTCATAATTATTTGCATAACCATATTTGTGGGGTGTGTGACCGCTCCTCCTTTTTATAGAGCAGCGGGGGAGGGCGATATGAAGACCGTCAAAGAGCTGCTGGATCGAGGTACTGATGTAAATCAAAAAGGGGGAGGCGGCCTGCTGAATGATGGTAGCGCCCTGGATATTGCAAGTATGATGGGCCATACCGAAATAGTAAAGCTTTTGCTCGACAGAGGTGCAAATGTAAATTACGCACACGGGAACATGGGGTGGACAGCTTTGAGTTCGGCGGCATACAAAGGCCATACCGATACCGTAAAGCTGCTAATCGAAAGGGGCGCCGATATCAACAGGGCAATCTTTGCATTGGACAAGGGGGTTGGAACAGGTCAGGCCATTGAGCTTCTTAAGGAGCTTAGGCGGGAAAGAGCCGCTATACAGTCCGCGACGGCCAGGCCATCGGCAGAAATTCGTTCTGCTCCGACGGCGATCAGGTCCGATATTGACGAACTTCCCGCTGTCAGGGCAAAGCAAAACGGAGATTCCTATGCGATCGTGATCGGTATTGAGCAATACCGCCAAAAACTCACCAAGGCTGATTTTGCAGTGGCTGACGCCAGGATCGTTACAGAGTATCTCACGAACGTAATGGGTTTTCCGGAAGAAAATGTTGTTACACTTTTAAACGATAGGGCAGCAAAAAGCGACTTTGAAAAGTATTTTGAAAAATGGCTTTCCAATAATGTTGAAAAAGATGCCACGGTATTTATCTATTATTCCGGTCATGGCGCCCCGAATCCGAAGACCTTCGATGCCTATCTCGTGCCCTATGATGGAGACCCCTCTTTCATTGACCAGACGGGATACTCTCTGAAAAGGATGTACGATGCCCTTGGGAAACTACCCGCGAAAGAAATCATTGTCGCCCTTGATGCCTGTTTTTCAGGAGCGGGCGGAAGATCGGTAATTGCCAAAGGTGCGAGGCCGCTGGTGATGAACCTTCCCAGCACTGCGCTGTCGAAGAACATGACGGTTCTGTCCGCCTCTTCGGGCGAACAGATCAGTTCTACCTATGATGAAAAAGGCCACGGTCTGTTCACGTATTTTATGCTCAAAGGAATCAAGAACGAAGATGTTGTCATGCCGGATGGTTCTATCAAGATGGCCGACCTGTTCAGTTACATTAAACCCCAGGTCGAGCGCATTGCCCGTAAACAATACAACAACGAACAGACGCCACAATTGATCGCAGGAGGCAATTAAATGTGTCGGGATGAAAGCTGGATCATAAAAGGAATATACATCCTTTTCATTACATTTTTGCTGCCGTCGGTTGTCTGTGCGGCGGAGGCGCCGGTCTGGGTGGAAGCCACCGGCGAGGCCTTGATGGGCGAAATCGAAACCCAGAAGGAAGTCAGAGAGCGCGCAAGGCGGGAGGCCCGGAACCAGGCCGTGGAAAAGGCGGTCGGCGTGTTTATCCGATCTCATACGCTGGTTTCCAATGCCCAGGTGGCCGACGATCTCATCTACGCCGCCGTCCGGGGGAAAATCAAAAGTGAGCGGACGGTATCCGCAGGCTGGGACGAAAAGGAAAGAAACCTCTACCGCGTTAAAATAAAAGCGCTCATCGAACCCGTCTATCCCGAAAAAGGCGAAGGCCTGTCCGTGAAGCTTTCGCTTTCCAGGACGGATTTAAAAGAAGGCGAAGACGTCAAAATTTTCTATTCGGTAAGCGAAGACGCCTACGTCTACATCTTTTCCATCGCCGCGGATGGTTCCGTGACGTTGCTTCTGCCCAACGTCAATACTGCCGATAATTTTACCCGGGCGGGAAAAGCTTATCAATTTCCGCAAGGTGACAGCCGCATCCGGCTTACGGCCATGTTTCTGCCGAATCATCAAGGGACTTTTGCCGAGGAAAGAATCAAGATCGTCGCCACGCGAAAAAAAGAGCCTTTGCTTTCTTTAGGTTTTAAAGAAGGCGTTTTTCAGGTATATGACGCTAAGTCAACGGGGATGATAAGTGATCTTACGAGAAGGCTTAATCAGATAGAACCGGCCGATTGGGCAGAGTCCACTGTAGTCTATACCCTCAAGAGATAGACATTCCTATAAGAAAAACCAACCTTTCAAGAGGCAATTGCTGATTCGCAGAGAAACTCGAATATGCGGACTTGTAGATGTTATACGTAACAAAAGTACGCATCAAGCGGATGAACCAGAATTTTCCATTCAACGACCATGACGGCAGCACGGTTGTCCGGGGGGTGACATTTTCGTCGCATCCCCGTGACAAATACGACATCCCGCGCAAAGTCAATGCCGGCATTCATTTTTCGGGCGCGCGCCTGATGCGGTCAGGGCGGCAGGAGACATGCGGGTCGCCTGTTTTTTATCGCGTCCAGGAGCCTGCATCCTGTATATTCCGTTAAACCAATGGCTTACTAAGAATACAGTTGTTGGCACGTCTGTTGCTCATTGATGCAGACGAGCAAGGCAGCCCGTTCTTTGATCCGCAGTCATGCAGTATCCTCATGAGAGGAAAGCGGCCGGATGCGGCCGGTTTCCCCAAAAACGTAAGGGAAAGGCATATGCTGGCATCGTTAAAACTACTGGATGTGATGGCAAACAATTCCGAGGCGATTGCCCGGAACTGGGCGAAAGACGTTACCAGGAATGCCAGGACGCCCTTCTGCCATGATCTTCATGAAAATCATCTGATTCCCCAAGCGGCGGATTTTTACCGCAAGTTAAGCGGTGTCTATCCGTTGAAAGACCCTTACCCCGCCATTTATGGCTTCATGTCCAAATTTGCCGAAAGGCGTTTCAAGGAAGAGGTTCCGCTGCAGGAGGCGCTTTACGCCATCATTCTCATGCGCCGCCACATTTGGCTTTACGCCGAGTTTCAGGCGATCTTTATCACCATTACCGAGCAGCAGCAGGCGCTGGAAAGTCAGACCCGAACGATTCTTATTTTCGACTACATCGCTTATATTCTGACGGATCGATACATGGCATTAATGGGAGCCACTCCCAAGAAAAAATAAACGAGGTGAACGAATCGTGGCCGAGCAAACAAATCAAGGAAAGGTTTTATCCGTTCGCAGCAGCGTCGTTGACATCCACTTTCCCGTTGTCCCGCCGATCCGCAATGTGCTGACGGCGGGCGAAAAGGGTGAGGTCATCATCGAGGTGTTTACACAGCTGGACAATAATACCATCCGGGGCGTCGCCCTGACGCCGACGCAGGGACTGGCCCGCGGCGCCGTGGTCACCGACACCGGCAAGCCCTTTGAGGTTCCCGTGGGGAATGAGTTGCTGGGAAGGGTGTTCAATGTTTTCGGCAACACCATTGACAAGAAGGGGGATGTCGAGGGGTGCGAGGTTCGGTCGATTCACCGCGAGCCCATTCCGCTGCGTGATCAGTCCACCGTCTCGGAAATCTTTGAAACCGGCATCAAGGCCATCGACGTGTTGGCGCCCCTGGAACGCGGTGGCAAGGCCGGATTGTTCGGCGGCGCAGGCGTCGGCAAAACCGTTTTGATCACAGAGATGATTCACAACACCGTCAGCGGTCACGAAGGTATGAGCATCTTCTGCGGCATCGGAGAACGCTGCCGCGAAGGCGAGGAGCTCTACAGGGAAATGGAGGAAAGCGGCGTTCTGGGGAATACGGTCATGGTGTTCGGTCAGATGAACGAACCGCCCGGCGCGCGGTTTCGTGTCGGACACGCGGCGCTGACCATGGCCGAGTATTTCCGCGACGATGCCAAGCAGGACGTGCTTCTGATGATCGACAACATCTTCCGTTTTATCCAGGCGGGTATGGAAGTGTCGGGTCTCCTGGGGCAGCTGCCTTCGCGTCTGGGGTATCAGCCGACGCTGGCCACGGAGCTGGCGGAGCTTGAAGAACGCATCTGCAACACCAAAACCGGAGCGATCACATCCATCCAGGCCGTGTATGTCCCGGCGGACGATTTCACGGACCCATCGGCCGTGCACACCTTCGGGCATCTGTCCGCGACCATTGCCCTGTCGCGCAAGCGCGCCAGTGAAGGCCTGTATCCGGCCATCGACCTGCTGCAGTCCGGTTCCAAGATGCTGATGCCCAACATCGCCGGTGAACGCCACTACAAAATCGCCCAGGAGATTCGCAAAACCCTCGCGGTTTATGAAGACCTCAAGGATATTATCGCCATGCTGGGCATTTCCGAACTGTCCCGCGAAGACCAGCGCACGGTGTTCCGCGCGCGGCGGTTGGAGCGGTTTTTCACGCAGCCTTTCTTTGTGACCGAACAATTCACCGGCACGGCCGGAAAAATGGTTTCCCGGGAAGAAACGCTCAATGGGTGCGAACGGATCCTGAACGATGAGTTCGCCGAATATCCGGAGCGCGCGCTTTACATGATCGGATCGATTGAAGAGGCGAAGACAGAACATGTTGCTTAAAATTTTATTGCCGGCGGAAGTCATGATGGAGCGCGAAGTCAAGAAAATCGTCGCGGAGGCGGAAAACGGTTCTTTCTGCCTGATGCCGAATCATATCGACTTTGTCGCCACGCTGGCGCCGGGCATCTTTTCGTATGAACTGACCGAAGGCGGCAATGAACTTCTGGCGATGGATGTCGGCACGCTGGTGAAAAAAGGTGCGGATGTCCTGGTGTCCACCCGCAATGCCGTGAAAGCGGCGGAGCTGGGAAAACTCAAGCAGGTGGTTGTGGAGCAATATGACGCGCTTGACGAACGGGAAAAACTGGTCCGCTCCGCGGCAGCAAAACTGGAGGCGTCGCTGATCCGGCGATTTATAGAACTGAAGTAGGGCGCGATCCCCGAACGCGCCGCACACAGACGGCAGGGTGCGCGTTTCCCAAACGCCCCGAACAAGGGAGTAAGACATGGTTGAAATAAGACGAACCACCAACCGGCGCCGGCAGATGGCGGATCATTTCGCGGAAAAGGTCGCCCAGCGGGAGGCGCTGCGCATCAAAGGCCTCAAACATAAACATGAAACGGTCTGGTTTGGTCTGGGGATGTTCGGCATTGTCGGATGGGCGGTGGCGATCCCCACACTGGTCGGCGTGGCCCTGGGGCTCTGGATCGACCGGACGTGGCCCAGCCAGTATTCCTGGGCGCTGATGGGGCTGGTGGCCGGCGTGATCGTCGGCTGTATCAACGCAGCCTATTGGGTTAGAAAAATTCGCAGCCGGATCATCGAAGAGGAATGACATGACATCGAACACTGTGGGGATGCTTGTTTTGATGCTGGCCGCAGGAATGGCGCTGGGCGCTCTCTATTTCGGCGGTCTGTGGCACACGGTGAAGAGACTGCCGCAGACGGAAAGCCGCGCCCGCCTGTTGCTGGTCAGCCTGGCGGCGCGTCTGTCCGTCCTTTTGGCCGTGTTTTACTTTTTGCTTCAGGACGGCCGCTGGGAACGGCTGGCCGCGGCCCTGATCGGTTTCGTGGTGATGCGCAAAATCCTGACGGTTCGCCTGGGACCGCAAAATCCGGCGGAAGCGATACAGGAGTGACGCAAAGGGTTTTGATCAACCGTTGAAGGAGATCCTATGGAAATCGTCCAGTTAAGTCAGATCAGTCCGGATCAGGTCGTTGTCTGGAGCTGGAATTTCATCACGATCAACGTAACCATTCTCTATACCTGGCTGGTGATGGCCATTCTGGTTGGCGGTTCCATTTTGGTCACCCGCAATCTTTCTTCCGAGATGAATGTTTCGCGCTGGCAGCATTTCCTGGAGGTTGTGCTTTCCGTCGTCCGCGGAGAAATCAGCGAGATGACGAAGAAGGGCGCGGACCATTATATTCCCCTGATCGGCACGCTTTTTTTATTCATCTGCACCTCCAATGTGCTGGCGGTGGTGCCGGGATTTATTGCGCCGACGTCTTCCATGACGACCACGGCGGCGCTGGCCACCTGCGTGTTTATCGCCGTTCCGTATTATGGAATTTCCCGAACCGGCGTTCTGCATTACGTGAAGGAATATTTTCAGCCGAACTTCATTTTCTTCCCGTTCCACGTTATGGGCGAACTGTCGCGGACGCTCGCGCTCACCGTTCGTCTTTTCGGCAACATTATGAGTCATGAAAAAGTCATCGGCATTCTGCTGGCCGTCACGCCCTTTCTGTTTCCCGTTGTAATGCAGATACTGGGGCTCCTGATCGGTGTGATTCAAGCCTACATTTTCGCCATTCTTTCCATGGTCTATATCGCCTCGGCGCTTTCCACCGAGGAGGGAGAGCACACGGACGTTAAAAAAGAAGGCTCTGCAGCCTGATAAATTGAAATAAAGGAGGAGTATATATGGACAACGTAAGTCTCGTCGCGATGGCCTCGATTATCGGTGCGGGTTTGGCAATGGGGATCGGTTCAATCGGTCCCGGACTGGGCATGGGACAGGCAATCGCCCAGGCGCTGGCCGCGATCGCCCAGCAGCCGGATGAGAGGAATTCCTTAACGCGGACATTGTTCGTCGGTTTGGCCATGATTGAATCCATTGCCATTTACTGTTTCGTGATTTCCATGATTCTGATTTTCGCCAATCCGTTCTGGAGTTTCATTATCAAGTAGGGGGATAAACCATGCATATCGACTGGTTTGTATTTTTAGCGCAAATCTTCAACTTCCTTCTGCTGATGTATTTGCTGAAACGCTTCCTATACGGGCGAATTATCAAAGCCATGGACGACCGGGAGGCGAAAATCGCCGCGCGTTTCACCGAGGCGGATGAACTGAAGACGATAGCGGAAGAAGAAGCCCTGCTCTATGAAAAGCGCAATCAGAGCCTCAATGAGAAAAAAGAAACCATGCTCAACGAGGCGACGCTGGCGGCGGAAGCCAAACGCAAGGAGCTGATGGAAAAGGTGCGCGTGGAAGTGGATGCGGTCAAGGCGCGCTGGCAGGACATGCTGGTCCGGGAACAGGACGCCTTTTTCTATGATTTGCGCCAGCGGGCGGCCAGGCAGTTATACGCCACGGCGCGCAAGGCCCTTTCCGACCTGGCGGACGCCGATCTGGAGGAGAGAATCGTCGATGAATTCCTCCGCCGGGTGCAGTCGCTGGACGAGGAAAAAAGCGCTCAGCTGCGTAAGGCGATCAGCGGCGGAAGGAACCAGGTGACGATCCAGAGCGCTTTCGGGATTCCCGCCCCGAGGCAGACCCAGATTGAGGAAGTCCTGAGAAAGCAGATCATCCACGGATTTACCATCCGTTATTTGCATGAACCGGATATTGTTTCGGGAATTGAAATGCGGGTCAACGGCCATAAAATCGCCTGGAGCCTGAACGAATATCTGGAAACCCTGGTGGAGAGTTTGACGGAAACGCTCCAGAAAGAAGCGCATGCAGCGTAGTATAATTGTTGTGGTAGGGAACCGGTTTCAATAACCTAAAGGCGGCGCAAGGTCAGGCAGCCGTTCCCTACCGGATGCCACAGGAGGCGGCAAATGAATCAGGAATCAACCCCTTTGAAAAGTCAGGAGCTGAAAACCTTTCTGGACGATACATTCGATACCATGGACAAGGTTTTGGAAGAACAGAATCCTGAACTGAGACAATACGAAATCGGCACCGTGCAGTTTGTCGGCCGGGATATCGCCCGGGTCAGCGGCCTGCCGCATATCCGCGCGGAAGAGCTGGTGCGGTTTTCCGGCAATTACATGGGACTGGTGTTCAACATCGATCCCAAGGAAATCGGCGTGATTCTTATGGACCCCAGTGAAAATATCCAGGTGGGCACGGAAGTGCAGCGCACCAAGCGCGTGCTGGATGTGCCGGTGGGCGAAGGTCTGCTGGGGCGGGTGGTCGACCCGCTGGGGCGTCCGCTGGACGGTCTGGGGGAAGTAAACACCGCCATGCGCCTGCCGGTGGAGAGGCCCGCGCCTGCGGTCATGGACCGCGCCCCGGTGACGGTGCCGCTGCAGACCGGCATCAAGGTGATTGACGCGCTCATTCCCGTAGGGCGGGGTCAGCGCGAGTTGATTCTGGGCGACAGAATGACCGGCAAAACGGCGATTGCCGTCGATACCATCATTAATCAGAAAGAAACGGGAATCATCTCCATTTATTGCGCGACCGGTAAGAAAAGCGCCGATGTGGCCAAGGTGATCGCTGAACTGCGCGATCACGGAGTGATGAAATCCTGCATCGTGGTGGTGGCCACCGGCGAAGACACGCCGGGCCTGCAGTATATCGCTCCCTATGCCGCGACCAGTATGGGAGAGTATTTTGTGGAGCAGGGCAGGGACGTTTTGATTGTGTATGACGATCTGACATCCCACGCGCGTGCGTACCGCGAAGTGTCGCTGCTGTTACGACGGCCTCCCGGAAGAGAAGCGTTCCCCGGAGATATCTTTTATATTCACTCGCGGCTTCTGGAGCGTTCCACGCATATGCGGCCGGAATTGGGCGGCGGATCGCTGACGTCGCTCCCCATTACGGAAACGGAAGCCCAGGATATGTCGTCTTATATTCCCACCAACCTGATTTCCATTACAGACGGGCAAATTTATCTTTCGCCGGTGCTTTTCAGCAAAGGAATTTTGCCTGCGGTGGATGTCGGCAAGTCCGTTTCCCGCGTTGGTGGCAAGACGCAGCTTCCCGCGTACCGGTCCGTGGCGGGCGATCTGCGCCTGTCCTACTCGCAGTTTGAAGAACTGGAGTCCTTCTCCCGGTTTGGCACACGACTCGACGACGCCACGCGGCGGACGCTGGAGCGCGGCTGGCGCGTGCGCGAAATCCTGAAACAGGGTCAGTTCAAACCGCTGCGGGCCTCCGAACAGATTGCCTCTCTTCTTTCAGTGACCGCGGGCGCCCTGGATCTGGTTCCGACGGAAAAGATCCGCGAAGTGGAGGAGCGCCTGCTGGAAACCGTCAACGAACAGCTTCCGGAATTGTGCACACGGATTGAAGAAGGCAAGAAAATGGATATGGCGGACCACAACAGCATCCTGAACAAAATCAAACCGACGATCGCTCCGTTTGAAGAGCTTGAGGAAGCCAATGCAAACAACTGAGTCGCTGAAAAGGAGAATAAAAAGCGCCGGGGATCTTTTATCCGTCGTCAAAACGATGAAGGCCCTGGCTGCCGTGAGCATCCGCCAGTACCAGCGGGCGGTCGATTCGCTGCGCGATTATAACCGCACTGTGGAAATGGGACTGCAGATCGTGCTCAAGGAGCGCATGGGCGCGACGATGAAACGGAAGCATATTCCCATTAAACGTCTCGGCGTGATCGTGTTCGGGTCCGACCAGGGGCTGTGCGGACAGCTCAATGAGCAGATTTCCGTTTTCACGCTGGATCACATCAAAGCCACCGGCGTGAAAAAAGAAAACCGCAAAGTGCTTTCGGTCGGCGCGCGTGTGGCGGACTATGTGGAAGACGCCGGGCAGCCGGTGGAAGAGCTGCTTTCGACTCCCGGGTCCACGGCGGGCATTACGCCGCTGGTGCAGGAAATCATCATGGTTATCGATGAGTGGCATTTTCGCGGCAATGTCGATCACTTTTTCCTTTTTTACAATGAATACCTGACCGGAGCTACATACCGCCCCCGCATGCTGCGGCTTCTGCCGGTGGATGCGGACTGGCTCAAACAGATCGCCAGGAAAAAATGGGAATCCAAATCTCTGCCGATCTTCCGGATGGACGGCGACAGGATCTTTTCGTCGCTGATCCGCGAGTATCTGTTTGTGTCGCTGTACCGGGCCTTCGCCGAGTCGCTGGCCAGTGAGAACGCCAGCCGCTTGGCTTCCATGCAGAATGCCGAGAAAAATATTGAAGAACAGTTGCTGGATCTGCACGTGCAGTTTCACCGGACCCGCCAGATGACAATCACCGAGGAGCTGCTTGATATTGTTGCGGGATTTGAGGCGCTGCAGGAAGAGGCATCCTAACATCCAACGAGAAAGGGGGAGTGACGCATGTCAACAGGATCGGACAAAAGAATTTGCGTGATCTGCGCGTGGCGCGAAAACTGCACCAAGCGGTATCGGGTAAAAACCAACGCCCTGTTCGATGTGAATTGCCCCGATTATACCCGGGATATCAAATTGCGGGATAAGGACGTCGATCGGCTGGTGGAAGATCAGGTCATGCGCTGGCAGCGAGACAAAAAGGAAAAGCCGGGGCATGTGATCACGCTGTCCAGTGAAACGGGGGCGGGCGGGGGGTTCATTTCCCGGATTCTGGCCACGGAACTGAAAATGAACATCGTGGGAAGCGAATTGATCCATAAAGTTGCCGAAAGCGCGCATATGAGCGAAAAGGTGATCAAATCCCTGGATGAAAAAAGCATATCGTTTTTCGACAGTCTGATCAGTTCCTTCTTTGAATCGCGGCATATCTGGCCCAATGAATACCTTCGGCATTTATCGATGGTGATGCACACGAACGCGGAACACGGCAATGTCATTATCATCGGCCGCGGCGGAAGCTTCATTTTGAAGGACAAGGCTTTTCGGGTGCGGATTATCGCGCCGGAAGAAGCGCGTGTGGAAAAAGTGATGCGGGATCGTCATATGTTCAAAACGGAAGCGCTGGAATATGTGCGCAAGTATGATGAATATCAGGTGGGCTTCATCAAAAACTATTTCAAGGAAGACATCAACGATCCGAAGCACTATGATATGATGGTCAATACGGATAAGGTCAGTATTGAAAGCGCGGCGGAGTCCATCAAGAAAGCGTTTCTGCTCCGGAAGTCCATGCCGCAGGAATAGGAGGGGAAACGGTTCATGACCAGATCTGAGCGCGCTCTGCTGTTTTGTCTGGCGGAGGAAATTATTTTACATCTGCGCAACCGTCTTGCCGAGATTGAAAATCTTCATCCCCGTGAGTCGGCGCTGGGCATTGCCACGTTTCAAGAGCGGTTGCGCAATATTGAGGAGCTGCTCGACGGCGCCAAAAAGGAACACGAGCGGACCGTTTAGCCGACGTTGCTTTTGGGAGCGCCATTAGGCCTGGCGGCCAGATAAATAAAAAACGTTGTGCCGGTGCCGACCGTTGATTCCATGCTGATCAGCCCGTTGTGGTATTTGATGATGGAATCGCAAATGGCCAGCCCCAGGCCGATGCCGCCCCGCTCCTTCTTTTCTTTGGTCGTAAAATACGGATCGAAAATTTTGGAGAGGTTCTCCCGGGGGATGCCGATGCCCTTGTCCCGAATGACAATCCGGACATAGTTGCCTTTGCCGAGCGTCCGGATATTGGTGCCGGTCGTGGTGTTTTCCGCGATCATGTCCATGGGGCCGCCTTCCGGCATGGCCTCCTTCGCGTTCGTGACCATGTTCTCAATGACCTGTTTGATTTGCAAGGCGTCCACTTCCACGGGCCAGAGGTCGGGGGCGATCACCGGCGCACAGGTCACCTTCGAGCCGGCCAGGGTTTTCCGGACGGTCTCCTGGATCAGATCGCCGATCCTTTCAATTTTTTTGACGGGGTAGCCGCCTTGGGCGAAGGTGATCAGGCGGTGCGCCAACTCCTTGGCCTGCAGGCCTGCCCGCTCCGCGATGGCCAGACCGTTTTCCAGAATTTTGTCCTCTTCGCTTGCCGAAATTTTCGCCAGAAAAACATTGCGCAGAATGGCGGTCAGCAGGCTGTCAAAGTCCTTGGCGACACCGTCGGCAAAGGTTCCCAGGGATTCCAGCTTGGTCCGTTTGAGCAGCTCTTCCTCAGCTGTCTTCTGCTCGGTGATGTCTTCCAACGTTTCCATGGCGCCGAACGTTTTGCCGCTGGAATCGCGGATGCTTGTTGCGGTGATCCGGAACCATTTTCCCTTGTCCCCGAGATCCGGAAAAAACTCCGTCACTTCATAGGCGTACTTCAGGATTTTGGACTTGGTGACTTTACCGGCGTACAGAGAGTAGGAGTGATCGATTTTATTGCTGATGATCAGGTCCGCCATGCAGGACCGCGGCGAAGAATAAAAAGCGCGCCATTGCTGGTCGGTGCCCAGGACTTCCTCCGCACGGATGCCGGAGAGCCCTTCCAGCGCCCGGTTCCAGTAGAGGATTTTACGGTCGGTGGAGATGACAAAGGTGGGGATCGGCGAGCTTTGCAGAATGCTGCGGAGGATCTGCTGGTCATTGCGGCCCCGCCAGATCGCGTAGGCGAAGCTGACAATGGCCGTCGCCGCAAGCAGCAAAACAAAAAGAAGAAAGTGAATCTCCATTCCAATCTCCCGTGTTTCCTGTCTTTCCCGGTAGAACGATCCGTTTGGGCCGCATTCCGGTCCGGTAAAAAAGCCACGGCAACCCGCCGGAATTTTGTTGGACCTGAATAGCAAGGTTGCCTTGAAATTGCAAGAATGGAAAAGCCCCTGTTAAAAAAAGTTGCAAAGCGGGGAAATATAATGGAAAGGATAGAACCAGTTTTGAAGGTGCGGTATGCGGAGCGTTTCGGAAAAGAAGAAAGTTCTGGTGGCCATGAGCGGCGGGGTGGATTCGTCCGTCGCGGCGCTGTTGCTTCGGGAGGCGGGTTATGAAGTTGCCGGGGCGACGATGCTGCTGGGCGTTCACCGGCCGGGGGGCGCAGCCGGGCGTTTTACGGATGAATCTGTCGCCGACGCGCAAAGCGTGTGCGGGCAAATCGGGATTCCCCACCAAATTTTTGACTTTGCCGATCTGATGGAGCAAAAGGTGATAGGCCCGTTCATCCGCGAATATCAAAGCGGACGGACGCCGAATCCCTGTGTGGACTGCAATCGTTATCTGAAATTCGGCGCGCTCCTGGCGAAAGCCCGCAGCCTGGGTTTTGATGGTCTGGCAACCGGCCATTACGCAAAGATCGAAAAGCGGGACGGCCGCTGGGCGCTTCTGCGGCCGAAGGATGAAGCCAGGGACCAGACCTACTTTTTGTATCCGATCCCGGCCGGGGATTTGCCGTTGATTCTTTTTCCATTGGGCGGCATGACCAAAACACAGGTGCGGCAAAAAGCAAAACAAGCCGCTTTGCAGGCGGCCCGCAGGGAGGACAGCCAGGATATCTGTTTTGTGACAACGGGGAATTACCGGCGATGGTTTGAAGAGAGGCGCGTGCCGGTTGTTCCGGGCGAGATTGTCAATGAGGCAGGCCGGGTTCTGGGCCTTCACCAGGGGATCGCTTCCTACACCATTGGACAGAGAAGCGGCTTGGGCGTCAGCGCCAGGGCCCCGCTGTATGTCCTGAGATTTGACCCGGCAAAAAATCAGATCATTGTCGGGAATAGGGAGGACCTACTGTCACCGGGCTTGATGGCCGGACATATGAATTGGTTTTGCGGGACGCTCCCCGAAGAGGTGGAGGCGAAAATCCGCTATCGGAAAAAGCCGGCGCGCTGCCGCGTCATCCCGGAAAACGGCAGGGTGAGGGTTGTTTTCGTGCAGGCCCAGGAGGCGATCACGCCGGGGCAGTCCGTCGTTTTTTACGCAGCCGGTGAAGTGTTGGGCGGCGGCATCATCGAAGAAGTTGTTCGCTTTTGATGCGCGCCTGCCGGATAATCACCTTAAAGTTTATTTTTTGCCGAAAATATACTAAATGTCACATCAATTTTAAAATGGAGCAAAAACCATGACGACGAGATGCAAGAGCTTACTGATGTTTGCGGTGGCCGTCTTTCTGCTGTTTTCCCCCTCTGCGGCGTCCGCGCAGGCGTTGACCCTGGAGGAAAGCATCGCCATTGCGCTGAAAAGCAGCTATGTGCTGGACATCGCGAAGGAGGGGGTCAAGAGCGCCGAGGCGCAGAAGAAGGAGGCCCTGACCGGTTTTTTGCCGAAATTCAGCACGTCCTACAGCTATACACGGCTAAATAAAGCGCCGTATATGGCCGGTCTTACCTTGCCGACCGTTCCGCCCACGACGGTCGGGCCGGTGGATATGGGAACCGTCAATAATTATAACTGGGTGATCGAAGCCCGTCAGCCGCTTTTTACCGGCGGGGGAATCCTGGCCAACTATCAGGCCTTTAAAATCGCGGAAGATTCGGCACAGGTTGAAGAAACGGCCAGATCCCTGGATGTCGTACAGGACGTGAAAATCGCCTATTTCAACATCCTGCGGACGCAAAGATTGACCAAGACGGCCATCCAGCAGGTGGAAATGCTTGCCGCCCACTGCGATGTGGCCGAAAATTTTTACCGGGTCGGTTTGATTCCCAAGAATGACATGTTGCAGGCGGAAGTGGAGCTGGCCAACGGCCGGCAAACGCTGGTCAAGGCGAAGAATGCCGTGGAATCAACGAAAGCGCGGCTAAACACCCTTCTGAAGAGGGACGTGCTGGACGCCGTGGAGGTGGTCGATATTCTCGACTATCAGCCCCTGAAACAGTCCTTTCGGGAATGCTTGGACACGGCCAGGAAACATCGTCCGGAACTCAAAATTTCCACACTGAAAGTCGAACAGGCGGGCAAAATGGTCCGCGCCGCGCAAAGCGAATATTTTCCGGCCATCAGCCTGGTTGGTAATTACGGGCGGTTCGGCGATTCGGCATCGCTTTCCGGGACGCCATATAAGGATATGGAAAACTGGCAGGTCATGGCGGTGGCCAACTGGGATTTCTGGGAGTGGGGCAAAACGAAATACCGCGTGGATGCCGGCAAAGCCAGGGAAACCCAGGCACTGGATCAGTCCAGGGAGCTCAACGATCAGATCGCTCTGGAGATCCAGAACGCTTTTCTGGTCCTGCAGGAAGCTGAAAGCCAGATTGCCGTTTCGAAAAAAGTCATCGAACAGGCCGAAGAGAATTTCCGCATTGCCGAAGCCCGCTACAAAGAGCGGGTGGCGCGCTCCACGGAGGTGCTCGACGCGCAGACCCTGCTGACCAGGGCCAAGGCCGAGTATGCCAATGCCCTGGCCGATTACAATATCGCTTATGCCCGCCTGCAAAGAGCCATGGGCGTCGCCCGCTGACGGGGCGGAAAAACTTACTTGTCCACTTCAAACATTTTTTTCTCCGCACCGCAAAGCGGGCAGGTCCAGGAATCGGGAATGTCCTCGAAGCGCGTGCCGGGTTCGATGCCGTTTTCGGGATCGCCCTCGGCGGGATCATAGACATAACCGCAGATGCTGCACACATAGCGGGCGGCGGCCTGAACTTTGGGTTTGGCGGCGGCCGCGTCGGCATCAAATGTCGGAGCGGATTTGGGGGATTTGCCGCCCTTGATGTTCCGGTAATAGGCGTACGTCATCGGTGTGCCTTCCCCCACCAGATCCGCCTCGACAACCCTGCCCAGGAAAATCGTGTGAGTTCCGCCGTCCAGTTCGCCTTCCACTTCCGCTTCGGCGAATCCCAGAGAGTAATCCAGAACAATCGGCACGCCGGTGACGCCGATTCTGCTTTTGACGTCTTTTAACTTATCGACGTTACGGCCGCTTTTAAAACCGAAAAGCCCAATCAAGGTCATCGGCGCGGCCTCGGACAGGATGGAAACGGCAAATTTCCCGCTTTCCCGTATCAAAGCGTGTGTATAGTTATCTTTGTTGATGCAGATGGCCAGCGTGGCGGGCTTGGAGGTAGCCTGGACCATGGAATTGGCGATCTGGCCGTTAAAGGTTCCGTCTTTGCCGGAGGTGACAATATAGACGCCGTAGCTGATCTGGTGAAGTGCGGCTCTGTTCATTCTTTCTTTCCTCTTTTCCGGAGACATTAATGTCAGCATCTATAGCCGAATTTTTCTTTTCATGCCATAAAATTTCTGAAGGTTAAAAATCTATTGCAAAACTTTCCCGAATGCAGATATGATACCCAGGTTTTTAATGAAGCTGTGTGGTTGAGACAGGTTTTGAACATTCTCAAAAAAAAGGCCCTTTATTTTGCCCGTAAAGAGTATTGCCGGTCGGCGATTTTGGAAAGAGCCGATCTGTCGGCCATCAAGGGAAAACCGCCGCCTAAAATTTTCATTGGACTCGGCCTGATCGCGTTCAGTTATGTTATCGGTTTGCCGGCGGTTGTGGCCATGGGCGTCGTCGCGGTCTGGGTTCGCAAGCCGCTGGTGGCGATTGTCGGTGCCCCTTTGATTTACGCAATTTCCACATTGGTGTTCATTATCGGGATCCGGATGGCGGGGGAAAAATATTTCCAGGTGTTTTCCCGCTGGTTGACCAGGGTTATACTGGAAAAGATTCTGGGTAATGATCTCCGGGCGATTATCGGAGAGGATCCTGACAACGGGCCGCGGGGTTGAAGCGCGCCAGGTTCCGACGGCAGGGGCGCGCGGATTTCGCCCGGAGGCGCCCTTGTCCGATTCCTTCCCGGCGGATTGCCCGGGAAGGTTTTTTATCACTTTGTTGAGGTGACCTATGTGTACAGTAGAAGAGACCATCAGTGAGCTGAAGAGTAAAATCATTGCAACGCTGGGATTGCCGGATGTGACCCCTGACGATATCAAGGACGACGATCCGTTGGTCGGCGGTGAAGCGGGCATTGATTCCATTGATGTGCTGGAGCTGGTGATGATGATTGAAAAAGATTACGGCGTCAAAATCGACTCTAAAGAACTGGGCGTCAAGGTATTTGCCTCCGTTCGCACACTGGCGACGTTCATTCTGCAGGTCAGGGCAGCTCGGGCTTGATGCATGCCGGAGCTGAAAATGGCCCCGGCTTTCCGAAGATCAAAAGCAGAATGTTTTCATGAAGAAAGTATTGCTGATTTCCGCCAACAGGATGAAAAAGCCTTATCCGGTTTATCCGCTGGGGCTTGACTACGTGGCAGGCATCCTGCAGCCCCGTTATCAAATACACATTCTGGATATGAATTTTTGTCCGTCGCTGGATATGCTGGGGGAGCAGATCCGGAGGTATGCGCCGGACTATATCGGCCTTTCGATCCGCAATATCGACAACACGGACCCGATACACAGCCGGGGCTTCCTTTCCGACTATATCGACATGGTCGGGTCAATACGTCGGAATTCAAACGCGCCGCTCATTCTGGGCGGGAGCGGCTACACCGTGTTTCCCATCGAATTTTTACGGTCGCTCGGCGCGGATTTCGGCATCGCCGGAGAGGGGGAAAGGCTTGCATTGCTTCTCAACACGCTGGAAGAAAAGGGGGATGCGACGTCCATTCCCGGGGTGATTACCCCCGAAACCTCGACCGTCGGTTATCGCCCCTGGAAAGGAGATCCGCGTCGGATATTTGACGCCGCCGCAGGGTATGCGAAATTTTATATATCGTATGGCGGCATGCTGAATCTGCAGACCAAAAGGGGATGCCCGTTTCGATGCAGCTACTGCACCTATCCCCACATTGAAGGCGGTAAAATGCAGCTTCTGGATCCACAGGAGGCCGCCCGTCAGGCCCGCCAGCTGCAGGATGCCGGCGCCAAATATATTTTTGTGACCGATTCCGTATTCAACGCCAGTTACGAACACAGCCTGCAGGTGGCGCGGGCTTTCATCGATCGGCGCATCACCGTCCCCTGGGGAGGATTTTTCGTTCCCGCCGTTTCCCCGAACGGTTATTTTCGCCAACTGGCGGATGCCGGTCTCACCCATGTGGAATTCGGCACGGAGTCGATGTGCGACGCGATGCTGTCGAACCTGAGAAAGCCTTTTGCCGCCGCCGATGTCTTTACGGCCCACCGGCAAGCTCTGGCGGCCGGTTTGCACGTCGCCCATTATTTTATGCTGGGCGGGCCCGGCGAAAGCCAGGATACGCTGCGGGTGACCCTGGAAGGCGCCGACCGGTTGCGTCAGGCGGTTTTTTTCTTCTTCTGCGGCATTCGCATTTATCCGCATACGGCTTTGTATGACACGGCGGTGCGCGAGGGGCAGATTCAGACCTCGCAGAATCTGATCGAGCCGGTTTTTTACCGCTCACCCTTTATTTCCGACGTTGAAATTATCCAGAGGATTGAAGCGCATGCCGCCGGACGGATCAACTGGCTGATCGGGGCGGGGGAAGACAAGACGGCGCGCATCCTGCCCAGACTCTATAAGCGGGGGCATACGGGTCCGCTGTGGGAATATCTCATCGCATAGCATCGGTCCGGCTTTTTCGCGACGGAGGGTTGGTTGACCTCGCGCCACCTTGCTTGATCGTCAGGTGATTCAGGCAGTTTTGTGCGGGTTCTAAACGGCTTACCCGGAAAGGCTTTTCATGGAATATGGAAAAAAACGGCTGAGCCCCGCCCTGATTACAGGAGGAACGATTTTGATCTCAGCGTTTGCGGTTTTCTTTGTTTGTCCACTGCTTTCGGCCGCTGTGTTGTCTTTGTATGTGGGATTGTGCGTGGCATCCTGCTTTTTCCCCCAAACAAACTTTCTGGGGCCCGTGATCAGCCGGGGACGAACGGGAAAAAATGTTGTGGCCCTCACGTTTGATGATGGCCCTTCCGAGGCAACAACGAGAAAGATTCTTGCCCTGCTGGATCGCTACGGGGCAAAAGCCACTTTCTTTGTGTCCGGCGTCAACGCCGCGCGCTGTCCGGATCTGATGCGCGAGCTGATCCGGAGCGGTCACACCGTCGGCAATCACTCTTTGAACCACGATCCTTTCCTGATGTTGAGGAGCAGCCGCGCGCTGGAGCGTGAAATTGTGGAAGCCGGGAATGTTTTGCAAAAAATGGGAATTGAGGCCCTGGCTTTCCGTCCGCCGGTCGGCATCGTCAATCCGAAGCTTTTCCCCATTCTGCAGGCGCGGGGTTTGTTTTGCGTGACCTTCAGCCGTCGGGCGCGGGACGCGGGAAATTTGCGCATCCGGAATCTTTCGGGCAGGATTTTACAAAAAGTGAAAGGAGACGACATTGTTCTTTTGCACGACCGGCCGCCGCGAAACCCCGAAGACCAGGCCGTTTTATGCAACGAAATGGAAAAAATTCTGGCGGGCATCCGGGCCAGAGGGCTGAAAGTTGTACCGCTCGCCGAGCTGACGGGCCGGGACATCATGAGGCTGAGATCGTTGTAACGGCACGTTTTTTGTTGAAATTCATTTTGCATCCGCCTGCTGAAAAAATTTTTGGTTGAATAAATAATGACGGTCTTGTAAAAAGTAATTCAGGTCGTCACCCTGGCGAAGGTCGGGGCCCATAATTCATTGTAATTACTGGATGCCGGCCCCCCGACTTCTCGAGGGCAGGCTTCGCCGGTAAGACAAAAAGGCGCCGAAATTGAATTTTTACGAATTCATCAATAAATGATATAAAATTTATTCTTTATTCGGGCGTGAACGAAATATCAGGGAAAGGAACAGGTTTTGACCGATCGATGGAAATTGCTCAAAGATGTCCAGTGGACGGCCTCTGGCGGCATCGAAGCCAAAGCCGAAGTGCCGGAAAATTCCGTTTGGTTTAAGGGCCATTTTCCCGGGGAGCCGATTCTGCCGGGAATTGCTCTTATCAGCACCGTCTATGAGGCCGTTTTGAAGGATGCGTCCCGCCGGGGAGAGTCCCTCAGAATTTCTTCTTTGAAAAGAGTAAGGTTTACCGGTCCGGTCCATCCGGGAGAAAAAATGACTCTGATCCTTGCCCGGGAGGTTCAGAACGGTGAAACCCTGTTTCGCTTTAAGGTGACGGTTCGGGAAACCCCGGTCTGCAGCGGACTGATGACGGTGGTAAAAGAGTAGTAATGGAAAAAAGGAGACGGAAATGCCTGAAAGCAGCGAACTGAAGGCCATTGTGCGGCGTGTGGCCGAAATCATTATCGACGAGCTCAAACTGGAAGACCTGACGCCGGACACTTTCAATCCGGAGATGGACCTGGTGGATGAACTGGGCATCGACAGCATGGATCTGGCGACGATCGCGCTGGTTTTGCAGGACGAATACAAAATTGTCATCGACGAAGACGATTATCCCCGGTTGAAAACAGTGCGGTTGATTTGTGAATATATTGGAGAAAAGATGGCTATCCGGCATTAGAGGCAAAAGATCAATAACGTCATGACCATGAACCGGCCGAAATTTTCAGACCTCCTGGCCCGCCCGGACGTCCGGGCGCGCTGGGAAAAAGTGCGCAGGTATTTCTTCCTGCGGGAATCTACCTATGACATGACGAATCGGTGCAATATCCGCTGCGATGGCTGCTATTATTACGAAGGGGACAAGCCCTTTGCCGCGGAGAATCTTTCCCCTGAAGACTGGCGAAGCCTGATGCGGGCGGAAAAGGCCCGCGGCATCACCTATGTGGTGCTGGCGGGCGCGGAGCCTTCGCTGACGCAGGATCTGCTTGCCGTCTGCTATGCTGAAATGCCGTTGGGTTGCATTGCCACCAACGGATTTAAAAAAATACCGGAAGCAATTGGCTACAGGATTCATGTTTCCGTCTGGGGCAACGACGAGACGAGCTTCAAAACGCGCGGTGCCAAAAATCTTCTGAAAAAGCAGATCGAGAATTACCGCAGCGATCCCCGCGCGGTCTTTGTGTATACGTTTACACGCGACAACATCGGCGAGGCCCATGAGGTTGCTGCGGAGCTGGTTGCCGCCGGCTGCCCGATGACGTTTAACGTTTTTTCCTCCCCGGTCGGATATGCCGGTTCCCTGCGCCACAATGCGGATTCTCTTTTAAAAACCCGGGAGACGATGATGGCGCTTCTGAACCGCTACCCCCAACAGGTGCTTTTTTCCGCCTATAACGCCGTCGCGCACACGAGCGATCGAGGGCTGCACGATCTTTACCGCTGCTCCTATCCCCGTTGCAATCCATCACGGGACATCGGCCTGGGACGCTCTTTCCGCCAGTACCGGACAGACCTGAACTGGGATCGATCCGTGGCCTGCTGCGTGCCGGATACGGACTGTGACGACTGCCGCCATTATGCTGCCGGCTCCGCTGTGGTGACGGCAAGGCTCTACCGCCACGCGGGCGACCCGGATGCCTTTGCCTCCTGGCTGGATTATGTGGACACATATCTGGCCGTTTGGGTCATGGGCTACGAAAAGGGGGAGAATCTCTGCAACAAGACGATCCATCCTCCGCGAACTGTTGCCGGTTAAGCCTTCCGGCGCGCCCCGGGATGGAACAAGGAGAAGACTCTGAAGCATGAAAACGGTCAGCGCACTTTTGGATGACGGCTGGCGCGACCGCTACCGGCGGATCTCCAGCCTCAACATCCGCAGCTCGATTTACGACCTCACCTGCCGCTGTAATTTGCGCTGCAAGGGATGTTTTTTCTTTTCCTCGGGCGAGCATCAGGTTCAGGAAGAAATGGAATTACGCAAGTGGGAGGCCTTTATCGACCGGGAAAAAGCCCGCGGCGTGAATCTGGCAATTCTCATCGGCGGGGAGCCGACGCTGTGTATGGACCGCCTGGAAGCTTTTTACCGGCGCATTCCGTCGTACTGCGCGACCAACGGCCTCATCAAAGTTCCCCGCGACCGTTTTCCCGACATGATGGTGGGTATTTCCCTGTGGGGCAGCGGCGAGGACGAAAAAGTTCTGCGTGGCAGAGATACATTTTCCATTTCCAGCAAAAACTATGAAGGCGACCCCTGCGCTTACTATCTTTACACCCTGACGCCCAGACAGGTGGGAAAAACCGAACCGGTCATCCGGCGCATTCGCGATGCCGGTCTGAAGGTGCACCTGCAACTGCTCTCCAACGACGAAGGCGTGGACGGATTTTCCTGGCGCCCCGAAGAGCTGCGCGATCTGAGGTTTGAAATGGATGAGATGCTGGACCGGTATCCACGGACCGTTGTTTCCTGCCGGTATTACCACGAAATCATCACGACCGGCAAAATGCTGGGCCGGCGCTTCGGCTGGAGCGAATGCCCGTCCGTCACCGAATCCCTGGACCACCGGCAGCCGCCGGTCCGCCGGCTCATCCGTTTTTACCGCTGGGGAGCCGATCTGCAGACCGTGCACCGCTGCTGCACGTCCGCCACGCGCGACTGTTCCACGTGCAAGGATGGCGCTGCGCACATGAGCTGGGTCATGGTTAACAAGCGCGCCCACATGAACACGACGAAGGATCTGCAGAACTGGATCGAAGTATATGAGATGTTCGCCAGGCTCTACAAGTTTATTCCGTGGTGAGGAATCGCCGGCGAACGGTTTGAAACGGTTACCTACTTGGGCCGGTCCACCTGAATAAAGGGAATGACGCCGCCGGTAACGCCGGGCAATTTGCCGTCCCATTTTTCAATGGCTTTCATCTGGGTTTCGATCTGGCGGAGCTGGATCAGCTCCGGCGAGATCACCTGCCGCTGCAGCCGGAGCGCTTCGGCTTCCGCCCGCGCCGAAGTGACCTTCTGCTCTGCTTCCACTTTGATTCTGTCCAGGTCGCGCTTGGCTCGCAGGGCGTTTTGCTCGGCGGTTTGTTTGGATTCAATCGCCCGGTTGAATTCTGCCGAGAATTCAAAGTCCGTCACGGAAAGTTCGACGATATTGATTCCGAAAACATGCAGCCTTTCCCGCAGATAATTGCGCACCTCCGTTTTGAGCGCCTCTCTCTTGGAGATCAGCTCCTCCGCCGTGTAGCGGGCCGCCGCCGCCTTGAAGCTTTCCTTCACGGCCGGATCGATGACGCGTTCATTGTAATTCAGACCGATGTTAGCGTACATCTCGCCGGTTTTTGCCGGATTAAGGCTGTAGTTGAGCACCATCGTCGTTTGAACGGTTTGCAGGTCGCGGCTCGCCGCTTCGGTTTTGGTGGTGGTTTTCTGCACCCGGACGCTCATGCGCACCACCTCCTCGGCAAAGGGGATTTTGAAACGCGCTCCCGGCTCAACCACCCGGTTGACCTGCCCGAAGCGCAGTACGACGCCGCGGTCGCCCGCCTCGATGCTGAAATACGTGGAGAAAAAAAGCAGGATGGCGGCGAAGCCGATGATGGCGCCGAAGATCACTTTTCCCTGAATGTTTTGTACGTCCATGTTTCGACCTCCTTGCGTTCACCAAAGCAGGTTGCTTCCTGCGGACGCCTGCTCGTTTTCGGAATCGGAGACAACCTATCGCAAGCCGCGGAAGGTTGTCAAGACAAATTGACTGGGGTTCCGGCGGCGATTGCCGCCCCGGGTTTTGGTTTTGCGGCCGCGGATGAAAATTATAATTGATATTTTTGAAAAGCTTTTGCATGATGACGTCTCGTAAGAATAAAGAATCCTTGGAAAGGTAAAGTTTGCGCTTGTCCGGAAAAACACTTATTCTCGGGTATGACGCCGTTTCGTCGCTGGGATCGGATCTGGAAATGCAGTGGCGGCGCGCTGCTTCCGGCGAAAGCGGCATCGGGCCTCTGACGCGGTTTCCGTTCGGCGACGATTTTCCCGTGAGAATCGCGGGCCAGGTCGAAGAAGTGGATATTCGTCCCTATCCTTTCCTGCAACCGCGTGAAATGGCTCACTGGACATCTCCGGTCTTTCCATACGCGCTCTTGACGGTTCACCGGGCGCTCGGGCGTAGCGGCCTGGACATTACATCCGGCATTGCGCCGCGAACGGCCGTCACGTTCAGCTCGGCCGTCGGCGGACAGGACGCGGTTTTGAAGGCGGACCGGCAGATGATCGCCGAAAACAAGCTGCCGCATCCCTTCGCCAATCCCAATTCCTGCATTAACATGGTGGGCGGCAAGGTGTCCATTCTGACGGGCGCCACGGGTCCAATCTGCGCCACGATAACGGCGTGCGCCACCGGCGTCACGTCCATAATCATCGGCGACATGATGATCCGTCAGAATCTGGCGGATGTCGTCATTGCCGGGGCGGTTGATTTTCCGCTGGTCGAGCCGATTCTGGCGGGATTTGCCACGATGAACGGAGCGTACCGTCCGAAAGAGGGCCAGCCCCACGAGGCGCCGGAAAAAACCAGCCGGCCTTTCTCGGCCAACCGCCGCGGTTTTGTGGTTTCCGAGGGCGCGGGAGCGGTCATTCTGGCTTCGCCGGATTTTGTGCGGGCGCACGGTCTTGCGGCGCGCATCGAAATCGCCGGATTCGGCATGACGTCCGACGCCAGCCACTTTGTGGCCCCCAACCTGAAGACCGTCCGAAAATGCATGGAATTGACGATCGCCTCCGCGGGCCTGATGCCGGCGGATGTGGATGCGGTCAATGCCCATGCCACATCGACCAGAATCGGCGACAAGGTGGAAGCGGATGCGCTGGTCGGTGTTTTTGGCGGTAAGGTTCCGCCGTCGTCAGCCAACAAATCGCAAACCGGACATGCGATGGGCGCCTCTTCCGCCATTGAAACGATCCTGACCATGGAGGGGATGATCCGGGAGACGCTGCTGCCCACGATCAACCATATTCCCGATCCGGCCATGCCGATTGATTGCGTCGCGGAAGGGGCGAGAAAATTATCCCAGGAAATTGTCATGAAAAACGCATTTGGGTTTGGCGGCTGCAATGCCTGCCTGATACTGCGCCGGGTCGGGTAAAGTATGCAACCTCCGAAAAATCGTAGAGTCTTTGTCGTCGGATACGGAGCGGCCACGCCGCTCGGGGCGACGTTTGCCGAAACCTGGCGGCGGGCCGTTCGGGGCGAGGCGGGCTTCCGCAAAATCACCCGCTGCAAGGTGGAGTCCGCCTGCGACATCGTGGGGGAGATACCGGACTGGTCACCGCGGGATCTGGATTTTACCGACGCCAAGGAAGTCTATAACTGGAACGCGGCTTTTGTGATTTTAACGATGGCGGTTTGCAAGGAAGCGCTTGAAGACGCGGGGATCGTGATGGATGAAGCCACTTCCCCCCGCACGGCCTGCCTGATCGGATCGGCGCTCAACGGCTCGGACGCGTACCGCGCGGCCGTGCACGACCTGGAGCGCCGCGGTCCGCTGCGCGTGAGCCCTTACCTGCTGCCCAATCTGTGCGCTAATCTGCCTTCCGGCAAGGCGGGTATGCTTTTGAAATTTACCGGTCCCATCTTTTCACCGCAGGGCGCCTGCGCGTCGGGCAACCACGCGATCGGCATCGGGGCGCGCATGATCCGTGACGGGGACTGCGACTTTGTGTTGGCGGGCGGCGCGGATGCGCCGATTCTGCCTGAGCTGATTCACGGCTTTGCCAACATGAACGCTACGATCAAGGCGCATGAAGACGACCGCGCGGCTACTGATCCCGCGCAGGCCTCCCGTCCGTTCAGCATTGACCGCCGGGGATTTGTTCTTTCGGAAGGTGCGGGCGTCGTGGTGCTGGCCGCGCAGGAGGTGATTCAGGCGCACGGGCTTGAACCGCGGGCCGAAGTGCTGGGTGTGGGCTGGACGTCCGACGCCTATCATTACACCAGCCCCAATCCGGCGACGATTGTTCGGGCTTTACGGGAGACTATCGCGGATGCGGGGCTCCAACCCGTCGATATCCGGTACGTCAACGCGCACGGCACCTCCACCGCCAAGGGCGACCGGACGGAGGCGCAGTGCCTGAGAGAAATCTTCGGTCGTTGTCTCGAAAAAATTCCCGTTTCGTCCAACAAATCCCAGCTCGGCCATACGCTGGGGGCTACGGCTGCCATTGAGGCGGCTCTGGCCGTTGAAGGCATGCGCCGGGGAATTCTGCTGCCGACCATCAACCACCTGCCGGATCCGGAGTTTGCCGATATCGATGTCGTGCCGAACACGGCCCGTAAACAATCTCATGAAACCGTCCTGTCCAACGCGTTTGGATTCGGTGGAACCAACTGCTGCGTGATTTTCCGGGGAGTGTGATATGAAACCCAAGCCGTTTTTGCCTGACGTGTACAGGGCCGATGAGCGATTCGTCCGTGACCGGACCACCGGGCTGGTCTGGCACCGCACCCCGTACCGTGTGCTGTACGCGGACACGGACCGCTCGCAGGTCGTTTACCATTCCAACTATCTGCGTTATTTTGAGGTCGGACGCGCCTCGCTGATGCGGGACGTGACATACCCCTACAAGGCCATTGAAGAAAGCGGCTATGTGTATCCGATTTACGATTTGGGGTTGTCCTTTTACCGGCCTCTGACCTACGACGATGTCATGCACATCCACACCCGGCCGGTCAACCTGGAGCGCGTGAGGCTCCAGTTCGATTATGTCATTACTCACGCGGAAAAGGGGGATCTCATCTGCACGGGATTCACCAAACACTGCGCGGCCAACGCCGCCGGTCGCCCCGTGGCAGTGGACCCGAAGACGGTTCGTTTATGGCAGACCTTTCCCGATCCGGTATGAAGCGTAAATCTTTGACTGTCGGGAAAGGCGATGTGAAAGCGTCCGCGGCTTGAAAGCGTGCGACATTTTTCGGGGCACCCGCGGCCGCCGCTCTGGATTCGGGAAGGGATATGATCACTGTATTCTTGATTTGTTTGTCGGCGTATCTGGCCGGGTCCGTCAATTTTGCGATACTGTTTTTCAAAATTGCAGGACGTGCCGATCCGCGCCTGAGTTTCAGCGGCAATGCCGGAACGACGAATGTCTATCGTCTGGCGGGCATGCCCTGGGCGGCGCTGGTGTTTGCCCTCGACATCGGCCGGGCGATGGCTGTGGCGGCTTTGGCCGGGTATTTTCTTGATGGCGAACGGCTGGTCTGGGCCGGCTTTTTTCTGGTTCTGGGCAACAGCTTTCCCTGCTTTCATGGATTCCGGGGCGGCAAGGGTGTGGCCAACTATCTGGGATTCGCGGTTTTGACCGTTCCCATCGCCGCTCTTTCAGCCGCGTGGATCTGGGTTCTGGTTTACTGGGTGAAGCGGACGCCGTTTATCGCTTCCTTCTTTATGGTGGCAGTGCTTTCGGCGGGGTATATCGTTCCCTTTGGAGGAGACCAGACGGTGATCGCAGGCGCCGTTGCGACTTTCGCTTTGATTGTTTTCAACCACCGGAAGAATATCCAGGAGTACCGCCGCAAACGCCACCCGTCCTCTCCGGAATAGGGGGAATTTTTTTCGCCGACGCAGAACGTAAGGCTTGCCGGCTGAAAAACGGTTTTCTACAGAATCACGTCAATGGCCGGATGAGCTTTGAGCTTCCCGTACAGAGCGAGCCGGTGAGATTCACTCTCCACCGTCAGTTCAACGTTGAGGCAGATGTATTTAGCTGTTTCACTGCGACGCGACAGGAACACCCGGCAGGGATGGTCGTGGATAATCTCATGAACCGCGTCTTGCATCTTGTCC